>Ga0209725_1000186_pt1 | contig 38109 bp, 45 predicted proteins | sample I18A1metaG_FD_184145 | JGI IMG/M metagenome (GOLD analysis project Ga0209725, IMG submission 184145) | Lake sediment bacterial and archeal communities from Gulf of Boni, Indonesia to study Microbial Dark Matter (Phase II) - ​I18A1 metaG... | ecosystem: Environmental > Aquatic > Freshwater > Lake...
GCGGACGTGATAGGAGATGTTACAATAGGCGAAGGATGCTTCATCGGACCTGGTGCTAGAATCAAGGGAGACTACGGCACAGTCAGAATAGGTAGCTATACATCGATCCAAGAGAACTGCGTAGTGCATGCTCGACCCAGCGACATTTGCATAATCGGCGATTACGTCACCGTCGGTCACGGGGCGATAATTCACACGGCCACGATTGAGAACTATGCCGTAATCGGGATGGGGGCTGTGGTAAGCGACTTCGCTAGAGTAGGAGAATGGGGAGTAGTAGGCGAAGGCGCGGTCGTCACCAGCAGAATGCAGATCCCAAGCCGAAAGATATGCGTTGGAATCCCAGCGAAGATCATAGGCGAAGTAGATGATGAGTATAAGCAGCAATGGACGAAATACAAGAAGTACTACAGGGAATTAGCGGAACGCCGTTATCCACAAGGATTGAAGAAGGTCGCAGAATAGCAGAATCAAAAGCTTCGAATTCCCATGTCCAACTTTCTTTCAATGCTGCATGGGTCGGAATGCGTTCAACATGTCCAGATTCACATAACCTATTTATATAGACTGCATTCAGATAGAGCTTGAACCAGAGGGAAGACCCGAGTGCCCCATTATGACGCCTTGCCTTATCTCTTGGCGTACACTATCATTCCCGACCGTTTTTTCTCCTTCCTCAGGAAGAAGAGTAGGCAATTAGAGGGCAAACCTCAAACCGGGAGTGCCGCCTTTCCGCCTGGAAAGAGGACTGTCAGTGAGGCTGATCTGCAGAGGGCTCGGGAAGATCTGAAGCTCCTCTCAGTCGAGAGAGATATAGTGAGTGCTGCTTTGACAACCATTTACGAGGCCGAAGCAAAAGGAATCTTAACCGAGAATGAAAGAACTCGGCTTCTAGGAAGATACAAGGATGATTTGAAGAGGCTTGAGCAGAAGATTGCGGAGGAGCAGAAGATTATAGACCTCTATGAACTGGAGAAAGCTAGAGAGGACCTTTTGAAGAATTTCTCTGCGAAGATAAGTGAGATCGATTCGAAGATAAATGCGCTCCGCCCAGCTCCCGGAATAGCTCCATCCCAACCCCAGGAGCAGAAGCCAGAGGGTTCAACGCCTTCAGGAACCGAGACGGCTGAATCTGCATCTGCTTCAGAAGCCGCAGCGGCGAAAGAGAAGACTCAGACTAGAGAGAGACCTAAGAGTAAAGCTGAGCAGAGGCTTGAAGAGATACGTGAAGAAGTTCTGAGGGCTATGGAACGGCTTGAGCAGATAGAAGCAGAAGGATAGATCTTGGACTGGCTTGAGACTGCTCGTCGAGCTGCATCACTTAAAGCGATCGAATACGTTCAAAATGGCTATGTAGTTGGTTTAGGAAGCGGCAGCACAGTCGCTGTAGCCGCAAACGAGCTCGCTAAAAGAATTAGAGAAAAGAACATTACAGTAACAGTAATCCCGACATCTTATCAAAGTGAACTTCTCGCGATTGAACAGGGTCTGCGTTTAGCTGAACTGAACAGGAATATCAAGGTGGATGTTGCTATCGACGGCGCGGACCAAGTCCAAGCTGAGACTTTGGACATGATTAAGGGAGGAGGGGGCGCTTTAGCCCGAGAGAAAATTGTTGCTTCAGCAGCGGAGAAACTTGTAATAGTAGTCGATGAAAGGAAGTTGACCGACAAACTGGGTCGAAACCAACCGGTTTCTCTAGAAATCCTGCCGTTCTGGTTCAACGCCACAATGGAGAAGATTAGAAGATTGCGCGGTAAGCCTGCGTTCCGAGAAGGACGAGGAAAGCTGGGTCCTGTCGTATCTGATAATGGTAACTTCATAGTTGATGTGGACTTCGGTGAAATTGAGAATCCTGGTCTACTGAACAAGGACCTTAAATTGATTCCAGGCGTTGTTGAAACAGGGCTATTCACAGGTTTTGGATGCTATGTTTGCGTAGGAAAGCGAGATGGAACCGTCGAGGTTCTAGAAAGAAAGGAGTGAAAGGTGCCGGGGACGGGATTCTCGGTTTCCAGTCGAACCCGTGGCCTCTGGATCACTCAAAGCCTAGTGGCTTCTATGAGTCCAGCGCTACACTCTGCCTTTATCAGGCATCTAACCACAGCTGAGCCACCCCGGCCAGATTGAAACATGAGAGAATCTTGATAAAAAGCTTGGCTTTAGCGATCACGGATAAATGCCGTAGGCTGAGTCTTCTGTTTCTTCCGGCATTCTTCAAGCATTTCAACAGCTTTCCTTAAATGCGGAATTGTTATAGAGCCGCCTACAACGAGAGCAACGTTCAACGCTTCAAAGAACTCAGCGTCTGTTACGCCTTCCTCGACGCATCTAACAATGTGATATGTTATGCAGTCGTTGCATCTCAACACGGTTGAAGCTACCAGTCCGAGCAGTTCCTTAGTCTTCGAAGGTAATGCTCCAGCGCGGTACGCCTTTGTGTCGAGATTGAAGAACTGCTTGATTTCAATGTTGCCACTCGCCAAAATCTTAGCATTCATCTTTTCACGATATTCTCGAAACTCTTTTAGAGGATCGCTCATATGCTACTACCACGCGACAATTTAGAGATATACGATCTCTTATGCAAATCATTTTTAAATAACTTCCTTGACGTAACGAGAGTTGATGCCCCGGTGGCTCAGCCTGGTAGAGCGATGGACGGAACTCCCTTTCCGGTCGATCCTTGTAAACTGGCGTTGAGAAAGCCGTAGGTCGCGGGTTCGAAGCCCGCCCGGGGCTCCATGCGCTTAGTCTGAGATCCTTCTGTTTTTCTCGAAAAGGCTCCGCGAAGTTTTCATAGAAAAGTTCTACGATCTTGATCGTATATTGCTCTATCCTCTTGTCAAGATTGTTTCGCGTTTGCTATGCCAGACTACGATTCCGACAATCGCGACCAACGCGGCTGAGAAGACTCCTGTTATTAAAGGCTGATCTTTGAACTGTAGTATCATCGGCGCGAAGAGTAGAGAGATCAAGTTGATCACTTTGATCATAGGGTTCAATGCTGGTCCTGAGGTGTCTTTCAACGGGTCTCCAACAGTATCGCATGTCACGGAGGCTTTATGCTCCTCCGAGCCTTTGCCTCCATAGAAGCCGTCTTCTATCTTCTTCTTCGCGTTGTCCCAAGCCCCTCCGGAGCTCGCCATGAAGACAGCTAGCAACTGGCCTGTAACTATTATCCCTGCGAGGAAACCTCCTAGAGCTGCCTCTTTCAATGAGAAGCCGATGGCGATCGGAGTCAAGATGGCTAGTAGAGCAAGACTGAATAACTCTCGTTGAGCGGCGGAGGTGCATATAGTCACTACTTTTGCGTAGTCCGGTGATACCTTCCCCTCGATTACCCCTGGAATCTTGAATTGTGAACGGACTTCATTCACTATAAGGGATGCAGCACGTCCAACCGCTCGAATCGAGATCGAACTGAATAGGAATGGGAGAGCTCCTCCGACCAGTAAGCCGACGAATACGAGTGGATCCGCGATGTTGAGGCCCAGCCTTTGAAGCCCAGTGGTTTCCGTATAAGCGCCGAAGAGTGAGACGGCTGCCAATACGGCTGAAGCTATCGCGATCGCTTTTGTAACCGCCTTCGTTGTGTTTCCTGCTGCGTCTAGGTCGGCCATTATTTGGCGGGCCTCAGGTTCAAGACCAGCCATCTCTCCTATTCCATTGGCGTTGTCAACGATCGGGCCGTACGTATCCATTGAGACATTGTTGCCAGTCAATGTTAGCATCCCTATCCCCGCTAAAGCAACTCCATAAATTGCGAAAATGATCGAGGACCCTGTGAAGAAGAGGATCGAGGCTACTATCGTTATCGCAATTATTAGAAGAGCCCAAACAGTTGTTTCGAAGCCTAGGGCCAGTCCTTCGAGGATCTCGGTCGCGGCACCAGTTTGAGAAGCTTTCGCCAATCGATCGACAGGTCGTTTCCTCGGGTTTGTGAAGTGGTCGGTTATCTTGTTGAAACCTATGGCTAGCAGAACTCCTACAGCTGTTGCAAGAAAGACTCTATAATCGTGAACGTAAAATTCCACTATGGCGAAGAAACTTGCAATCGAAATCGCAGCGGAGAGATCGTAAGAAAGATCCATTGCTTTAAAGGCATCTCCTTTTGTCAATCTATCCGGCCAAAGAGAAACCGCGTAGGTTCCTATTATAGTGCTAATGACTCCGACACCACGGGCGAGAAGTGGGAATATGATCCATTTCATATCGAAAGGCGTGATCGCTAAGCCCAGTATCATACACGAGACTATTGTGACCTCGTACGATTCGAATATATCAGCAGCCATCCCGGCGCAGTCTCCAACATTATCGCCTACCAGATCAGCTACAACGGCCGCGTTTCTAGGGTCGTCCTCGGGTATGTTCTTCTCAACCTTCCCAACTAGGTCTGCTCCTACATCAGCGGCTTTCGTGTATATCCCTCCCCCAACTCGCATGAATAATGCTAGGAGGGTGCCTCCGAAGCCGAATCCTAGAAGAACCTCTGGAGCCGACTGAAGATATATCATAAAGATTATAGTCCCTCCGAAAAGTCCGAGTCCATCTGTCAACATGCCGGTTATCGTCCCGGACCTGTAAGCGATCCTGAGAGAGTCGCGGAAGCTACGCCTAGCTGCTGAAGCTACTCTAACGTTCCCTCTTACCGCCATGTTCATGCCCAAGTAGCCGACTAAGGCTGAGAAGATCGAGCCCATCAAGAAAGCGCCGGCTCTCCCGACAGCGATCTGAAATGGGCCTCCGACGAGAGCTGAAGTTAGATAGAGCACAAACGTCAGAAGAGCTATGAAAAGTACTATGGACCTGAACTGCGTCTTCAGGTAGGCGTTTGCGCCTTTCAGTATACTCTCCCAGACCTCCCTCATCCTACCTGAGCCGGAATCCTCACGCAAAATCTGACGAGCGAGTAGCATAGCGTAAACCAGAGCAGCTATCGCAATGCCCAGTATACTCCAAAGCGCCAAGCTCTCGAAAGACCATGCGAAAGCCATAGCCACACCTCATTCCTGAAAGATGGATGTTTTCAAGATATCTCCGTATAAAAACTCTTAGATCTCGTCTTTTTCACCGCGAACTAAATGAGTTCGAATCTATGTGCAGTATCTTGCGCAAACCCCAAAGCTAGTTGAGAACATCGGAGCTTGTGATGAAGACCCATGCGCTATGGTTAGGTATCCGCAATCACCACATTGTTTACTAGGTCCCTTTTGCAAAGTCCTTAAAGATTCTATGGAGAAATAGAAAGCTTTATGGGAAAACTGTAGTTCCTAACAGGTTGTGCTCCGGTCGTCTAGCCCGGTCAAGGATTGTGGCCTCTCGGGCTCGCGGAGATTGCGACCTGCCTCAACAGCCATAGGCGCGGGTTCAAATGCGGGAGTGCCTCCCGCGGAAAATCCCGCCCGGAGCACCAGACTCAGATGAGGCGGTAGAGTTTACTCGTCTAATCGTTGTCACAGGAACTCCCGGAGTTGGGAAGACGAGGTTCTCAAGAGCTCTCGCGAAGAAGCTTCGGGTAGTGCATATCGATTTGGGTTTACTGGCGACTAGAGGGAAGCTGACCGTCGGATTTGATAGGCTCAGGCGAACTTACATAGTTGATACCAAGAAGATGGCAAGAGCTCTGAAAAAGACTCTTCACAACGTTTCAGGAGATGTTGTATTGGATGGCCACTTTGCCGCTAACATAGTCCCGTCAGAACTAGTGGACATAGTCTTTGTGCTACGGTGCCACCCCGAGAAACTGAAGAGACGCCTGAGACTGAGGAAAGTCCCAGAAAAGAAGATAGCTGAAAATGTTCAAGCGGAAATTCTTGATGTTTGCTTATGGGATGCCGTAGATAGTTACGGATCGGAGCGAGTATGCGAGATAGATGTCTCAAGAATGAAGACGGCAGCTGCAGTCGCTCAGGCCATGAGGGTTCTGGAGAATCGAGGGAAGAGGCGAGTTGGCATAGTGGACTGGCTAGGTCTTCTGGAGAGACAAGGGCTACTTGGAAAGTATTTCAAATCGCTGTGCTGAAAAATGAAGATGATGTATTGCATTTTACGATGCTATGAGTGCGGCAAGCTACTTCTGGCCCACTCAAGTGAGAAGAGTAGAACCTGTCCATACTGCGAATCGAGGCTCAACCTCGCTAAAGCGAAGATCTTAGCCAGCTTCGATTCTCCTCGAGAAGCAAGACTATGGCTAGCGGCAAACAAGAAGAAGCTTGCGATGACAGGCTAGACTCGAGTTATAGCAGGAAATTGTTCGACGAGACGATTTCAGCAAAACAATAAATGAGAGAGCGCATAATCAGGTTGAAATAGTCAAGATTGGTGGCCTGGATGGCGTCTGTTGCGGAAAGGAAATTCATGGAAGAACTGTCGGTTCTTCTTCAAAAGACTGTTACAGTTCAAACAGCATCCGGGAAGAGCTACACTGGTATACTTTCGGGAGTTGACGCGAATACGATGAACATCTGCCTAAGCAATGCGAGAGATGAGACAGGCCAACCCATTCACAAGCTATTTCTCAATGGACAGACTGTTCTTCAGATTCTGAGCATAGAGAAGCCTTTCGATCTACGTAGCTTGGCTGAAAGACTGGAGAGAGTATTTCCCCGTATGGTCAAGACGATCGAAGAGGCTGGCGTCATAGTCGTTATGGACAAGATTAGGATAACTGAGAAAGGAATTATCGAGGGAAGCGGACCAGCAGCAGAAAGAGTGCAAAAGGTCTACGAGGAGTTTATGAAGGAAAGAGCTAAATGAGTCCAAGCTGTCTCGGTCTTTTCAATCGATCGCCATGAAGAAACTGCCCCATCAGCCTACTCGAGGCTTCGACCGCTGTATCCAATCGAGAGAGATCTATTGGGACGGTGAGATATCGTGAAAGAAATTCCAAGGCTACCTTCGCTGCCAACGCGTCCGGGTATAGTCCAAGCGTCTCGGAGAGTATGCAGAATCCGCGTAAGCCCCTAAGTTTAGCTAAACCTAAGAAGAGCCCTGCAACCCCGAAGACTCTCCCCTGAATCTTGTCTGCGCCCAGCCTCATCGTTTCCTCTAGCGTATCCAGATCTGTTGCAGTACAGTAGACCTTGGGTGAAGAAGGAACGTAATCTCTCTTCAAGCCGCCTATAGTGATGACCATTCTACCACCGCACTCTTCAGCTATGTCGAGAATCCTCTCGCACAGTTCATACTGTCCTTGAGCACTCAGAGCCTGAGTATTGCCGAATAGAATGATCAGGTCATGGCTGTAGCGGCCGTCATGAACGTAATATAATTCGTTAAGCGGAGGCCTCGTCAGCCCTTTATCGGTCGTCAGTGAAAGAGGTTGGAAAGAAGAGGAGTGAACCTCACAAAACTTCTTCGCTTTCAATTCGTTAATCAAGTGAAGGCAAGCGATGTTGGCAACAAAACCTATGCCAGGTAGCCCTTCGATGAATATTGGATCATGAAGCTCTGGCTTCTCGATGAATGAAGTCATCAATTCTTATTTGAACCCACTTAACATTATACTTCACAACCGGCATAAACGTTTACGGCCGCGGATTGACTGAGTGAGCTAGATGGAGTTTCAAGTCGAGTCGAAGGACGTCCTCGGAAGAATCGGCAGGTTGAAAACGAAGAGTGGGGTTGTCGAAACACCTCATCTCTTCCCCGTCGTGAACCCGTTAACTCAACCGATACCGCCTAAAGAGATCTACGAAAAAATAGGATGTAAAGCATTGATGACAAACGCTTACCTTGTCAAGAAGAATTTTGAGGAAGAGGCGATCAGACGAGGTATCCACAGGTTCCTCGACTTTGAAGGGGTAGTGGCTACCGACTCAGGGGCATACCAGATCCTGACTTACGGTGATGTTGAAGTCGAGGCATCTGAGATAGCGATATTTCAAGAAAGAATCAACTCGGATATAGCTGTCATCTTGGATATTCCGACTGGACTAGAAGCGACACGTGAATACGCGCGATGGACTGTTCAAGAGACTATTAGAAGAGCAGATGAGACACTCAAATTGATAAAGAAGCGTGATGTGCTCTGGGTTGGACCGGTCCAAGGCGGGATCCATCTAGATCTACTGGCTGAGTCTGCTAGAGAGATGAGTGAGCGTCCTTTCGCAGTGTACGCTCTAGGAAGCCCAACTCAAATAATGGAGCAGTACATGTTTGAACGCCTTGTAGACATGATACTCACAGCAAAGATGAATCTGCCATTGAGCAAACCTTTGCACCTCTTTGGGGCAGGTCATCCATCGATGTTCGCTCTGGCCGTGGCTCTAGGCTGTGATCTCTTCGACTCAGCCGCCTACGCGCTATATGCTAGAGCAGGAAGATACTTGACTGAATCTGGAACATTGAGACTAGATGAACTAGAGCATCTTCCATGTACATGTCCAATATGCGCACGGGTGAGCCCCAGTCAACTTAGAGAAACGGGGAGGAAACTCAGAGAGAAACTTCTGGCGGAACACAATCTGTACGTATGCATGGAAGAAATGAAGAGAGTACGGCAAGCCATATTCGAGGGGAGACTCTGGGAACTCGTTGAACTGAGGGCTCATTGTCACCCTTCATTACTACAAGCTCTCAAAAGAGTAGGATCGTACAGCGGCTTCCTAGAGAAACATTCCCCCTCAACTAAAAGGAAGGGGCTCTTCTACTTTGGCTATGAAGGGCTCGCTCGACCTGAAATAACGAGATACAAGAAACGTCTCTTCGAAAGATACAAGCCTCCTACGAAAGCGAACGTTCTAGTTCTAGTTCCTTACCAGAATGATAAACCCTATCATAAGAGCCGTCCTATCAGAAGAATCCTCCAAGAAGTAAGTGAGAACAGAGGGGTGCACGTAGGCGTTTGCGCTCCTCCATTCGGGATAGTTCCTATCGAGATAGACGATATGTTTCCAGTTTCGCAGACGGAAATGCCGTTTCCACCGGACGAAAAAACTTTCGAGCGTACTTTTGAGTCAATAGTGGCCTACATCGCAAAAAGCTCCTACAAGTCGGTGACAATCCATGGAAGGTTCGAGCCGCACTTCGAGAAACTTAGAGATCTTTGCGAGAAAGCTTGTAAGGATGGGAGAAAGAAGTTTGAGGTTTCGTATTCTGGAACAGAATTTTGGACGGATCAAGCCTTAGAGAGACTTAGACGAAGCTTAAGATCCGATGAGGTATCCCGATAATCGATAGACTTGCGTATGAATCAATACGCACTTAGAATATAATCGATTTAGCGATAGCTTTTCTTATCGAATAGACTCGCCCTTCCAGCGTTAACATCATAGTTGCCGAATTTTCCTATCAGTTAGGATTGGAAGCGAACATGACTAATGAAGTGAGCTACCCGTACATACCTTGTAAGGACTTCTTAGTCTGCTTCATCCTCTTCTCAATTTCAACCTCAATTTCCTTCGCATCTTTCTCCAATTCTGAAACATCTACTTTCAATCTATGAACTCTAGAAATTGCCTTTATTGCGACTGCTGCTGCTCTGGGATCCGGTCTCATCGCCGAAGCGTAGGGAAGAATTGCTACTGCAGGAAAATTGCGCATTTCAAACTCGCTCAGCATGACTGCCAGCGGGCCGTACACGAAGAGTTCAGGTTCGAGGGTCGGCGCATCGAAGTCTCCGCATTTCTGCAGATACGCTCGAGTAGGGACCACTCTCAATCGGTGCCTCTCGTCTTGAAAATTCGAGTCGAGACCTCCGATTAGGATTGCGTCGCTAAACTTCTGATCGACAGTCCATGATGCAAGAGCTTTAGCGAACTCCGCCTCCTCTGAACGGTGCGGAGAGAATTCGAGTTTGACCAAGACCACATTTCTCTTCTTGTAGACCTCGAATGGCGTTGCGATCCCTTTGTCAGTCGCTGTGATGAACGGTGGAGGGTAAGCCACCTCAACGAATCCTATCCGTTCAACCTTAAGAGCGTGAACGAGATAGGATAAAGCGATGTAGCCCGTTTCTCCAATGCCATGGAAACCAGTTATAAGAGTGCAGTTTTTCAGATCGCGCCTCGGAACTCTGAGAGAGACTGGCACTTGAAATGGCCCCGAAGGTTTTCAATCGTAAGCGAATAAGATGATTGTCTCCACCTAAAAAGATGCCGATGGAAAAGACTAGAAGCTAAAGATTTTAATGCCGTCGTCGCCAAACATTTGCCTACGCAAGAGAAAAATGTGGGAAGCAATCCTCTAGGATAGCGCACCTGTGGAGTTGAATAGAAGGCTTATCATAATCGATAGAGGCTTCGTGCAATTTGGTGAAGGGAGCGAATGAAGATCCGATTTTTGGGCGCATGTCAGGAAGTTGGCAGATCTGCTTTTGCCATTAAACTAAGAGAGAAATACATTCTTCTGGACTACGGAGTGATTATGAATCACGAAGTCGGTTTTCCTATGCATATATCTCCCAAGGAGCTGCATGGAGTTATCCTTTCACATGCTCATCTGGATCATTCAGGATTGACTCCTCTATTCTATATTCGCGGGAGAACCCCGCTCTACGGAGTTGAACCGACGTTCCAGTTGAGCAGTCTTCTAATCAAGGACTTTCTACATTTGAGTGGGTACTACCTTCCCTATGAGTATATGGATCTTCGAACAATGTTGGATCATTGCGTGAACACGAAGCATAATAGCGAATTCGCGGTCTCGGATGCGAAGGTAACTCTTCTTAACGCGGGGCACATTCCTGGAAGCTCGCAAGTTCTAGTGGAATGTGATGGCGATCGGATACTGTATACGGGAGACTTCAATACAATCCCGACAAGACTTGTCAAGTCAGCAGATCAAGACTACCGAGATCTCGATGTATTAATCATTGAGGGAACGTACGCTGACGAGGACCATTCCAGTAGACAGGAACTTGAGAGAGATTTCATAACCAAAGCCACTGAAGTCGTCGAAAACGGAGGAACTGTGCTCGTTCCTGCTTTCGGCGTAGGGCGTTCGCAGGAGATACTCTGCGTCCTCGAGGCGTACCACTTCGAGCATCCAGTCTTCGTCGACGGCATGGCTGTAGATACTATCGAGCTATTGATGAACAATAAGGAGTCACTTCGAGATCCTGAGTCATTCGCTAGAGCTGTACGTGGAGCTGAATGGATTGAGAGGTGGCAAGATCGGAGGCGTGCGTTGAAGACGCCTTCAGTCATAGTCTCCCCGGCTGGGATGCTGAAAGGAGGTGCAGCTGTCTTCTACATGGAGTCGATTGCCAAGAGAAGCAAGAATGCGGTATTCCTAGTAAGTTTTCAAATTCCTGGAACGCCTGGTAGAATACTGCTCGAAAAGAGAACATTCATGCTACAAGGGAAGCCGAGAAGAGTTGAAGCGCTCGTTGAGAAGTTCGATTTCTCATCGCATGTAGGGCGACACGAACTTGAAGAGGTTCTGTCGAAGCTCGACAAGGATACAAGAGTGTTCGTAGTTCACGGTGCAGAAGAGAATTGCAGTAAGCTAGCGTCATGGGCTGCGTCAGAACTGGGGTTGGAGGCTACCGCGCCAAGGCCGGGCGATGAATACGAAACCTAAACTGTTTTCCCGTATCGCGATTATTCCTTTGGGCAGAGTTGATCTAGAGATCTTAACATCCATCTGCAAGCGGCTTAGGAGCATCTTTGGCGAGATAACCTGCAAGATCGAGGCAGCTCTTCCTCCAATGCATCAAGCCTACGACGATACTAGGCGGCAATACAACTCGTCCAAGATTCTTGCAGCTTTAGAGCGGCTGTCCCAAGACATCGACGCCGACAGAATCCTAGGCGTGGCTGAATTCGACCTATTTGTTCCAGAATTGAATTTCGTCTTCGGCGAAGCCCAACGCCCGGGAAGAGTCGCGTTGATATCGCTGTTCAGGCTTAAACCTCAATTCTACCGTTTAGATCATGATGACGAATTGTTTATGCAAAGGATCACTAAAGAGGCCATGCATGAGCTAGGGCACACTATGGGCTACAGCCACTGCTCGAACCCAGACTGCATAATGTTCTTCTCAAATAGCATATTAGACACCGATAGGAAAAGTGCGAGGTTCTGTGAGAGATGTGCAAGAACTCTCTAGGAGAAGCAGAAGATTGAAGAAGAAATTCAAAGTCAGCCCAATCTACCTGCTGCCGGAAATCGGGTCGCTGTCGCTTACAGGGCTTCTAGCCTTTCTGATCGAACAGTCGAGGCTTGAGCTTCCTTTCGTAACATTCTTCCCAGAAACCCCTAGCGGAGTTACATTGAATGCATCTATTTTCATCGCTCTAATGGCTGTTACAGCAACAGTCATGTATCTTCTGGTGAAGTACGGTTTCAAGAAGATCGTTAGAAACGTCATCAAGTTATCACTAATCTTCGTGACATTTATCCTCTTAAACTGGTATGGCTTCATCCTTCTCTCGTTTGTGAAGGTGCCGGAGGCTCTTTATGATGCTCTCTCGATCCTCGGGTCACTAGTATTAACGGCTTTCTTGATCTTTGCAATCTATAGAACCCGAGGAGCTAGCTACATGGTCGCTGTTACGATAATAGGCGCTCTAACAGGGACATTTCTAGGCGTTTCGGTCCCTATGCTGACCGCTATCATCTTGCTGTCAGCGCTTACGATCTACGATTTTCTTGCTGTCTACAAGGGCCCTATAGGGAAGATGGCAGCGAATGCTCAGCTCGAAGAATTCGTCGGTGCCGTTTTCACATACGGCGACTTAACAGTTGGGATGGGAGACATAGTTTTCTACTCCATGCTCTCCGGCACCGCAATGATAAATTTCGGAGTTTTTCCCTTTGTTGCCACCTCAATTGGCATAATCATCGGCGCGTTCTTGGGTTTCAAGATGCTTGAAACTAGGGAGATCTTTCCAGGCCTCCCTCTGGCACTGTCGATAGGTCTAGCCCTACTGTTTGCATCCGCATTTATCCAAGGAATCTTGGGATAGGATGTGACTGCATCGATCCGAGCCCGTCTTGCATATGTTTGCTCGTTCAGAAGCGTCGTGTCGAAGGCGAGTCCACGTTGCGGATATTGAAGGCATCGCAATCAAGTATCTCAGAAGCGATCAGAGTAGTCAAATTCGGCGGTCTGATAGTATATCCAACCGACACGGTTTACGGTCTCGGATGCGACCCCTTCAACACGCTTGCAGTCAAAAGATTGATAGACGCGAAAGGACAAAGAAAGAAACCTCTCCCCATCTTAGCTTCAGATATTGAACATATCAAAACTGTTGCTGAAGTAACTGAGACAGCTGAGAAACTCGCGAGGAAGTTCTGGCCGGGTCCGCTAACGATCGTCTTGAAGAAGAAACCCCAACTACCTGAAATAGTTACCTTCGGACGCGATACAGTGGGCGTTAGAGTTCCGAACCACCCGGTCGCCCTTGAACTGCTTAGACAGGGCAATGGTCTCCTAATTGGAACGAGCGCAAACATAAGTGGAAAGAAGTCTACGGTGACAGCTGAGGACGCCGCGAAGCAGCTGGGCGACAAAGTTGACCTTATCTTGGATGGAGGTCGAGCTACATTGGGGAAAGGTTCTACAGTCGTCAACCTGGCGGATCGAAGATTCAGAGTCGAGCGGATAGGTCCGATCAGTCTGAAAGAGATTGAGTCTATTTTAGTATGAGCTGCTTCGATGTCACCTCTCCGAAAAGTCCACGAGCTTTCCAGTTAAACCAGCCCACAAGATATGCGACTGCATTGAGGAATTCGAGTATAGGGACCAGCATAATGCTCTTTCTGTCGCTAGTTCTCTTAGCGATGCGAAGAGTCGAGGGAAGGAACCGAGCTAGAGAGACAGCTAGAAAAATCGGAAAGAGAAGAATCATTTTGATATCAAGTAACGCTAGGATTGGAGAAAAAAGTGTAAGGAAAGTCAAAGCGAAGCAAAGCTTTATTCTCGTAGTTAAGACTTCTCTATGCCTGGCCGCAAGCTGAGCGAATCCGATTCCCCAGTGAAAACGTTGACTGAGAAAGCTAAGAAACGATTCGGGATTGACAGTTCGAGCTACAATAGCCGGATCGTAAGTGAAATCGTATCCCATCTTGTTTATCCTCAAGAATAGATCCACATCCTCTCCAGCCTCAGCGCTTTCATCGAAGCCACGGGCTCTGTCCAAAGCCTCTTTACTATAAGCGACATTTGCGCCGAAGGGCCACTTTCTCTCAACTTCATTCTGCATCAACTCGATAGCTTTCGCTATCAAACTGGACTTGTTCAAAGCTCTGACCGCTCCACCAACGCAGCCAACTCTAGAGCTTTCAAAACAACTCAGTAATCTCGACAGCGAATTCTGGCCAAGGACGCAGTCCCCATCAACGAAATATACGATATCACTTCTCGCGTTGGCGAGTCCAATATTCTTCGTAGCAGATATACCGTTGTGATCTTTTCTTATTGTCTTAACCCTCTCGTCCTTTGAGAAGTCGTCCAGTATATTGTTCGACCCGTCGGTCGAGCCGTCGTCCACCACTATTAACTCGAAACGAACTCCTTCTTGAAGAAGGAGAGAGCGTATGGATTGAGCTATCGTCTCCCTCTTGTTATAACATGATATCACTACTGAGATATCGGGTTTTGTCATGCGGTAGCCCCTGTGACAACGGCGAGATAGGTTACGCGTCAAGATTTTCTAATACTTTTCAAAGAGGTAGTTAAACAGTTTTCTTGAAATAACGTATGTCGGCAAATCTAAGTAAGTCCTATCATAGTAGAGTCATCCGAAGGAGTTGAGTGCGGTTGCTGGACGACTTCAACCTGCTAGTTTCAACTTCACGGGGAAATGAGAGAAATGCGTGCAGCGAAGTATGGTACCTCCTCGGTGAACTAGGAGATAAGAATGCTCGAGTTGACGTTACACCGGCTATAGGTCTCGTCGTCGCTAAAACGATTCTCGACCCTGTGGATGTGATCCATAAACTCAGAGTAGTCTTCAAAGAGAGACCTTGGGAATTTAGGTATACTCTCAAAGTCACTCCGGTTCAAAGGGTAGTTCGAACGGATATCGAGGAGATAAAGAGAGTCTCAGCGGATATTGCGCGCGAGATAGGGGTGGATGAGACTTTTCGAGTCAGTGTTGAGAAAAGGCATACAAATGTATCTGGGAGGGAGATCGTCGAAGCAGTTGCCAGTCGCATAGACAGGAAGGTCAACCTTGAGAGGCCGGATAGGATAGTGCTCGTTGAGGTCTTGGGTGGATTCTCAGGCATATCGGTTCTAAGACCTGACGACATTCTCTCGACGGAAAGAGAGAGAAGATCTCTTTAGGTCTGGGTCGCTAGTATCGCGATTCTTTCCATTATTGAGTTCTTCAGAGCCTTCTCAATGGACATTTTCGCGGAGGTAGTCGCAACCACTTCTCTTTCGGAGATACCGTAGGCTTTCCTGAGCGCCTCTATTTTCGTCTTGGACCAAGTATCGAGAGCTCCTTCATTCTCCTTTCCTTTCGTAAGAGAAAGAGCCATCCATAGAAGATTTTCCAGCTTTCCTCTATCCCTTGAGACCGCTACCAAAGCAAGTTTGCTTGGGTTCTCTCTTAATCCAAACTCTTTAATCGCATTCTTGATCTGTCTTTGGGCTGATGCGAAAAGAAGAATCTCCATCGGTAAACCTTTGCACAAGTTAGTCTTCCGCTTGAAAGCGTTTAACGCGTTCAGCGACGCGAAAAAGAGGTGTTCTGCGCCAGCAACCCTATCCGGCCTTAGCGCTTGAATTTCAACAGCCGGGCTCTTCCTTCTTAACTCGTCAAGAAATCGTTCAACATGGCGGATTTTCACATGTTCAATTGCGGTTATCAAAAGATACTCGTCGAACTCACTGATCTCGTAGATCAATCTTTACGATTCTCCGGTGATGATCTCGACGAATCTCTTCACTATCTTCTCGTCTAGTCCTCCCTTCTTAAGTTCGTCGACGACCGAGCTTAGAGGCTTTCCGTTTTCCTTTGCTCTTTGAACGAGCAGTTTGGTAGCTTCGAATCTCTCCCAAGGAAAAATAATCCACGCAGATGTCTCTTTCATGTAGTAGTCAGGTTTCACTATGCTGTGGGGCTTGCAGTATAGAGTCGCGATCTTGACTTGTGAAGCGCCCTTTCTCGCCAGATGTCTTCTTGCAACTTCAAGGCTTCTCCCGGTGTCAGCAACATCGTCAATCACAAGCACCCTCTTCCTACGCACATTGACCGACATCGGTTGAGTAATTACAGGCCTCTTCGAAGTTCTTCCTATGCCTACGTAGAACTCGATCTTCATACTCGCTATGTTCGGATTCTCGAGCAAGTCTGATACAACCCTTGCAGGAGGCCATCCTCCTCTCGAAATTCCAAGAAGAACGTGGGGTTTGAAATCGGACTTTCTGACCCTGTTAGCAAGCTCGATCAACATTTCGTAGATCTGCTCCCAAGTAGGGACCTCATAAGTCACAGGCTCAGACATAGTCTTCATCCTTTCAGTTTCAAGCTATACCATTCAAATCGAGATTTATCACAACAATTCCGATCGGCGCCCATCCTGTCGCTTCTCAGTTCCTGCTCACTGGGATGTTCTAGAAAGATATGAAGAGCATTTAAGATTTGAGATAGCCCCCAGTTTGATCGAGAGTTCACCGAACTCTCACCTGGCGAATATTGAGTATGTAAGATATAGCAACCTAGCCTTAATAGAACTAGTTCAACCTCTATGCGCAGAGGCTACGATTTTCTGAGCAGATGCGTTCAGTGAACCCTTAAATTGGCCCGTTGCGTAGTAATGGGTGATGATGTGGACTGACCTGCTCGGAAGGGCGAAATGCCCGATGTCGTGATGAACCTCCACTGATCTCTTCTCGATGAATTGTTCTGGAATGATTCTACTGCGAGTTGACAGTTCGCCAGGTAGATGAAATACCCACAGATCTTTGCACCAAATGGAATAGCTCATAGCGCAACGAGGGTGAAGAGTCCGATTCTGCAAAGATTTTCCTGTAGAAAGTACATTTTAGTGCTCAGCAAACATACCGTTCGAGAATAGGGCACTAGCTAGATCGGTTGGAAATAGCTTAATTCCTCGAAGGAGCTAATTTACTTTCGTTGGCGCGTTGACTTGGAAGAGACGTTGTATGAGGTTGAAGCTTCTGGCTTGAAGTCGGCTGACCGAAGAATGCGAATCTTCAGGTCAGTCGGCATATTCATTTTAGAGATGATGCTCCTGTTCGGATTGTTCATGGTCTTCGGTTTATTGGCTATCGCCGTCTTCCTTTTGGCTGTGATCCTATTCCTTCCCTCGCCCGCGGTTATTGTGCCAGCTAGGTATAGAATTACAAGCGTGGGAGTAATTCATGGTGAATCTAAAATGATCACCTTCAAAAGAACTTACAAAGTCAGGATGAATGAGAAGAGGAAGTTCGTCTCAATGCTTCATAGTCGAAGAGGAGAATTCTTGAGGCTCTATACCCCTGAGCCGAGCAGAGTCCTTCAAATAGTTTCAGAGTCAATTTCAGCTTCGAGAGTCCACAAATAGAAGGGATTGACTGAAGCAGCCTCACTGCCTGCTTCCTCTAGCTAGGATTATCCGCGAAGATTTCAGAACTCTTTCCTGTGAATGTGAAAGCCCAAGAGAAGCGCTAGGTAACCCCAAAGATACACGAGCTCCGAAGGATGCCCTTCAAAATAGATCCCTTGCAAAGTGGTGTAGCTGAACAGTAGATCAGCGACGGCTGTCAGAATTAGTCCTAGGCTGATCAACAGCCATGCTTCTCCAAGTTTCCCTTCGAAGAATATCAAGAAACCGAGAAATGATAGTGCGAACAACGCCAAGTCCATGACTGGGTAAGCAATATCAAGCGCAACCGTTATCGAGCTACCGCCAGAAGAGAAGATAGGCATAAGAAGAAGATAGGACGATGCAAGAACGACAGCTGAAACAGACAGCCCTGTTAAAGCTAATGCTTTTCTTGTAATAGCAGCTCTAAAGATCTTAAGGTAAAGTAGGAAAGCCAAGAACATTGGGATGTACCCCGCTAGATACGAGACATCGGCCAACGATGGATAGGGAACTTCAATGTCCAAGACAAGCACGTAGATCGCCCAGATCGACTCACCGAGAAACCACAAATACATACCTAGAAGGAAGCATGACCATGCTAAGCTAAGCTCATCGTACAAGATTCTAGTTACAGGCTTCGAGTACTTCCTAAAGGCGAAGAAGCAGGAGACAGCAGCACTTCCAGATATGGACGGGAAGACGAGATTTGAGAAGACGAGGATGAATTTCGCGTCGAGCTGGCCTATCAAGTACACAAAGGTGAGGGCCGCCGAGCCTAGCAGGGCTGTCAGGTAGCTTCTTCTCATGCCACATACAGCTTTAGATAGAATCATATAGGCTCAAAATGGTTTCGATAGAACAGCCAAAGATATTATCCGCGTCGGACTAAATGAAGAATGCGGTTCAATAGGCTGAGAACGATGGTCTACCTTACGCTTTACGGCGGAGTTGGAGAGATCGGAGGAAACATAGTCCTTCTTCAAGATCCAGATAACAGAGCCAGTATTCTAATGGATTTCGGAAGAAACTTTCCAACACAAGCAAGGTACTACAGTTTTCCCCAGAGACCTAGAAGTTCGGTTAAGCTCGAATTGAAAAAGACGGGATTGATCCCAACTTTAAGAGATTCAGAAGGGTCGGAGGTCGATCTCTACGCTGAACTTGAAACGAGGGAAATCCTACGACCATATAAGGCTAGGGGGCATCTGGCAAGGAACTTGAAGAGGTCTGAGGTATACTACAGCATTCGTGAACCTCAAACTCCCTGCGGCATATCGGATCTATTTGTTACACATTGCCACTCTGACCACGTCGGCTTGGCACCTATCCTTAGACGAGATATAACGGTGAACATGGGCGGCGCAACGCATCTGCTGTACAGAGCATACCATCAAGCTGCGGTTAAGGATTCGATAGAGACTAAACTTTACCTAACAGAGGAGGATTTGAACGCTAGGGATCGGACAAACCAGCCTAGGCACAACTACAGAAATTTCCGTAGCGGAGTGGAAATCGCTGCCGAGGAGGGTGGTTTAACAATTATCCCACATTCTGTAGATCATAGCGCACCAGGCTCATACGGCTTCCTTATTCACAGTTCGTCGGGGCTCATAGTGTATACCGGTGATTTTAGAACGCATGGAACAGCTGGAATCCTGACTGAAAGGTTCCTTGAGCGAATCGGGATGGAGGGAAAACTTAGGGCGTTGATCTGCGAGGGAACAAACCTAGGTGAGGCTAAAGTCTTCTCCGAGGAGGATGTGAAAAAATCTGCTAGAAACATTGTCGAGCAAAGCTTGAAGCAGAAGAATAGACTGGTCGTCGTTGAAGTGCCTCAAGTCGATATAGATAGAGTTCGAACCTTCTGCGATGTCGCTTACGAACTGGATCTTTATCCGCTCGTCTCGAAGAAGCTGGCCAACTATCTGCATGAGCTTTCCGCAATAAAGGAGACCTTCAACATCCCTGGAAAGCCTTTGCCAGCCTTAGGAAAGAATCTTGGAATATACGTCGAAAAACGCCATCCTTCCCATAGGGACAGGGTCTTTCTTAAGCTTGAGCAGTCCTACGGCGACTTCATCGTGGACCAGAAAGCGCTTTGCGAAAAACTCTCCTCAGAGAAATTCCTAATAATAGATGCTAATGAGATGGACTTCTTCGCTCTAAATCCGAGGCCGGGAACTCTATGTATACTTAGCACATGTGAACCGTTCAATGAAGAAGCCGACTTCGACTTTGAGAGGTGGAAGAACCAACTGTCCCTCTTTGGAGTGATTTTGTATCACATACATGCCAGCGGCCATTGCCATCCACTCGAACTCCAGAGAATTATCAGCAAGCTAGAGCCTGAGGTTTTGATCCCAATACATACAGAGTACCCTCAAGCGTTCAAAGAACTCTTTGAAAGTGAAAGCGTTCACGTCAAGATTCCGCAGAAAGGCGTGCCGATAGAAGTCTAATGAAATATATGTTATAGTTTCTGAAGCGTTCTAAGCCGCTTCACAATGTTTGGGTGAGTGGAGAAGACTTCCAAGATCTTATCGAGGGTCGAAGGTTCTCTTGAGAGAACCTCTTGGACCAAGCCTTGGTCCGTCAAATAGGCTCTAGCGTGAGCGAGTTCCAAGGTGTCCCCTGTAGCTTTATCAGGGTCGGATATGAAGAGAGCCTTGAAACTGTTCACGCCGCCGGAATCTCTACGATATCGCTTATATCTTCCGGTTGAAGCGACTATCTTAGCTAATGCCTCTGAAAGCTTGCGGGCACCATCGTCCACCGTCAAAGCGCTTGTTCTATCCGCGTAATATTCTCTAAGTCTACTTAATCCGAGGACGAATAAAGTCAAGATCCAGTATGCAACCATACTAGCTAAACCTATAACTGCAGCTAGGCCGCTCTCGTTCTCTCTACGTCGTCCTCCGTACCAGCTTGAGAGCATCAATGAATAGCCCAGGAAATAGAAGATCGCGGGGAGAACTGAAGCAAACATCATTATTTGTACGTCTCTATGCTTCACGTGGCCGAGTTCATGCCCGATGACGGCTTCAACCTCCTCATCCTCCAACTCCTTGAGCAGGCCTGTTGTAACGGCTACTCTGCTTCCTGCGATCGGGGACCCGTAGGCGAACGCGTTTGGTATGGGAATGTTAGCCAGCATTACCTTCGGCATCTTAAGGCCAAGCCTACTACTCAGTCTTCGGATCATTCCGTGAAGCTTCGGCTCTTCAGGCTCCGAAACTTCTCGAACTCTATACATTGCGTCTATAAGATACGGCGCGATCAGCCATTGTAGAATGTTAAAGGCGACAACGAAGAAAGCCATGTTCAGCAGGCTGAAGGTTCCTATTAGACTTAGAATCACAGTGAAGAACAAGGTTGATGCACCGATAATTACAGCTAGGGTTCCGGCCATCGATAAACGAAGCTTAAGCAAACTCAAATTTCTCCTCTCCACAAAGATTTTCGTTTGAGAAAAAGATCGGAATCGTATTTAAGGTTAATGCTTGCAGTTTAGAAAGATCAAACTAACGCGTCTGCGAAGCGCGTTCAATGACCTATCTTAAATATCAAGACGCCCTCAGGGCTTTCTTGGATTTCGGCCTTCTTTTCGCATAGTCCCTCCAGAAGACCTGCATAAAATTCTGGAATATTCAAGATCGGCTGCTTGATGATGATCTTATCTTCCAGCACCTCCGCACGTCCGTGCCCCGCTAGGTCGAAGGCTCTTGAAAGTAGCTCGCCTCCAATGTCCTGCTTCTTCAATTGCAGTTTCAGGACGGAAGCCTCTGCCGCGCCATTCTTACCTATCGTTCTACCTATCTTTCTTTGAACGTCAGTGGGTAATCCTTCAAAGAAGAGTTTCAAGCCACTTTGCGAGACCAACGCGACTCTCTTGCTGTCCATACGGAGAACTCCCTCGCTGGGGTCCCATTTCAGCAGAGAGTATTTCTTTGCTAGATCTAGCATCTTGTCGCAGAATGCGGTAATTTCTAAACCTGACGACTTGATAATGCCATAATCTTCTTTCGTGAAAGATATCGTTGTCTTGACTCTGTCTTCTTTCGGCTTTCCCAATGGTTCAACCCCAACTTAACACAGGTATTGAAGCAGTATGCTGTTCAACTGCCATATTTATGTGTTTCCACGAGTGAGCAGCCGCTGATTCCAGTTTAGTCTGCGTAAGCAGCTCACAGTGAATGTGAGCTCAGGAAAGATCTTAACTCTTTCACGCTGACAAAAGCTCTCTCTACAGGCTCGCGGTTATGTTTGTATAGCCATATGCTCCTCGTTCTCTTCTCCTTCAATCCTGTCATCAGTTCATCAAAGGACAAATGTCCAATACTGCCGCTGGCGACGTCTGAGTAGATTTCATCTATGAAGTTCATCGGCAATGGCTTGTTAAGGGCCTCGCCTGCAACTTTGAAGTATACAATTTGGTGGTGCTCCTTCTTGTAGAGACCGTAGACAGCCATATCCTTCAGTTGAAAGAGGATCATAGTTCCAGCATGCACAGTGTTGATTATTGAGAGCACATCGGCCTCATGAATCATAAGTCATCTGAATCATTCGATTCAAGGTTTACATAGAGATTTCAAAGCCTTAAATCTCTTCTCTCAATAGTGTGAAACCTCTCTTCGAGCTCTTCTCTTTCAGCGAAACATTGATAAAACACACCTTGAACCATAGAGTAGTCAAATTAGGCAGATGAGGGTGAGGCGAATGCCTAAAGGTTTCTATGTTAAATTTCAGGTCCCGAAGGAACTCGCCGACAAAGCCTATCAAGTATTGCAAGTAGCTCGGGACTCTGGAAAAATAAGGAAAGGAACGAACGAGACTACGAAAGCGATTGAGCGAGGTATCGCGAAGATCGTGCTTATAGCAGAAGATGTTGAACCGCCTCAAGTTGTAGCACATCTGCCTATTCTATGCGATGAGCGAAAGATCCCTTACCTTTATGTTCCAACGAAACTGGAACTGGGGAAGTCAGCAGGGATCGACGTTGGTTCCGCGGCCGTTTCAATAGTGGAGCCCGGCGAGGCTGCAGTGGCGCTGAAGGAGTTGATCGAAGCAACGCAGAAGCTGATGAAGAGCACGGGATCGAAGAATGAGTAGCTCAAAGGAGAAGACTGAGGAAGTAGCAACCCCAGCTGAAGTCACTCAAATAATAGGCAGAACAGGCGTCACAGGAGAAGTTATACAGGTAAGAGTCAGAATCCTCGAAGGCAGAGACAAGGGGCGAATTATAACTAGGAACATTAAGGGTCCTATCAGGCTCGGGGACGTCCTAATGCTTCGAGAGACGGAGCGTGAAGCCAAGAAGATAAAGTAGTATTCGACGAGGACTGTCTCATGCCGAGAACCTACAGATGCTCCTTCTGCGGCAAGAGTTTTCCGCCAGCCACGGGATCCATGTACGTGAAGAATGACGGAACGATCTTCTATTTCTGCTCGAACAAGTGTAAGAAGAGCATATTGCAGCTGGGGAGAGACTCAAGGAAGCTGAAGTGGACGGAATACTACGGGAAGAAGGAAAGAGGAAGATAAACTTCTAGAGGCCCTCGAAGATTGGTTGAAAAGACCTTTGTCTTCCTGAAGCCTGAGACATTAATGAGAGGGCTCGTCGGCGAAATAGTATCAAGGATAGAGAATAAAGGCTTCAATATAGCCGCGATGAAACTCGTTCGGATGACTAGAGATCAAGCTGAGAGACTCTACGAGATGCATCGAGGTAAGAAATTCTACGATCAATTGATCGCGCATGTGACATCAGGCCCAATCGTAGCCATGGTTGTTGAGGGGCCTTATGCTATACAAGCGGTCAGGAAGATGATTGGAGCGACGAACCCAGTTGAAGCTGAACCCGGGTCCGTCAGAGGAGATTACGCACTTGTGACGACATGCAATATTATTCATGCCTCTGACAGCCGAGAGAACGCTGAGAGAGAGATCAAGATATTCTTTAGAGGAGACGAAATCTTATCATACGAGAAACCTACTGAAAAGAGCTACCTCTTTAGCCGATGAGTACAACCCGCCCAGAGTGAAGCAGGTTTTCCGCTAGTCTAGCTGTCTAGCGATCCGCCAAAAATACTTATAGCGGATTGCTCGTCTTAATAGCGAGACCTCACTAGAACCAGCGAACCCGATCCACTTCAAGGTGAATCGAATGTCACTCAGGCAACCGATCGTCGTCGTTCTCGGACACGTCGACCATGGGAAGACCTCACTCCTCGACAAGATTAGAGGAACATCCGTGGCGGCGAGAGAACCTGGAGCGATAACACAGTGGATCGGAGCAAGTCTCCTTCCAGCCGAGGTGTTAAAGAAGATCTGCGGCCCTCTGCTAGAAAGATTCAGGTTTGAGATAAATGTTCCAGGTCTGCTATTCATCGACACGCCTGGGCATGAGACGTTCTCCAATCTCCGAAGAAGAGGCGGCTCTGCAGCTGACATCGCGATACTTGTTATAGATGTCACGAAAGGTGTAGAACCTCAGACGACCGAGTCTATAAGCATACTCAGAGCGAGAAAGACGCCATTCGTGATCGCAGCCAACAAGATCGATCTCATCCCGGGATGGAAACCTACGGGAAAGGGCTCATTTCTAGAATCGATTCAAATGCAACCGCCTGAGGTCAGAACAGAACTTGACAATCGACTGTATACAACTATGGGTGCGCTATCTCGGCTAGGATTCCGATCTGACAGATTCGACAAGATCGCCGATTTCAAGACGGTCCTTTCCATCGTTCCGACAAGCGCGCGAACTGGCGAGGGGATGCCTGAACTCATGGCGGTTCTTGTCGGCCTCACTCAATCATACATGAGAGAAGAGCTTTTGACAACATCCGGTCCAGCGAAGGGAACTGTACTGGAGGTCAAAGAAGAGCCCGGCTTAGGTGTCACGATAAACGCGATAATCTATGACGGTATTCTGAAAGTTGATGATACGATAGCCCTAGGCGGTAGAGAAAAACCCATCGTTACCAATATACGAGCCCTTCTACTACCTAAGCCACTGGACGAGATCAGAGATCCAAGAGATAGATTTACGACCGTTCCTAAGGTCAAAGCAGCCTCGGGCGTAAAGATCGCCGCGCCTAACCTCGCTCAAGCGTTATCAGGCTCATCATTATACGCAGTGCCCCTTGGAGCGGAAACCCAGAAATATGTCGATCTTGTGAACGAGGAAGTTGAAAAGCTCAAGATCGATACCGATAGAGTAGGCGTTATTCTGAAAACGGATACTCTCGGATCACTCGAAGCTCTAACTACTTCCCTAATGAACGCAGCAATTCCCGTAAGGTTCGCAGATATCGGTGACATCTCAAAGCGGGAAGTTGTCGAAGCAGAGATTGTGAGGCAGAAGGACCCTCTCTTAGGAGTTGTTCTGGGCTTTAACGTGAAGATTCTTTCAGATGCTGAAGAGGAGGCGATGGAGGCAGATATCCCGGTCTTCCGAGCAGATATCATCTACCATCTCCTCGAAGACTATACTAGGTGGGTTGAGAGGGAGAGAGCAGCTGGCATAAAAGCTGAACTTGATCGATTGATCAGGCCTGGCAGGATCAAGATTCTCCCAGGCTGCATATTCAGGAGGAGCAAGCCGGCTATCGTCGGCGTCGAAGTTACTTCGGGAAGGGTTAAACCGAGATACCCCTTGATTCTAGAAGGCGGAAGGCATGTAGGCGAGATACTGAGAATTCAAGACAAGGGCAAAGATATAGGCGAGGCTTCTGCAGGGATGCAAGTTGCTATATCTATCGAGAAAGCGATCGTTGGAAGACATATCTCCGAAGGCGATATCCTCATAGTTTCAGTTCCTGAGAAGCATGTGAAGCTTCTGCTAACAAAGTTCAAGGAGCAGATGTCTCCTGATGAGATTGAACTTCTCAACACACTCACCCAAATAATGAGGAAAGAAAGCCCTCTCTGGGCTATGTAGTAGCGACGACTCCCGCCGAAAAGCAGCTTCTACACAGAACGCCGTTCGATTCCTTCCACCACTCGCCGCTATTGCATATCTTTCCTTCTAACAGATGAATTCCAATATCGATTCTCCGATTTCAATCCGGTTAAACGTCACTAGTAAGGATAAAGTATAAGTGTGCGGAAGGGAGAGTCTTTCAGACTTGCTCTAGACAAGGTGCAGCATAGTGGCAAAATTCAAACTCATAATCTCAGATCCAGCATCACGGAAGGTCACTATAACTGAGCTTGAAGGACCTAAAGCCCAACCGTTGATCAGTAGAGAACTGGGCGAAACCATCGACGGATCTCTTCTGGGCTTAGGTGGGAAGAGGCTTAAGATAGCAGGTGGTAGCGATAAAGATGGAATACCGATGAGATCGGACATTCATGGCGGAGCTAAGAAATACGTTGTTCTGGCAGGCGGAACAGGTTTCAAACCGAAAAGCTCTGGGGAGCGCCGCCGCAAACTCGTCAGAGGAAGAATGATAACAGAAGAGACCTATCAATTGAATTTAGTCGTCGAGAAACATGTTAAGGAGAAAATTGAAAAGAAGACTCCGCCGACAAAGCCAGAGCCTCGAGATGCGGTTAAAGGGGTGAAGTCGAGTGGAGATTAAGGTACTCGGTCAAGTTTACAATCCGCTCTTGAAACGTAAAGAAGTGAAGGTTGAGATAACTCATTCTGGCTCAGGCACTCCTGATAGATTCATGATCAGAAAGGAGTTGGCTTCACGACTCAACGTCAAGCTTGACAACCTATACGTAGTCGACATCGAAACCAAGACTGGGATGGAAAAGACTCGATGCGATGCTGAGGTATACGATACGCCTGAAAGAGCAAGAGAAATCGTTCCAAACTATATAATTGCCCGCAACAAGCCTCCGGAAGAGCGGAAGAAGGAAGTCAAGCCTGCTGAAGCGCCCAAGAAGGCTGAGAAGAAAGAAGAAAAGAAGCCGCCTGAACTGAAGAAGAAGTGATTTTAGATGAGCGAGGCTCCTAGCAAGAAGCCTAAGAAGAAAGCCAGATCGAGTTCCCTTTACGAATATGACTATGAGAAATCTACCGTGAAGCTTAAGAATAGAAAATGCCCCAGATGCGGAAGCATCATGGCTTACCATAAGATGCCTGTCCAAAGATGGACTTGCGGCTCGTGCAGCTACACTGACTATGTGAAGCCGAGCAAGGAGTCTTAACCCGAAGCTCACTCAGATGAGCTTCCATTCGAATCTACTCTTTCAGCATGCCATCGATTATAGCATCTATCTCCCGTTTCTTCTTATCGTCAACTCTAACGACAACGATTCCTTCCTCAGGCTGACCATAAATCACCATCGACGTATCCGGCGCCTCAACTATGGCTGCCAAGGTCAACAAATCCTCCTCCCCATCCACGACTATCAGGCTATCTCCACGTTCAATAGCTTCGCTTAGAGCTTGCCAAGCGATAAAGTCCAGAATGCCCGGAGGATTCTTCACATATATCGTTCTTTTCGCTTCAAGCTCCATAGGCTCAGCCTTCTTACGCATAATCCTATTGTCTACAACTCTAACGTCGACTGGAATACCTGCCTTAGTAGCATTCTTCGATACAACGTCTCCTACGCAAACGATGCGTCTAGGCTTCTCTTTTTCGACAGCTTCTCGAAGTCTGCGCATATTTTGGTCAGGGGTTCCTTTGATAAGTTCGCCTAGAGGAAACTTCAGCCTGGCTCGCAGCTCATTCGTGAGCTTCAACCTCGGCAATTATTTTCACTCATTTCTCTATTCTGAATATTCAGTAGATATGATTTGAGTATCGAATACGCGTCAAAGCACATAGTCCGTGTACGTTTGGTTGTTCAGGTCTTGCGATTTCAGGCGCGGATCTTGATGCATGATAATCGTGAAATCCGCATACGCTAGGAGGTTAAAATTGTGAATCAAGGAACTGCGAAAACAAGATGATCGAATGGGCAGATCTATCTTACGCGAATCGCGTATCTCCCTGGAACTTTGATCCCCATCTTCTCAGCGATTTCAGAGTTCTTCGGGTCCATCACAATGACTATTCCCGTCCAATCGTCGCTTAGATTTGACAATTTGCAATTGGGGCATATTGGGCCGTTGCTTATCAAGCGGCAATTCTTACAAGCCTTCTCATTCAACCCTTCTTCTCTCCTTTCTCGCCTCGTGATCTCTTGACATCGTCTTCTATCCATTCAAGCCTGCCCAGGAATGGTTGGCGCATCGTTACTCCAATCTTACCCCCAGCGCCACCTCTCGGAAAACTGATCGCTATTATTCGCGCTCTGACAAGATTGCCTTTTCCAATGCTTCGCCGAGTCTCCTTCCCCGCAAGCACGCCATGCTTCTCATCGTAGGTGATAAAGTCATCCATAATCTGCGACACATGTAAAAGCGCGTCCTCCGGACCTATTCTGACGAAAGCTCCGAAGTCAGTGACTTCAACAACCTCGCCCTCGACTACTTCATGCATCTCTGGGTAGAAAGTCAGCAGCTTGAAGGTAGCCTTATGATAGGTGGACCCATCCGCTGGAAGTATCTTTCCAATAGGTTCAACATCTACATCTACGACAAGTATCACATAGCCGAGCTCTTGATCGACAATGTTCTCATATTTCATTTTGATCTGCTCATGGGCAACTTTCTCTATAGGGTTTCCAAATTTCTCCGGGGGGATTCTAACAATATCTTCAACTGTTAAGACTCTAAACATAGTCGAAACTCCATCATTTCTCGTAAGTACTGAAGTTAACGTGGCTAAACATATTCAGGTTCAATGCCTTCGACTTCGAGGCGAGATCGTTCTCTTAGATAGATTACAGGCAGATTAATATTCCTTAGCCTTGCCTTGAGCTCGAGATCTGTTGTGGCAACTATTGTACCAATATCCTTTGCGACTCTGGCGATCGCGTCATCTATCGACTCACTCGCTTTCATTTCTACATCCACTATCCTACACCGCTTAGCAAGCCCTAATGCATAAGCTGCTTGACGACCAACTTTTGACCCTCTCCTCGACAGTCTCCACAATTCATCGTATACCGGCTTGATCAGCATGAACTCAACTCTCTTCCCGAGAAGATTCTGAACCTCTTCGAAGACGTCGATATTAAATTCCATTGGAATCATTAGAAAGTTAGAGTCGAGAAGAACTCTTACAGGCAATATTGATCACATATTGAAGGGGTAACTTGTCAAATAGGAGAGTTCAATCCGGCTGAATAGGTTGTCAACAAGAGAGCAATTCAACTCTTGCATTGCTTTACTTGGAAACTTGACAGTTGATCCAGCTACTTTACTGTCCCGTAGCCGATCAGCCGCCAACTATCTCCAATTCTTCTACTTAACGCGATTCTCGATCCAGGTTCAGCGCATATCGGTTTCTTCAAGGAGACCTCTACTAAGTGCTCTCTCGCGGATACGACTAACCCAGAAGTCACAGTTGTTCCGATGTTCAGAACGAGAGGTTCGTTCATCTTGACTCTATCGACCGCTACCAGCTGCTCAGTACCAACAGCTCTCTCAAACAATTGAACATCCAAAGTCAGCTTATCCGAGCTTTCAGGAAGCACCCCAACCCTACCTACGACGCTGCCCACTAGACCGTCCGACTTAGTAACGGATGGATCTAGATTCGTTCCTATTCCGATTAGACCTCCGGGCCTAGCTTCTTTAACCGGGCCCGCAGCGAGGTGTAAACTCACGATCGGCGTCGTTAAGGGTTCGTAATGGACTTTCCCCGCGGCTTCCACGCGAAGTCCAGGGCGTATCTCTATCTCGTCTCCAACGCGGAATATCCCTTGAACTATCGATCCGCCTATAACTCCTCCTACAAGATCTTCAGCCTCTGTTCCCGGCTTGTTCACATCGAATGAACGTAGAACGTACATCCGAGGCGGTGCATCGGGATCTCTCTTGGGCGTAGGGATGTTTCTCTCAATGGCCCAGATCAACATGTCTATGTTGAGCTTATGTTGCGCTGAGACGGGAATAATAGGAGCTTTCTCCGCTCGAGTTGATTTACCGAAACTCTTTATCTCCTTGAAGTTCTCCACTGCTCTCTGCTTATCAACAACATCTATCTTATTCTGCACCAAGATGAAATTCTTTATCCCAACCATTTCAGCCGCTGCCAAGTGCTCACGATCTTGAGGCTGAGGGCATTTCGCATTCGCTGCCAATACGAATAGGGCACCATCCATAAGTGCCGCTCCTGAAAGCATGGTTACCATTAGGCTGTGATGTCCAGGACAATCGACGAAGCTGACGGCTCTCAGGAATACGGCTTCAGAACCGCATACCGGACACTTCTTCTTGGTCGTGTAGGCCGCTGCGCCCTCGCATTTTGGACACTTATAGAAGATGGCGTCCGCGTATCCCACCCTTATCGTTATACCTCTACGCAACTCCTCTGAGTGTCTCGCCGTCCAAATGCCTGTCAAGGCTTGAACTAAGGTGCTTTTCCCATTGTCTACATGCCCTAGAGTGCCGATGTTGACTTCCGGCTGAATAGGCACCGGGTTCTTCGACACTCTCGGTTCTCCTCAAAACCGCCGCAAGGTACGACTTAATCATCATAGTCCTTCCTTTAACCTTTTCCAAAGACTCCACAAACTATTTTCCTACCCCGCATGATTATTCACTGAAAGGAAGCGCTCATGAAGGCAAATTCGTACTGCTTGGGCATAGAATCGACTGCTCACACTTTTGGGGCAAGCATCGTTTCAAGCGACGGTACTGTACTGTCCGATGTGAGAGAAGTCTATGCACCTGAAGTTGGCAAAGGAATTCATCCTAGGGAAGCAGCTCAACATCACAGTCAAGTTGCACCCGAGGTTTTGCAGAGAGCTTTCAGAGAAGCAAGAGTGAAGCCGAACCATCTGAGCTCGATCGCATTCTCAGCGGGTCCGGGCTTAGGTCCAGCTTTGAGAACAGGCGCTACTATAGCGAGAGCGCTCGCCGTCTTTCTTCGAAAGCCTATCGTTCCAGTGCATCATGCGATAGGGCACATTGAGATAGGTGCCTTAACGGCGGGCGCAAGAGATCCCCTCGTAGTTCTTGTCTCCGGCGGCCATACAGCAATAACCGCGTGTGCTGATCGTAAATGGAGAATCTTCGGTGAGACTGAAGACATAACGCTTGGAAACGTAGTGGACAGCTTTGCTAGAGAAGCCAAGCTTCCATCTCCAGGCGGCTCCGCCGTAGAGAAGCTAGCCCTTGAAGGGAAGAAATTCATCGATTTGCCTTACACTGTGAAAGGAAATGATGTCGCGTACTCAGGCCTACTAACCGCTGCCTTAAAGAAGATGCGCGACCACAATCTTGAGGATCTATGTTACTCACTTCAAGAGATCGCATTCTCCATGCTCACTGAAGCTGTCGAGAGGTCGCTCGCTCACACCGAGAAGAAGGAGGTTCTGCTCACTGGTGGCGTAGCAGCTAACAAGCGCCTTCAAAGCGCACTTGAAGTGATAACTGAGGAGCACGGGGCTATATTCTACGTGGTTGATCCTAAGTATAGCGGTGACTGCGGGGCGCAGATAGCGTGGGCTGGACTCCTAGCGTTCAAATGCGGACTGAACGTGAAAGTTGAAGATACTATTGTCAGGCCGAAGTGGCGTCTGGACGAGGTTGAGATTCCTTGGCGCCCCTAAACACCGCAAGCTTTACTTTGATTAGGAAGGGGGCTGAGGCAAACCTCTACTTAGGAGAGTGGTACGGCAGAAAAGTCATTGTCAAGAAGAGGGTTGAGAAAAAGTATAGAGTGGAGCCGCTCGACAAGAAGATTAGAGCATATAGGACGATTCACGAAGCGCAGATTATGCATGAAGCTAAGAAGTCCGGAGTTCCAACTCCCACTATATACCTTATCGATATTTCAGACTTCACTATAGTGATGGAGTACATTGAGGGCATCAGGCTTAGAGATTCTTTGAACGATTTCTCACTGGAGAAAAGGCTGAGGACATGCAGAAACGTTGGAAACCTAATCGGCAGACTCCATGAACGGTCAATAATTCACGGAGACTTGACCACTTCGAATATGATTGAGACGCTGGATGAGAAGATATTCTTCATAGACTTCGGATTGAGCCTCTACTCGATTGAAGTTGAGGACCGAGGCGTAGACCTGCACCTCATGAAGAGAGCTCTAAACAGCACACATTACAGGTATGTGGATCAATGTTTCGATGCGGTTATAGAAGGCTATGAGGCCGAGGTAGGGAACGAGAAAACTGGGAGAGTTCTCGCAAAAGTGCGCGAGATTGAGAAGAGAGGAAGATACTTCCCTGAACGAGTTTGAAGGAGCGTATTCGATTCAGATCGCTTATGTATGAGTGAGGCTAAAATTTCAAATACCATTTCGCAAATTTCTCAAGCGCTCTTCTTCTGTGTGAGATCCTATCCTTTTCAACCGGCCCCATTTCAGCATAAGTCTTGCCTCCTTTTCGGTTTGGAATGAATATCGGGTCGAATGCCCAAACCTTCCCCTTCTCCTCATAAGATATCTTCCCTCGGACCTCACCTGTGAAAGACAATGGCTTTCTCTCCTCGTCGCAGTATGCGACAACCGACCTGAAAGAGGCGTCTCTGTCATCTATCCCTTCCATCAATTTCAAGATGCCCCTATTGCCAATGGTCTTCTGAACGTAGGACGAAAATGGACCGGGAAAACCGTCAAGGCTCTTGATGAACAATCCTGAGTCCTCTACGATCACGGGCTTACCAACCAGACCCGTTGCTTCGAGTGCGCTTGCCTTCGCTATCTCTTCCAGACTGTCAGATTGGATTTCAGTGAGCGTCAGATTGACATGTTCAACATCTATTCTAAAGTTTCTCAGAATTTCCGCGACCTCCCTAGCTTTGTTCAAATTACCTGTGACAAAGACGATTTTCAGCAAGCTCATTTCCCCGAATCGAAGCAAATTGATGTTTTCGAAGCTATATCGCTCTCTCTTAACAAGAATGTTGCGGTGTAACGCTTAAATAGAGACCTTGTCTCTCATAAGAAGAAGAATCGCTGTCTCGCTACACATTTGAAGTTTGAGGTGATTGAATCTTGGCTAGACTTTATGCGAGCAAACGTGGGCGTTCAGGTTCGACTAGGCCTGTAAGCAAGAAGCCTCCGATATGGTGCAAGTATAAGCCTGAGGAGATCGAGGCTTTGGTTGTTAAGCTGGCTAGAGAGGGGAATCCTCCCGATATGATAGGTGTAGTTCTTAGAGATCGTTACGGAATCGCTCTTGTCAAGCCTATTGTGGGAAAGACGATCACTCAAATACTGCAAAGTTCCGGAGTTGAATTGAAGATGCCGGAGGACTTGGAGTTGCTTTTGAGGAAAGCGGATAAGTTGAGAAAACATCTCGAGAAGAATAGAGTGGACTACTCCAGCAAGAGAGCTCTAGCTCTCGTTGAGTCTAAGATTCACAGGCTCGTGAAGTACTATAGGGGCTTACGTGTAATATCGCCTGATTGGAAGTATAAGCCGTTGGCAGCCTCTGTGGCGTAGCCATGTCCGACTTTCAAGGTCTACTGTCGAGAGTGAGTGAGGCAGCGAATCTAATTCTGAAAGAAGCCCGTGGAGAATCGAACTTCCTAGTAGTTTCTCACTTTGATGCTGACGGTTTAGCTGCTGCTGGAATTATGGGGAGGACTCTAGCTAGGCTAGATGCGCCGATGCACTTGAGGGTAGTGAAACAACTTGACGGTGAAGTTATCTCAGAATGCCGTTCAGAAGATTCTGATGTGACGATCTTCACCGAGATCGGCAGCGGCTACTTGGATACCATACAGAACAGCTTTGCGGGGAAGAAGACGATAATCCTCGATCATCACCAACCCTCGGGGAGATTGGATCCGGAGATCATTCATGTCAATCCTCATCAATTCGGCTTCGACGGAGCGACGGAAGTCAGTGGAGCTGGTATCGCCTATTTCGTGGCTCGGAGCATAGCTGATGTAAACGTTGACTTATCGACGTTAGCTGTGGTTGGAGCTCTAGGGGATATGCAAGACAAAGGGGCGAGGCGCTCTCTACACGGACTCAATGAGAAGATTGTTGAAGATGGGTTGAAGAAAGGTCTTCTCGAAACTGCAACCGACTTGATCTTCTACGGAAGGGAAACGAGGCCAATCCATAGAGCTCTCGCCTACACAACCAGCCCGTTCCTTCCAGGAATAAGCGGTGAAGAAGATAATTGTTTGGCTCTCCTCGCCTCGATCGGAATACAAGTTAAACAGGAAGATAGATGGAGGACGGTGAAAGATCTCTCTAACGATGAGAAGCAGAGGGTTCTCTCAAAAATAATAGAAGTCGTCTCATCGAAAGGGTTGCCAAGTCGAGCAGCTCTCGAACTCATAGGAACGGTATATACGCTTGTTGAAGAGGAGTCTTCGACCCCTACAAGAGATGCACGTGAATACGCCTCTCTTCTCAACGCATGCGGGAGGATGGACAGACCAGGCTTGGCTATTTCGATCTGTCTTGGTGATAGAGGAATGGTAACGGAAGAGGTTCAACAGGTTCTAGCCGAATACCGCAAGACGCTTGCACAGTACATGGAATGGGTGACTCAGAAACCTGATACAATAACTGAACTTCGAAGTACATACTATATCCGAGGAGACGATTTCTTGGATGAGAAGATGACCGGCGCACTGTCCTCTATTCTATCAAACTCAGGACTGTTCAAAATGGAGAAGGCAATAATTGTTGCGACAAGAACGAAGAAAGGTGAGGTCAAGGTCTCGGCGAGGGCTTCAGACTGGTTGGTTGAAAGAGGCGTAAACCTAGGAGCTGCTCTTCAAGCTATCGCTGAAAAATGCTCTGGAATGGGAGGCGGCCACAATGTCGCAGCAGGAGCGCAGATCCCTGAAGAGAAACGAGAAGATTTCATTAAGCTGGTAGACGCAGCGATATGCAACCAGATAAAGGCAGGATGAAGGGTGAGGGCTAAGATACGAATTTCTTTCTCAAACGTAAAGGAAGCGGAGGCTGTAAGCAAGGCTCTCCAACCCGACGATGAGGAGACACCCAGCTATCTTAAAGTATCAACCGTTTCCAAAGGAAAGTACATAGAATCGGATATAATCTGCCAAGACAAGCTTGAGACTTTAATCTCAACGATCGACGATATACTTAACAATGTTGTAATAGCGAAGAAGGCGCTGTCTGCCATGAGAGCCTCGATGAAGCGTTAGACGCGTATCCCAGAGAGATACGGCTCAAGACTACTTTCTTCCTATGAACTCCATTCCACCCATGTATTGCGTTAAGGCTTCTGGAATTCTAACAGAACCATCCTGTTGCTGAAAGTTTTCGAAGATTGCCACTAGAGCTCTGCCCATAGCTATAGCTGTGCTGTTTAGGGTATGTACGAACCTCGGCTTCTCACTGCTCTTCTTTCTACATCTAATGTTAAGTCTTCTCGCTTGATAATCGGTGCAGTTGCTGCAGGAGACTATCTCCCGATACTTTCCCTGCCCCGGCAGCCAAACTTCTATATCGTACTTCTTAGCTGCGGTCACGCCTAATTCTCCAGAGCATATGACAACAACTCTGTAGTGTAAGCCTAACTTCTGATAGATCTTCTCGGCTGTTGCAATCATTTTTTCATGTTCTTCCCAAGAGGTTTCTGGAGTAGTGAATTTGAACATCTCGATCTTGTCGAATTGGTGGACTCTGAAGATACCTTTCGTATCTCTACCGTGAGCTCCAGCTTCGGTTCTGAAGCATGTGGAGAAACCTAAGTAGTAAAGTGGGAGAGTATTCTCATCCAATATCTCGTTCATATGCAAAGCCGCTAGAGGGATTTCAGATGTACCTGCAAGGCAGAGGTCTTCATCCTTTATTTGATATATGTCCTCCTCCCCGAGAGGCAGGAAGCCAGCTCCATACATCGCCTCTTTCTTAACGAGAACTGGCGGTATAACCGGGGTGAACCCCTCCTTTCTGAGAAGATCGAGAGCAAATTGAACGATCGCGAATTCAAGTAGTACAGCTTCGTTCTTCAAATAGTGGAATCTGGCTCCAGCTGTCTTCGCAGCTCTCTCTATGTCGATGAGGTCTAGAGCTAAGCCTATGTCTATATGGTCCTTGGCTTCGAAATCGAATTCAGGTTTAGTTCCCCATGTCCTTAGGACAACGTTGTCGTTCTCGTCTTTGCCTATTGGGACAGATTCATGCATTGTGTTCGGAAGCCTGAGTAGAATATAGTTGACTTTTTCGTCGTAATCCTTCATCTGTTCTTCTAGTTTCTTAATTTTCAGTGGGATTGCTTTGGCTTCTCTCATTTTGGCGGTAACATCTTTACCATCCTTCTGCATTTCAGCTATCGCTGTTGTGATAACGTTCCTCCTGTGTCGGAGATCGTTTATTTCGACCAATAGTCCTCTGCGTATCCTATCATATTCAAGAAGATCGTCTACGCATGAGGCCTTGTCTCCAGCTCCTCTCTTCTCCAAATCTCTCTTCACGAACAACGGGTTCTCTCTGATAAGTTTCAGATCGAGCATTTGAGGTCTTTCTCCGTGTGAGTTATTGAAGCTATTAAGTTATTCAAGCTATTAATAACAATGAGGATCGTTGTAGATTAGGCTGACTCAAAATCACTCTTGCTTTTTATAGGTAATGGTCAAGGATGTTGAGCTCTCTTTAAGGGAGGTGTTTAAGCTGGTTGTGCTTCCTCAGACGGCGGGGCTGGGAACGCTCATAATGCCTGAACGGAAATGGACACGCTCTAATTCAGTTCAACAAAACCGCGAAGCCAGGCTGAGAATACCAGCTCGTAAACTGAACCATTGTTTCAGTGTCGCAGCATCGCAAGTCCCCGTTGCATTCTCCTCCCTCAGAATTGGAATGGGCATTCGCAATGCTCGGAGCACTGCCTTACTAGGCGTTCACTTATAACATATAGATCTGTGCTGAAATACCTCTCTGTTCTGTCAGGTAGTATCGTGACGACCTTCTTGTCCTGACCGATGTCGTCTAAGAGCTGAATCGACGCTAATACATTTGCCCCTGATGATATCCCTACCAAGAGCCCAAGTTGTCGGGATAGTTCTTTCGCCATTTCAATGGCATCTTCGCTCTTGACTGCAATAACTTGGTCTATCATACCCTTGTCCACGATCTGCGGAACAAAGCCGTCGCCGATCCCAGCAATCTTGTGGTCTTTGATGTCTTTTCGACCGGAGAGGACGGCTGCTTCTTCCGGCTCGACTGCGACCAGTCGTACAGCTGGATTTCTTTCTCTTAAGGCCTTGCCTACGCCCATTAATGTGCCGCCTGTGCCTACGCCAGCCACAAATGCGTCAACGTCATATCCGACCTGCTGAATTATCTCCTTGGCGGTCGTATGGTAGTGAGCCATCGCATTATCAGGATTTCTGAACTGGTTCGCCAAGAAATATTGGTCGTTGCTCTTGGCAATTTTGTCAGCCTTCTCCACCGCTCCCTCGAAACCTTCATCCTTCGGTGTCAAACAGACATTTGCGCCGAGAGCAGTTATTATCTTGATTCTTTCTCCAGTCATGTGTTCAGGCATTACAACTAGCATCTTGTAGCCTTTGGCTGCTGCGACCATCGACAAAGAGATGCCGGTGTTTCCACTTGTGGCCTCAACTATGGTATAGCCTGGCTTCAGAAGCCTTTTCAGTTCCGCCTGCTCGACAATGTATTTTGCTATTCGATCCTTGACACTGCCGCTTGGGTTCATGAACTCTAGCTTCGCATACATGTGATAGGCTTGACCTTGGAATCCTGTATTCAACTTCAGCATAGGCGTGTTTCCGATACAGTCCAAAATAGAGACAGGAGACACCGTGATTCCTCTCAAGGCATTCGGCTGCCAGGGTTCGATTACTCATGTGCAATATAAGGCACTTAAAAGTGAGTATAACCTAAAGCTAGGGCCCAATTTTACGAGAAGTTGGTGGACCGGCTCTGTTTTCAACAGCATGTGCAGCGCTAATGGCGGTTGCTGAAGCGTTAAAGTCAAAGAATCCCGACTTTTAAATCATAGCAGTTGACTCAATAGGATTGAAATTTGAAGCTAAGGAGATGACGGAGTACTTATCAGTAAAAAAGCATAGAAAGGAAGGATAGGAGACGGTTTTACCCTCGTGATCTTCAGTCTATACAAAATCGATGAATGTGTACAAGTCTACGATGAAGAGGCTGTAGGGATGATGAAAAGCTTGACTCGAGGAAAGAGGTTGTTCGCGGGTATATGCTCAAGAGCAAATGTAATTGCCCCTTTGGAGATAGCTGAAGTTTGGGGAATGAAAAAATTGTCGTTACAGCGCTACCGGATAGCGCATACAGACAGATATTACAGCACCCTATTTAGAGACGGATTTGTGTGAACTATTATGTCGAATGGTTTTTCCATAAATCATCCACTTGTCACACTTGAAATCAAGCTTGAAATTGAAAAGTTGTACATGCATGAGGAGACTATCGTAGAAATTGTTGAGCGTTTATCTGATGAGATCGAGCGGGATGCCCACGTTAAGCACCCGGTGATCGTCGATAAGGAAACGCTTGTGGTTTTGGATGGAATGCACAGGGTAGCCGCCCTCCAGCATCTTGGATGTAAGCTAATCCCTGTCTGTATGGTAGACTATGGCAACCCGAATATAAC
>Ga0209725_1000187_pt1 | contig 38102 bp, 38 predicted proteins | sample I18A1metaG_FD_184145 | JGI IMG/M metagenome (GOLD analysis project Ga0209725, IMG submission 184145) | Lake sediment bacterial and archeal communities from Gulf of Boni, Indonesia to study Microbial Dark Matter (Phase II) - ​I18A1 metaG... | ecosystem: Environmental > Aquatic > Freshwater > Lake...
GGAAAAAGAGGTCACGCTACTCTACTTGGGCTACTACGTGGCTATTCCCAACCTAGTGGGATTGTTTGGCAGACCGATAGGTGGCTACATGTCAGATAAAATAGGCCGGAGTAGGATGACATGGATCTCGCTCGGGTTCTTCGCGTTAGGCATAGCTTTCACATCCTTCGTTCGTGGAGGATACTGGCTCGTTCCTGCACTAATCATGCTAGGATTCGGACAGCATTCAGTTATTCCAGTGTTGTTCGCCATGTTGATGGACATGCTTCCTCCTCAGAAGCGGGCCCTCATCGCGGGAAGAGTCAACGCGGTCCGTCACTTGATCGCTGCATTTGGACCAACCGTGGTAGGAGCGATCATTGATACTGCAGGATTTCTGATCGCCTTTCTTGTCCTATCTCTGGCAGTCGCCTCCAACTTCTCAGTAACACTCAAAATGCGACGAGAGAAGTTCTTCACTGAGACAGACCAAGAAGGACTGCCGGCAGGATGAACTGGTCATCGTCTAGTCTGTCCATGGACAGACAGACTGTCTGTGTGTGTTTGAGGATCTGAATAGCAGCCTCATCACATATTCCATTGGAAACAAAGGCGGAACCATTGCAAGCGTTAACATCCTGAAGTGTCTTGGCCTGTCGTGCCTGGAAACTCTCTTATGCGCTTCTCAGCCTTACCGACACTGTATGGTTGAGGCTTCAGGTCTAGATGTTCTGGCGTCGGCTGGGCTGCGTCAGGTTCGCAGGCTCAGGGAGCTGGAGTCGGTTCTTTACGATTCGAGTTGTCTTGGGCATTTAGACTCGGAGCTGCCTGTGTACGAGACCTATCGAGATTGTTGTGATGATGAAGCGAGAGATCTTCTTCGGAAATATGGCTTGCAATACGATGTGACTGTTATTCCTCCGCTTCTGCTTGGGGAGGAGTATGTGAAGACTTTGGGACATTGCCATCTGCGTGTTGGGGAGGTTGGTTCTCATTCTGAGGTCTTTGAGGTTCTTAAGGGGGAGGCGGTGTTCTTTCTGCAGAAGCAGCGTGGGGCGGACGTTGATGATGTCTCGCTTCTATTTGCTAGGGAAGGAGAGGGGCAGCCTTCTACGTTCTGACTGGCGGGAGGCTCGTCAGGAACCCGAACTATTCTTTTGTTCCTGATGTTCGAGTTTTTAGGGCTGAGACCTCGCCTCTTCTGGAGAGCGGTTTGGGCTTAGTGCAGGCGTTCCTGAGAGATCCGAGTCAGCTCACGCTTGTGGCCTGACGCATCTACAGGACTAGCGAGAGGATAGGGGACAAGCCTCTGAGAGGCTTACTCAGTCTTGCCACACCCTCGATGAAACGAAAGACCAAGGCTGGTGAGACGCGAGCTTCCGGACAGCGACCTCAACCGGGGCGCTGCCCTCAAGCATTCTGTCAAGGTGGTGTCTCTTTGTAGCTAGTATGGTAGCGTATTCTTCAAGGGCTTCGAATTCTCTGAGGAACTGTAGTCCCTTCTCGCTGGTCTTGTATGTCTTCTTTTTCTCTCCCTCCCTCACTTCGAGTAACCCTGCTCTCATGAGAGCGGTGAGGTATTTCTCAAGAAGCTTGAAGCTCAGGTTGGCTGTATGCATTATCCTCGTCCTTCTCACGTCGTCTCTGGCAATCTCCAGTATGGCCTGGGTTATCTGGAGCCTATTCCTATTCTTCTTCAGAGTAGGCTTCAACTCCCCTGTGGTCTGAATCTCAATCATGGCTTCGACCGTCCTAATGTGGCTCTGTCGGGATCTCTATCGGTCGTAGTGTAGCTAATCGCATCCAATGGCTTAAGCTGCTATGAGTAGCATCTCGCCCGAGATTAGAAACTCGAAACTAGCCTGTCTCGGGGCAGAGATCTGGAAGGGATTTGGAGGTCGTGAAGAGAGATGTCCAGTCCAACAAGCCCGCTGCCAGGTTGCAGGTTTTGCAATATGTGCCCACGTGCCAAAATCGGGATACTTTAAACCTGAGCCTGAGGCCCCTGATGTTGGCAAGGGCCACAAAGTTGCACGACGTTATCTTGAGAATAGTCGTCCCGTAGACTTGTGAGGCTCGACTTGGCAACGCTCATTTTTGAGCATTCGGCTCGGCAATGTACCGATGGCTGAACGGGGTCTGTCAAAGCTGTGCCGTTTTGGAAACGCCTTTATGCGCACTGCGGCGCACATTTACGCCACCGTGCCTATGGAAAAGCATGCCAGATCTTTCTATGTACAGGAGTGTCGGTTTGAGTTCAGGAACGCGGGTGGAAAGCGGTTCAGTACCTGCGTGAACTTGGATTTCTTGGGCTTGCTGGCTGTTGGGCGCAGGGGTCTGCGGAACGGGAATCGGCGTAAGCTGTCGGTTGTTGATCGCGGCCTTTTCAGGTGCGCCTTGTAGGCGGCTAGGGTTTGCGGGCGCATTGGGAGCTGGAGGCTTTTGGTGAAAGTTCTCGGCGCTGTCTTTGAGCTGCTGGAGAGTCGTTCGATGCGCATCTGGATCGCTGGAAAAGCGAGGGCTGAAGAGTTGATGTTAAGGTTTGAGCGTAGGCGCCCATTCGATTGGGCTCCTCAGGTCCGCGGCTGGCTTGTGGATAGAGGTATGTTTTCTACTTCGGGTTGAGTGAGTTTTATGTACCTTGAGAGGCCTGATGGGTTAAAAGACAAGTATGGGGGATGACGTGCGTTGAACAAAGATCAGGCGATAGGTGCTGTGATCTTCATTGGCAGTGTGGTTGGGATAGCTCTGTATGGGTGGTTGATCTACGCGTTCGCTCTTGTGGTGTTGCAGGTGACGGCTTTCCTCGCGGTGGCTGCGGTTCTGGCTATTCTTGCATGGATAGGCTGGACCATGGCTATGACGCCTCCACCAGAGCCTATCCAGTTTGAGACTCCTTCGGCTACGTCCAGTGAGACGACTGAGAAGCCTCAGGCCAAAATGGAATCGTGAAGGCCTTAGACCCGCTGCGTAGTCAAGACAACACCTGCCATTTCTCAGTGTAACATGTCTGAGATGTAGCCGACTTGGCCATGGAAAGCCCAATAGCAACGCTGGATCTCCCAGACAAGAGCCGCAAGAGGGATGATGAAGCGCAGGAAGATAGTCGTCGTTCATGAGAAGAGCGTTAAGAGAGAGATGACGTCGAAAGGAAATCGATGCTAGGGGCGACATGTCCGAACTGCGGAACCAAGATGACTGGATTCACGAAACGATCCTGAACTGGCCAATATCTTTGGGACCTGTACAGCTCTTCTCGCTTTCTGGATTCTCTTGGCTTCTATCTCAGCTCTACCCGTAACATCTTGACGGCAGAGCTCTTCCTCTAAAACCTGAACAATCGTTACGGTAGGCGCCTGGTTTGCTCGGGCGGAGCCAACTGGTATCCTAACGCCTGCCACAGCCTAGTCTCCTTTCTGAGCAGTACGTTACACAATATCTAAGGAGACTATGCTTTTCTCAGAAACGAATTTCGGACTATTTGAGGGCAAGCGCCTAGCGTTGCCGGAGAGTGGAGAAACCGGCGTCATAGTCAACCTTTGCATGTTCGTGTGTGACAGACACGTACTCTTGTACTGCAATCGCTACAGCCGCTACGGGCGCCACGGCGACAACAGTAGGCATACGAATTGACCGACGCCAAGACAATCCAGGTAAGATCGAGCACGAAAAGGCAACTGGACAGGCTGGGCACAAAGGGAGATACCTACGATGCTATCATTAGAAAGCTTATTGCATTCTTTGAGAGGCGCAGCAAGAACAGCAACCTTAGCGACACTTCTGAGAACCCCTTAGACAAGTTGAAGCAACTCGAAATCAAGTGCCGATAGCTTCCCCTAATGAGGCAACGAAGAATGAGTGAGGGCGACAAGGCGAAGAACATCGTGGCGCGCCAGCGTGTCCTAAGCAGATGCAGAGATGTTCTCATATGCTTCTCCGAGAAAATGTTTCAAGACATTGGCATGCCCAGAGAGGAGGTTGAGACATCAGGTTCGTCTTGTAGATTGATTGATGAAGCCGTCGACATGCATAGGAGACTGGCGTGCTTACCCCATAATATCACCTTGATCCTACGTGTAGGACAAAAGTACGCCAGATACTGCGTACCCCTTACCCTAGACGGCTACGCCTCCTCGATCGCAACATTAATCATCCTGCTATCAGTGGCGGTCATTGTCGTAGCATTCACTGCTCGCAGACGAAAGCCCTCCCAAGACGCAGCTACTTGCGATGACGGCAAAGGTCCCGTATCTCCTTCCGATGTTCTATACCTCATACGGACCTCGCCGACCCGCTGGGAGGATCTTCTGCATAAATTGTGGAAACAAACTGCATTGAAATCAGGAATGTGCTGCCATGGGGCATAATAAGCCTGCGATGGATATCTCTTCTCTTGTTGATGCAGCGTTGAGGGTGAAGCTCACGAAGACCTCTTCAGCAATTCACTTGAGGTTGCCGTATGGAGGACTCCAACTACGGATGACTCGGAAGATATGTTGCATATTGGTTCTGAGTTCAGTATTGCTTTCATCGGTTCTGCCGTCTCTTGGTGCTCCTGTCGAATTGTTGCAGAATGGCAGCTTCAAGAACGGTTTGGATGGATGGATTGTAGAGGGCAGGGTTTTCCTTAACATGGAAAGCGTCAGGGTCATGCGGCTGGGATCGTTGTCACAGGTTGTTGGGAGCCCTGATCTATCCTTCTATCTTGAGCTTTCTTACAGTGTACGCACAGATCTTCCGTCAAAGGCATCCTTCGCGAGGTCGCTTGTTACGTTCTACGTGGTTGACAGGCAAAAGAGGGACACACATTTCACCATCGTTGGAGACACACATGGAGGGCTTGGTGATTCTGGTTGGAAAGACGTTAGACTGAATCTCTTGCAACTTTTCCGAAATGACATCGGGGATCCGGGGAACTTTCAACTTTCGGCGTTGAAGGTCACTATGGAGTTGGGATTCACTACCTATGTGACTTTTCCACTTCCAGTTGCATATTTCAGAAACATCAGTCTGAGACGGGTCAACCCCGTTAAGATTCTTCTTAGCGAAAGCGGGCGAAGAGAGCTACCCGATAAGACCGAACTCATCACTTCTCTCACAAATGCTGGCGATGTAGATGCTTCCAACCTTGTTGTAACGCTCATTCCGGGCGCGGATATCATCGTCATCTCAGAGGCGACTAGATTTGAGCGGCCAACACTTGAGGGACGAACATCTTGGCAATTGAGTTGGATGCTTGCTGCGAGATCATCAGGAGTGCATCCAGTTGTGATAAAAGCGGGGTGTGATCAAGGCAGTGCTGAACTATCCTTAAGTGTTCCTATACAGGCACTTCCTCAAATCACAACGACTCACACATCTACAGTGACCTCCACATTGACGATAGATCATGCGACGCAACAGGTCAACATTATGTTTACTCAAATCGCTCTCGTTGTTTTGGTCATCTTGTTGACAGCAGCAATATTGATACCTATGTTTCGAAGGCGGAGAGGTCCAAAGTTAATCTATCGACTGAGAACGCTGCCCAACCAATCAACTCAGTTCGCATTAGATTGAGGGCTGTGTGCACCTGCGTAAGAGTCCGAGGAAAATGCTGATGCTCTAGTCGAGGCTTTTTCGGCTATGTTTATATATGTAAACTCCAAATGAGGGGTTTACCTAGAACAATGGACGGGAGTTTTCCATGTTCATGTACGAGGCGAACATCGACTGGAAATGGCTCGATATCTGTCTGGACTTGGATTACCCCGGGTTGGTGGCTGTTAGGCGGAGAGGCCTAAGGAACGGGAACTGGCGTAGACTCTCGCTTATTGATCGGGGCCTGTTCAGATGTGCTCTATGGGTGGCTAGGGTTCGTGGAAACATAGCGAGCTTGAGGTTGCTGGTGAGAGTTCTCGGCGTTGTCTTGAAGTTGCTTGAGAGTCGTTCGATGCGCATCTGGATCGCTGGAAGAGCGAGGGCTGAAGAGTTGAGGAGGAGGTTTGAAGAGAGGGGTGTGTTTGATTGGGCTGCTCAGGCTAAGAGTTGGCTTGCGGATAGGGGCTTTACCTTCTATTTGGGTGTGAGTGAGCTTCATGTGCGTTGAACCATCTGATAATCTAAGGGGAAGTGCTGAGGAGAGGCGCTCTGAATAAGGATCAGGTGACGGGCGCTGCGATTCTCGTCAGCAGCGTGGCTGTATATGGTTGGCTGATTTACGCGTTCTCCATTGTTGTGTTGCAGGTGACAGCTTTCCTTGCGGTAGTCGCCGCTCTGGCCATTCTTGCTTGGATCGGTTGGACCATGGCGACCATGCCTCCGCCCGAGCCGATAGACTTTGAAACTCCTTCTATGTCTGGGTCTGGGCAACCTTCCGGCGAAGCGCGTCAACTGAAAGAAGAGTCATGAAAGTCTTCGATCCGCGTCATGGCTGAGACTTCAAGTCTAAATGCTCTAGCTAAGCTGCATCAGGTTCGCCGGCTCAGAGAGTTAGAGCCGGTTCTTTACGACGTGGATTGTCTTCGACATCTAGACTCGGACTTGCTCGTGTACGAAACCTATCGAGATTGTTGTGATGATGAAGCGAGAGATCTTCTTCGGAAATATGGCTTGCAATACGATGTGACTGTTATTCCTCCGCTTCTGCTTGGGGAGGAGTATGTGAAGACTTTGGGACATTACCACCTGCCGCTCGGAGAGGCAAGCTCTCATCCTGAGATCTTTCAGGTTCTTGAGGGAGAGGCAGCGTTCTTGGTGCAGAAACAGGGTGACCGAGGGGTGGTTGATTTCTCACTTGTGATTGCCAAGGAGGGAGAGAAGGTTCTGGTTCCGCCAGGCAGAGGCCACGTCCTGATCAATGCTTCTTCGAGGCGCTTGGTGGTGGGGCACTTGATTTCACGAAATTGTGTTCAAACGTATGATCCGTATTTGGAGAGGAGGGGGGCAGCCTTTTACCTTTTGAGGGGGGGCAGGCTTGTGAGAAACCCGAACTATTTCTCGACTCCTGAAGTTCGAGCTTTGAGGGCGGAGCGTCCGCTTTTTCTCAAGAGCGGTTTCGGCTTAGTGCAGACATTCCTGAAGAATCCGAGTCGACTCGCGTTTCTGAATGAGCCGAGCAGATGCGCAGAATGGGGTGTGCTTGAAAGCGCCGGTATGGGCGTCGTTCTGTCTGGCGGCCAAGGAAGTGGGCTTAGACCTATGACGTACTATCTTCCGAAGAGCATGATTCCGATCGAACGAAGTCAAGGCCCTCTGCTTGATTATGCGCTGCGGCTCTTGGCGAGCCGGAATGTTCTGATCTTTGTTAATGTCTTCCTCGCAACATACGTTGTTCTGATGTTTCTCACCCTCATCTCAATGATGACTTATACTTGAGAAGAATGAGATCCAAGTCCTTGCATGAAATCCTTGGTTTTGGCTTGTTATTTTGGACTTATCACCCTTGAGAAGAAGGCGGTCTAGCCGATGAAGATCGGACCGATTCTCAGAGAAAACCGCAAATGGTAATGTCCCTGAAGTCTGAGAGAGTTCTCCAGACAGGCCTGACCGTCAATGACCGTCCTGCCAGTCGCAGGATCAGAGATCTAGATCAAGAGCTGGCCGCGTACATGACCTACAGGGCTCAATCAGCTGATAACGGTGAGTAGGGCATTCTCAACCAAGCAACAAGAATCGTTTCGTCTCTTCGATCGTATTGCCATCGACTGATGTCGAATAGGACGATGAGCCATTGATAGCGATAATCTTGGCCGGAGGCTACGGGACAAGGCTCAAGGCACTGTCCAAGAACCTACCGAAACCGCTTCTCAAGGTAGCTGGAAAACCAATGGTCGAGTACATCTTCGATAGGCTGGCTGAAATTGATGAAATAAGGCATGTGATCATAAGTACGAATCTAAGGTACGAACAGCAGTTTAGCGAATGGTTGCAGTCAAACAGCCTTCAGTGGAGGGTCAAGATTGTCGCGGATAGATCTTGCTCCGAGGAGGAGAAGCCAGGTGCGATAGCGTCGCTGGCTCAGTTGACTTCAGGAGTGGAAGATGACTGCCTGATCATTGCTGGAGACAATCTTCTCACGTCAAGCCTAAAGGCGATGTTCCACGCATTCAAAGAAAAATCGTGCGCCACAGTGGGTTTGTATGATGTCAAAGATCCTTCGCTAGCCAAACAGTACTCAACTGCGACATTAGACGCCCAAGGTAGGATCATAAGCCTTAGCGAGAAGCCGGCAAACCCTGACACAACGCTGATCGGAACCTGCGTCTATATGCTTCCCAGAAGGACTGTGACTAGGTTCAAGGAATATTCGACAGAGACAGCTGACCGTGATAACCCGGGCAGATTCATAGGATGGTTGTGTAGGCGCGAACCAGTACATGGCCATATCCTTGAGGGAAACTGGTGGGATATTGGGACCGTGGATCAGTACTATGGGGCGAACCAAGCTGTTTATGTAGAGAGGGTTCTCTCACCAAGCACGCTTGGCCATGTTCAACCTGCGCTTCGTAGATTGAAAGATCTGACGCCAGTTCTCTATGACGTTGACTCGTGCAGATGTATCGATCCGAAGTCGCCTGTATACGAGGTTTACAGAGACCGATGCGGGGAGAAGGAACGAAATGTCCTCCTGAAATATGGCTTGAGGTACGATGTGACGATTATGCCTCCGCTAATGCTCGGAAAGGAGTATGTGAAGACATTGGGGCACAAGCACGTACCATGGGGGGAGGGACGATGCGATCCGGAGATCTTTGAGGTGCTTGAAGGTGAGGGGCTTTTCCTAGTTCAAAGGTGCCAAGATGAAGAGTTAGTTGATGTCTCATTGGTGGAAGCGCAAGCTGGTGATAAGATTCTACTTCCGCCGAACTGCGGCCACGTCATAATCAATACATCCTCGAGCCGATTGGTGACAGGAAACCTGATCTCGCGATTCTGCCTTCAAACATACAGACAGTTCATTGAACGAAAAGGGGGCGCATACTACGTACTAGAAGGAAGAAAGCTTGTGAGGAATGAAAACTACCTCTCGATACCCAAGGCGCGAGTGCTGAAGGCAGAGGCGATCGATTTCGTTGAAAGGGAATCAGGTCTACTCGTATCTTTCATGAGACACCCACAAACGTTCAGCTTCTTGAATGACCTATACGATTTGCCGCAATACTTTCGTGTCCCAGTTCCCGTCCAAACGACGTCCAATGGTGAGGACTAAAGCATTCCGGGCTAGAGATACGTACTGCTCTACCTATATCGGCCAATAGTGGTAGGACAATGGAAAATACGAAGCGATTCTTGTTGCCAATGCTCTATCTAATGCTCGCGTCTATAGCCACAAGCATATTCTTTGGCATACTGGTGTTCCTGAACAGCCTAGGAATCACATACTATTACTACCGAGCCTCCGTCCTGGAAACCACGCTTCTATCTCGCCGACTTGACCTCTATGTCTTGTGGTTCTCGACACTCGTGGTGCTCCTCGTACTGACTGGTTTGACAGTGACGTATGGTCGGAGGGAACTTGTTGAATGGTTGCCCATATGCGTCTTGACAGCTGGCATGGCGCTTCTGACCTGTGGATCAGTAACTCTCTCAACAGTCCTGATCCTGATCGGCGGGGCGCTCGTTTTGACAACAGAGATGATCTACCGTGCTAGTTCACACTATTTCATCTCAAAGAAGCGGACACAAGCTCGGATAGTCGTCTATCTTCTTAGCTTAGCACTGTTGATTGAGTTCCCAGCTCTCATCTATTGGGTCGTAGCTGGCTTCAAACCAGGCAACGGGTTAGGCAGGGGGGCCATGCTTCTCGAAACCAACCTCACGTACGCATTGTCTTCAAGATCTTCGTGGCTATACGTAGTATTCCTCTTCGGCTGGCTGTGGGCACCAGCAGTGCTCTTCGTGAGAAGGAGGATTGCCGGTGAGCGTGCCGTACCAGTTGTTGAGTCCTGCACTGCTATAGTGGCCAGGGCAGGCTCACGCAGGTTTTGGTCGCTGGCGCTATCCATTCTGTTCTTAGCAGGCCTCAGCATATTTGTAGGATACTACCCCTACTGGCACGAGCCAAAGTGGCTTGTCGGGACAGATGTCTATATGATATACAAAGGCCCGCTTGACGGAATGGGGGGGATACACAGTCTAGCTGGATTTGAACAGGCACTCAAGGAACACGAACTATTCCTGATCCTTCTTCTTGGGTTGATGAAGATAACAGGTCTGTCGTCTCAAGCGGTTCTTCGATACACTCCGATGGTTTTAACAATGATAACATCGATAGCAGCTTTTTGGCTAGCCAGCACACTTGGATTGAATACGGAAGGGGCGCTACTTTCCAGCATAGCGAGCATCATGTGGGTGCCTACCACTATGGGCATCTTCACATCATTACTTGCCAACTGGTTCGCCCTAATTCTTTGGATGATTTTCTTGACAATTCTAGTGAAGAATAGCCCGAAGGTTCACGTAATTGGCGCCGTGATATTGGGGTCATTGTTTTCCGTGGCAATATTCCTAATCCATCCGTGGAGCTGGGGCCCCTTCGCAGTTGTAACTTGCATATGGTTACTGACCCAACTTCTTGGACGGAAGTCGTCCAATCGTCAGCTGGCCTTTTGCGTTGCTTTTGAGTTTTCAGGGTTGGTAGCGGGTTGCGCGTCTTTGTTGATGGTACAGACATCAGAGGGAGCGCGAATGACAAGTACTCTTGCTCACTACTCGGGTGCCTTGCTTGACGCTCCAGCCATGTTGACTTTCCTCAGCGCCATCAAGCACTTCGCCACTTCGTGGAGCCCATTTCTCAGTCCAGTACTGATAGTGCTGGCAATCGTGGGCATCTTGACAATAATCAGCCGTGGCGACGTACTGAGCCGTCTCATGTTTGCATGGTTAAGTGCTACATCTATTGGTTCTATTCTAGCAACGCCCCTTGGGCATTGGATGTATGGAGAGTATGGAGGGTATATCTGGCGAGTATTCTTCATTGCTCCAGTGGCAATACTGTGCGCCTTCGGTTCCTCCCGCCTATGCAGAAACTTGGAGCGGAAACTTGGCGAACATAATCGTTTGAGACTTGTCCCGACACAATGGTTCTGGACTGTGACAGTAATCATAAGCCCCTTGACCACATCTGTGCCAAGTGTTATGATGTCCCTTGCTCTCCCTGAACTGGGCCAACTTATGGCCCTAGTGTTGAACCTTTTGTTGGTAACGTTGTTGCTCCACTTGGCACATGAGAAAGTGAGGACATCTCATATCATGGGGGTAACAATGGCTGTACTAATTGCGAACTCGGGTCTAAGATCGCTAGCGCCACTACTTGTCGATCCGCATAATGCTTCCATGGGGTAGATTGTGGCGGAAGACGATAAATAAGTGGCCAGAGACAACAATAGAAACACAGGAGAAGTCCAGATGAGATTTGGTCGGTGCCTGGCGGGCGGATCAATGCTTGCGCTCCTGATCGTGGCTTCTCTCTCAATGCAGCCAGTAGCTAGCCAAGAGAAATTCTACGTGTGCTACGTTAATACAGTTGAAAAGGAAGTCCCTCATGGCAAGACGGTTACCGTGATATTCGGGGTCTTCTATGCTTTGCCCTACTACAGCTATTACGTTCCGTGCGGAGAGCCGTGCGTCCTGAAAACGAGAGCGGGACAGGCACAGCCCACAGGGAGCTTTGAAGTCAGAGGATCTGCTTCAACTAGTTTCATAGATGTCCCCTTAACCCCTACAGGAAAGCCTGGCGAGTACAAATTGGAGCTCAGTTGGCTTAAGAACGCTCCTATTGGTAGAGTTGTCGTCTTCATTGTCAAAGACAGCCTTTATGATGGAAAAACCACGGGGCCAGGACAAGACTCAAGTCATGCGGAGACACCTGACCCCACAGACGATAGCACGTACACGTCCTCAACACCCGCACATTCCACTATTGCGTTGTTTGATTTCATGCCCGGAGGATTCGCTACATTCGCGGGTCTCCTCACCTTCTTCATTCTTTGGACTGCCGTCGTGGTCATGGTACTGCGGGTTCGCCGACGCCAGAAGTGGCACCAGACACGCTACTGAAAACTGAGAGGCTGGGGAACTCACCTCCGTATTTGGTTGCAGTGCAAGTTTCCGGGTTATTGTTCTGAACATTGCAGCATTCATGGCTGTGGCGAAGCGTTAGGCGTATCAGCTTGGATCTGATGAGTCATGTCACTCTGCGTTCGTCAGAAGGAGACGAACAAACGCTGATTACACGTAAGGATTTCACTTGCAAATGTGTGAGGTTTTCAGGGTGAAGTTAAGTCCGACTGTCAAAGTTAGGAGCATTCCCCTAGCGAGGCCTTCCCTTGATGACGAGATGAAGCAAGCTGTGCTTGATGCTTTGGAGAACGACAGATACACCAATGGAGAGAACGTCTTCGAGTTCGAGGAAGAGTTCGCCAGATATATCGGAGTAAGACATGCTGTATCGACGAATTCAGGGACTGCCGCGTTGCACATTGCCCTTCTCGCCCTGGGACTGAAGCCTGGAGATGAGGTTCTAACCACACCCCTTTCATTCATAGCTACTGCGAGCTCAATCATTCACGCTGGGGCAGTTCCCAAGTTTGCTGATATCAGATTCAGAGACTACAACATCGATCCTACACGGGTGAGAGAAGCCGTATCAGACAAGACAAGAGTATTATTGCCAGCGCATCTGTTCGGTTATCCAGCTGATGTTGATGCTCTACTGGAAATCTGTGATTCAAAAGGACTTTCGCTAGTTGAGGACGCGTGTCAAGCTCACGGAGCCAAATTCCGGGGGAGAAAGGTTGGAGGCTTCGGAGATGTAGGCTGCTTCTCGTTCTATCCAAGTAAGAACCTTTGGGTACCTGGAGACGGTGGAATCGCCACAACCAACGACGAAGATCTTGCACGAGCAATGGCAAAGCTGAGGGACTGCGGTAGAGTCTCTCACTATGAGCACGATATGATAGGCTACACTTACAGGCTCAGCTCAGTCAACGCGGCTGTAGCTAGAGTTCAACTTCGAAGGCTGGATGAATGGAATGAAAGGAGGAGGAAGCTGGCGCGTAGATACTACGACATGCTACGCAACATAGATGAAATCCAACTCCCACCAAGAGGTAGCTCAACGATAGAGCCCGTATACCATCAATTCGTTCTCCTGGCAGAGCACAGGGACAGACTGAAAGAGTGGCTCGAGAAGCATAGCATCCAATGCGGGATCCACTACCCCATCCCGATACATCTGCAGCCAATCTATCGGAGGCTCTACGGATATGGCGGCGGAGAATTTCAGGTAAGTGAGGATTTCTCAAAGAAATGCCTCAGTATCCCTATGCATCCGTCCCTGAATGTTGATGACATCAAGTACATATGCGAACAGGCTGAAGCCTTCTACCAAGAAGATGAGAGGATAGCCCTAAGTTGCAGACAGTTAGGATAGCTGTAATCGGCGCAGGTTATTGGGGAACCAAGCTTGCATGTGAGTACTCGCTCCTATCTCAAGCAATCGAAGACGTCTACCTTAACTCAGTGGTCGACACATCCAGGGAGAGATTAGACGCACTCAGGCAGCAGCTCAAGAATGATGGTGTAAACTTCTCCACTGAATACGAAGAGATACTGAGAGACGACAGTGTAGATGCTGTACACATAGCTATACCAAACCACCTACATTACGAGACTGCTCGTATGGCTCTTGAGGCAGGAAAGCACGTACTACTCGAGAAGCCTATGACGACCTCTTCAAAAGAGGCACTGGAGCTTGCCGGCCTTTCTGAGAAGCAGGGTCTCGTTCTGCATGTGGGACATATTTTCAGATTCAACAACGCAGTGCGCAAGGTTGGAGAAATCATAAGGCAGGGCATCCTAGGCAAGATATTCTATGCGAGTCTGATATGGGCCAGCGATATTGAGCCCCCTAAGGACAGAGATATTATCTTCGACCTTGCTCCTCATCCTGTCGATGTGCTGAACTATCTTCTCGACGAATGGCCCTTTACTGTCTGCGCTACGGCAGGTTCATTTCTTCGCGGAGAGGCGGGCAGAGAGGAAGTGGCCTTTATCAATCTGGATTTTCCCAGCAGGACTCTGGCCAACATATATGTGAGCTGGATTGATCATGGAACGAAGCAACGAACCGTAAGGATCGTGGGCGAGAAAGGCTCACTTGTATGCGATGCCCTCAACCAAAGTGTAACTATCCATACACGCGAAGAACAGATGCGAAGCATGGAGGTCTTGGTGAACAACACTATTCGCGATATGCAGCTTCACTTCATTGATGGAATCCGAGGTAGCGGGAGTCCTAGGTTGAACAATCCTTCGGTTGGGGCGAGTACGGTTCAGGTTCTTGAAGCCATCGCTAACTCTGTGAGAAGCAAGTCCTTTGTGAGCTTGAGCTTTCTCTAGGTGCGCAAGGGGTTGGTTAGCAATAAGCTAGTCGGTCTCGTGATTATGGTTGCGAGCCCGCTTGCGATGATAGCGTATCTCGCAGGAATAGCATACATCACAACGCCCATTCTTCAGGCGACAGCGTTGGTGGCTGTCCTTGGAGTGTTAGGGGTGCTTACATGGATAGGTTACACGATGTTTACGGAGTCCCCTCCCCCTTCCGTCAGCGACCCGTCTGAATTGGATGAGCTTCAACCTGAGACCATAAATCCCAAAGACGATCACACAGACCAGAGACAGTCACGATTCTCTGTGATCACAGACGCGGAGATAGGAGCCGGCACAATAGTAAGAGACCACGTCAACATGTACAGGTGCAAGATTGGAAGGAATTGTAAGATCGAATCCTTCGTCTACATCGAGGAGGGTGTCACAGTAGGAGACAACTGCAAGATAAAGCCTCACGTATTCATACCCACCGGGGTCACCGTTGAGGAAGCAGTGTTCATAGGCCCAAATGTGACCTTCACCAATGACAAATATCCCCGTGCGAAGGGTGATTGGAAGCTTCTCAAGACTGTCGTGGGACGTGGGGCGTCAATAGGCGCGAATTCAGTTATACTGCCAGGCATAAGGATTGGTAAGAACGCTAGAATAGGAGCTGGCTCAGTCGTGACTACAGATGTTCCAGACGGTGCGACAGTCCTCGGCAATCCAGCGAGACCTGTAGAAGAAAGATGACGATCCAAACTCAAGCACCACAAGCCTTCCAAGAACCACCTAAGATAGGTGTAGTCATACCAGTCTATGCTGAGAGTTACTCCATCTGCCGGGTTCTTGGCCGCTTCAGAGGGGGCTTGGCAAACACGGTCTGCCTGATCATAGATGTTCCATTAAAGCAGGTTATGGAGAAGGTCAGGGAAGCCGCGAAAAAGACCGGGGTCACAGTGCACATCATCAAGAACAAGAAAAGGATGGGTGTGGGATATGCTCTGAGGCTGGGGTTAAGGTATCTCGTAAAGTCGGGTCATCAAATCGCCGTAGTCATGGCTGGAAACGAGAAGGATGATCCTGCCGAAATTAACCGCCTCATCGAGCCCGTTCTCAAAGGTGAGTCAGACTATGTACAGGGCTCAAGATATCTGAGCAGGGGCAGAAGAGTTGGCATGCCTTGGGTCAGGGTTGCATTCAACCGACTGTACCCGTTCATCTGGACCCTGCTTACACGAAGGAGATGCACAGACGTTACGAACGGCTTCCGATGCTACAAACTTGACATTCTCAGAGACCATAGGATAAACTTGGACCAATCTTGGTTGAACGGCTACAGCCTTGAGTACTATCTTCACTACAAGATCCTGACGCTGGGATATAGGGTGAAGGAAGCGCCTGTTTCAAAGATCTACGCATTTGGCAATAAGGGCGGCTATTCAAAGATTCAGCCGCTTAAGGACTGGTGGCCGATAGTTTCACCGCTCGTGCTACTGTTCCTCGGAGTGAGAAAGTAGCTGATGATGAAGCTGGCTGAAACGGATCTACTCTGGCTCTGAAATCCGCGTTGTATGTAGAGCCCATCTAGAAACAAGTCAAAGCAATTCTCAAGGACACTCTCGACAAGTCGGGCACTATAGGAAGTGAAGGCAGCCTTGATTGAGCATGGGATAACCCTAGTATGGATTCCCAATCCCTATTACTTCATGGAGCCATACACTGGAATGCCACTTCCCTCAATGTGGCCTGATAGCGTCAAGAACTTGATATTCAGAAATCAGGGTCTAGATCGCCCCTATATGAACTGGGACATCTGCCCCACCTTCGTAAGACGAACTGCCAAAGGTTGTTCCTGCAATGTCTACTCCTATAGCTACGATTCCAAAGCTTTGCTGAAAGTTGCTCAACCATTCAGACGATTGACGAACGCTACAATCAGAAGATGTTTCCCATCTGGTTTCATGCTCGTTCTGAGCAAGATTATGCAAGTCATGAGTAGAACAACATAAGGATGATTCGGGATCAATGGTCCTGAAGGTAGCATATGTGGTGAGATTCAAGGTATGGTAGAAATCGCTTTCGTGGATCCATATGGCAAAGCCAGAGAGGTCGTTGGACAACTACTCTCACCTTGGGACGTAATCTTTTCTGAATCAGACCGCGCAGATGTCGTACTCTCATATGGAACGTTGATACAGACCGCAAAGCCAACTGTCGCGATCCCTTCAAAGGCACCAGAGTCTTGCAGATGTTGCGAAGAAAACGGATTGCGCGTTATCAATGCTAGCAACAGGAAACTAGATGTCCTAGCAACTGAAACTGTGAAACTGAACATAAGGCCTCGGACTGGACATCTGCACACAAGTCCCAGCCGTTCAGAGACTCTCGGCAACGAACCTTCATTGGCACAGTCAGGTCATGCAGCATATCTGTTCCCGTTTGATCTGGTCGAAGAGTATCTTTCGAAATTGAATCAGGTGTTGAATCCAGAAGTATCGTCAATATATGGCCTTCTGACTGGCTTTCCTATTCCTTATAGGAAGGCGCCCTCTATGGTCAGAAGACTTTTACTACGTTCTTGGAAAGTGAACCAGAATGGAGCCTATTCGGATCATCTAGACGTGGATGCTCTGCGATATCTTTTGGTTAGGGCTATTGAGGGAGTCACAGGGAGAACTCTTCAAAAAAGGACTTGGAAGGGATGTCGATATGCTTGCCTATTAACACATGATATCGACACTCAAGAAGGTCTACAAAGGGCCTTGATACTGAAGAGATTGGAAGAGACATATGATGTTCCATCGGCTTTTTTTCTCTTGACAGATACATATAAGCTGGATGCTGACGTGGTACAAAAACTGACCAATTATGGCGAAGTGGGCGTACACGATACAAAGCATGACGGCAAGCTTATTCACCTGTCGCTAAATGGAATTAAAGAAAGGCTAAGGAAGGCCAAACAGACGCTTGAAAGAACAGCGCAACAAGACATAGTGGGATTCAGGGCTCCATTGCTCCAACACAACAAGAACATTATGGCTGCGCTGACAGACCTAGGCTATGAATATGACGCATCGATCCCCACATGGGAACCTAAGCACCCGTCTACAATGGGGCCACACGGGATAGGCACCATCTATCCAATAAGGATTGGCGGAATGGTAGAGATACCGACAACAGTCATCCAGGATCATCAGTTGCTATACGCTCTAGGTTTGCAGCCGAGGGAAGCAATTGCTGTTTGGCTTTCCACGATGGCCCTGATCAAGGAGCTTGGCGGTTGCTGCGTCTTGCTCTCGCACCCTGATTACGAGCTCTTCAAAACAGGGAACCTCGCTCAATACGAAGAATTGTTGAACATGATAGCCTCTGATAAGCAAGGGTGGGTGACAACTCCTAGGCAAGTGGCAGACGCGGTTGCACTGTGAAATGCTTCTTGAATTGCTGTGGTTTGCGGTACTCGGCCTTAGCGTTGTGCCTTTCGGCTTGTATATACTTTACATGAGGACAAACGCCATCAAGAAGCCATGGAACCTTAAGATAGACAGCGCCTACGAACCGAATCTTTCGCTAGTAGTACCGACATTCGAAGAAGAAGCTGCGATCAAACGCAAATTGGACAACATTGCCGAGTTGGAGTACGCCAGAGAAAAAATGGAGATAATAGTCGTGGACAGTGCGTCTGGGGATGCGACAGTCAGCTTGGCACGTGAATGGTCAGCATTACGCCCTGAAATCAGGATGCAGATAATATGTCAAACCGAAAGGCTGGGGATGGTGAATGCCCTCAATGAAGCCATCAAACATATGTCTGGAGAAATATTCGTCAAGACAGACGCTGATTGTCTTCTGCAGAGAGACTCTATAAGAAAAGGCGTCAAATATCTCGCGGACCCACATGTTGGGTCGGTCGCTGGGGTCCATATCATAGAAGCGAGCAAGGAGACATCCTCCGTAAGAACGGAAAAAACCTACAGAGAGTTCTACAAATGGCTGAGAATAGGTGAATCAAAACTCTGGAGCACAGTCCTATATGAAGGAGAACTGATGTTTGTGAAGAGAAAAATACTAGACGAGATCGGCTTTGATGAAGAGATCGGGGCGGACGATGTTCCAATCGCCCTAAGGATATCAGCGCATGGGTACAGGGCAATCACGGCAGAAGATGCCAACTTCGTGGAGCGCACACCATACACGTGGATAGGGAAATTCAGACAGAAGACCAGAAGAGCTAGACATGTTTTCCAAGCACTGTGGAAATATAAGTACCTAAACTTCAAGGAAAAAACGGCATTCCATAGAATAGTACTGCCTTTCGAAACCTATGTGCATGTCGTGAACCCGTTTGTCACAGTCACGTTGGCAATTCTGTCCGTGCCGATGCTTGTTGACTACCCATGGCTCTTCTTGCTTGCCGCGCCGCTCCTCGTAAGAAGAATAAGAGAAATGTTCGCCACATATGTCGTGAACAACTGTATTATGGCCGTTGCCATCCTCACGGATGTCAGACAGAAACAGAAGCCAACGTGGTCAAAGATAGAGGAGATAAGAGAAACTGGACCGGCGATGCCAGACGCATATGCCTCAAACGACCGGCATCCACCCTTTTTTGACTCGATTCTCTCTGCACAAGAGAGCCCCCTGTGACGTCGTCGCTTAGTGATCCGTCACATTCCGAGTGTGCACTTGCTGCAATGCGAATTGCCAATCAGAAGTGGCTAACGCTTGACATCATCTTTAATAGTGGTGAATCTTGAAGGTTTGCGATGGGACGTCTGGTGACGAATTCGCATGGTTCTGAGAACTGGGATAGTTGGGGCAGGACAAATAGCAGTGGAATCGCACCTACCTGTCTTGAAGAGCCTTGACAATGTTGAGGTGGCGGCAATATGTGACAAGAACGGGTCGTTGGCAAGTGAAGCTGCGTCGAGGTTCCGAGTGAGCAATTCTTACGATGATTTCAGAGAAATGTTGGCTAGGGAGAAACTTGATTTCGTCGATATTTGCACTCCTCCGAAGATCCATGCCTCACAATCAGTTCAAGCGATGGAAGCGGGGTGTCATGTACTCATTGAGAAGCCTATGGCGACAGGCGTTCACGAAGCAGACGAAATGCTCCACTCCTCGAAGAAGAACTCGGTCAGACTTTGTGTAGTTCACCAGAACCTATGTAATCCCGTCATCATGAAAGCAAAGCAACTCGTAGAGACTGGAGAGATTGGTGACCTGCTCAATGTTCTCGCCATCACACTCGAAGGAAAGAATAGTGAGCTATGTTCAAGGGGGAGCCACTGGTGCCATGCTCTGCCAGGCGGAATATTCTTTGAAATACTGCCTCATCCCGTCTATATGGTCGAATCGCTTGTAGAGAATATCGAGCCTACCTTTGTTCTCTCACGGAAACTCAGCGATAAGACATGGATGAAAAGTGATGAAGTCAGGGTCTGTATGAGTGGCAAGAATGGCATCGGAGGCATTGTTGCCTCTTGTAACTCCTCTCTTCATGGTGACTATGTCTACATTCTAGGGACCAAGTTAGCGTTGGAGCTGGACTTGTGGGGAAGAACTCTGATCGAACATAAGCCGCATACAATGTCAGCTCTCGGAGTAGGAATCAAGAATTTGCGGTTGAGTACACAGCTGTTTAAGATACTTGGTAGTACGGTCTCAACTTCTATCAATGCAATTCTAGGCAAGGCCAGCGCCCACTATGCTTTCATCTCAAGATTTGTTGATAGCCTCCTCCAAGATTCCAAACCTCCAACTACCGGTGAAGACGGTAGAGAGAATGTCAGAATACTTGAAGAAATCTGCAAGCAAATAACTTAGGCCAGGGTAACGGATTAGACCGAAGCGATCCAAGATTTGATTGCAGACAAATTGATTAAAGAAGTTTTGGCAAAACTGATAGCATCTGGGAGTCTAACCGGTGCACTTGGAACAACAGGGGATATCAGCACTAGACTTAGAATGAATCCTTTGTTGAAGACTCTTTTGAAACGAAGGATGTCCAGACACGGAACATATCTGCCGGCCAGAAACATTACCGAGATCAGAGAAAAGACACTTCGTTATGTCGAGAGTATGCGTATACAAGGACGCCCTCACGGGCAGTATCGCTATTCTGCTTCGAATGAAGATCCTGTGTTGTATGCTTCGACATATGCTTGTCTAGTAAGACACCTTTACGGAGATGTCGACAGGCTTTCAGAGCAGGAGAAACGAGAATGGGTAGACTATATGCAGAGTCACCAGTCCGATGACGGCCTTTTCAGAGATCCAGCGATTGGAAATCGATTGGCGAATAGCGTCGATTGGTGGGGATGGAGACATTTGACTGTTCATGTAACCCTGGCATTAGCAGCACTAGGTGCCGTAGCTCAAAGGAGATTTCAATTTCTCGAGAGGTTCAGAGACCGAGGCTGCATGCCAAGATGGGTAGAAAGTAGAAGATGGAAGGACAACCCAGCAAACGTTAGCAACGAGATACAGAACTTTGGGACATTGCTTCAATACACTCGTGATTTTCAGGGAGAGACTTGGGCTGAGAACGCACTGAATGACCTGTTTGACGGCTTGGATGCAGTTCAAGATTCTGAGACAGGTTTGTGGGGGAATCGTTTTGACACGCCAGCCCTTCTATCGAATGGAGTTCAGGCGGGGTACCACCTTTGGCTTCTCTATTTCTACGATCGAAAACCGCTGAGATTCGTGGAAAGGATAGTCGACAATTGCTTGGCCACGCAGAATGAGCTGGGGGGATTCGGGCCGTTCTTGAATTCAAGCGCATGCGAAGACATTGACTCCATCGACCCTCTTGCTCGCCTATACTTCGTCACATCCTATGGAAAGGGCAGGATACACTCTAGCATGGAGCGTGCACTGAATTGGGTTCTCGCGAACATGAATACAGATGGTGGCTTCGTTTTCAGAAGATACGAACCCTTCCTCTACGGCCATGGAAGTATGTTCTCGGGAACAAACCGAAGTGCCATGTTCCCCACTTGGTTCAGAACCCTAAGCTTCGCGTGGTTGGGCAAAGTACTGCCTAGTTCGATCGTTGGAGGGTTCGATTGGCGGTTCGTAGAGTGTCCGGGATACCAGTTTTGGCGCTGACTTGTGGAAAGGCAGCGATTAAGTTAGCGTAGTGTCACCACATGGACGTTCTTCTTGTAAGCCCAGTCTTCCTCCCTCATAGAAGTGGGGCAGTCACCCTAGTTTGTCGACTTGCTGAGTCTCTGAAAGAAGAAGGCCATAACGTCGAAATCCTCGCCGCTTATCCTCGGCGCTCTGGGACATCACTCTACAAGGGTATTCGCGTTCGACATGCTTTCTCAATAAGCCCAGGGACGACGTATGCCTTTTCCCCTACCTTGGTTGCCACCCTTAGGAAGAGGAGATTCGATGTGGTTCACGCCTTCGACTATCAATCCTTTCCATGTCATTTTATCGCATTGTCGAAGTTCATTTTCCATTCGGAAATTCCTTTTTGTTTCAGCCCCCAATACCATCCGATTGGAGGAACAGCGTTTCGAAGTGGCATGAGATCCGTGCTGAAGTACTTTGCGAATTTCGTATTTCAACAGTCAGACAAGATAATATGCCTTAGCAACCATGAAAGACTGAGCATGTTAGAGAACTTGGACGTACAGAAGGAGAAGATAGATGTTGTGCCGCTGGGGCTTGACTTGGATGACAAGAGAATTCCGGCCGCGCGCCAGCGAACCGGTTCTCTCCGTCTGCTGTACGTTGGGAGATTGGAGAGGTACAAGGGGGTTCAATTGATTCTATGGGCTCTATCCCGATTAGAAGAGAAAGATGTTGAACTTTCGGTTGTGGGTTACGGCACATTTGCGGATGAGCTAAGGAGGTTAGCGAATAGACTGGATCTTGGAAGGAGAGTTACGTTTCTTGGTCGGATTGATGATACGAAACTAGACCAGGTCTACAGAGATTGCGATGTTCTTGTATCGCCGTCGATGTTCGAGTCCTTTGGTATGACGTTTCTCGAGGCCATGAGCCACGGCAAGGCGGTGATCTCAACAGATGTGGGGGTCATGTATGACATTTGCCTTTACAATGAGCTGCAACGCCACCTTGCATTGACTATGCCCCCAACATCTCAAGAACTAATGGAGAAAATCAGACTTGTTATCGAGTCTCGTGATCTAATTGACGAGATATGTAGAAGAAATCTGGACCTGTTGAACACCAGATATACATGGAAGCGGGTTTGCGAATCGATGATCAGAATATATGCTTCCCTGATTGAGGGCGGTGCCGCCTGATAGAACTAGATACGGTATACTGCTCATCGACTAGCAGCTACGCATTGCAGGGCCGAATAGAAACAATTAGCATCAAAGTCAATATGCTTTCAACCAGAATGGATGGAAGATGTGGTATCGCCTCATACACGAAGTACTTGAATGATGAATTAGGGAAACTGGGCGTCGACATAAACCCGATTTTTGTAGAACCGTACAGACGTGACCCTCTGTATTATTTGAGGTTAGCGATCAGGATGGGCAAAATGTGCGACATTGCACACATCCAGTTTGCCTATCCGTTCCTTGGGAGGCTGGGGCCAATGACAGGCATCTACATCCCACTATTCTATGCGTTCATATGGATGCTGTCTCACCTATTTTCCTTCAGGGTCATGACGACAATGCATAACATATGGGAAGAGAGAAACCCACCAAAGTTTAGGCGACTCGGCTCTATCTATACCTCCATAGTGAATAAGTGCGTCTTCCGATTTTCCAGTTGCTTGATAGTGCTATCGGAAAGTGCTCGAGATATGCTACTTAGGCAGGGAGTGTCTGAGTCTAAGATACTGGTGATCCCCCACGGTTCAAAGAGGCCTAGCCTAAAGGTTAAGAAGGACTGCAAAGTCAAGATTGGACTGGACCCCAACAAAACAGTCGTTACTATCTTTGGATATGTGAAGAGGGAAAAGGGACATGATTTGCTCGTTGAAGCTGGTAGGTACATAGGTAATGGCGCGGTTCTTCTGATTGCTGGGGACGATAGAGCGCATGATCTCAAGGAACGTAAGGGATATCTCGAAGAGCTGAAGGTTGTCGCAACCGATAGAACGATCTTTTGTGGTTTTGTCGAAGAGAATGAGGTCCCACTTGTTTTGAATGCAACGGATATAATGGTGCTTCCGTACAGAGAAGTAAGGCAGAGTGGTGTTTTGAATTGGTCTTTGGCATACAAAATACCGACGATAACCTCTGATCTGCCGTATTTCAGGGAAATACAAAGGAAGTACTCTTGCATTCGTTTGTTTGAAAGTGGAAACGTACACTCTTTAGTAGGCGCAATCAGGGCAGTTTTGAACGACGAAAAGCTACGAGGTGCCATGAGCAGGGCTTGTGAAGGATATGCCGAGAAGAACTCGTTTGAGAGAGCAGCGAGAGCAACAACGTCAACATATATGACGTCCTTGCGAAGATGAAGCTCATAAGAAGCTCTAAGTCGCCTAGAATACGTGATGTGCATCGAGGACCGAATTCCAACGGGACATCTGGCTGCAGGCTTGAGCCGTGACTAAAGGGATGGGCGCCGGAGCGAGTATTGCGAGGTCAGCCTCGTACGCATCTCTCTTACTGTTGCTTGCATACCCTCTGCTCTGCAGATATGATTTTTCTAGGTCAACGCTGTGGTATTATGACTTCCTGTCGATGAATAGCAGCCTTCCGTGGGTCTTTCTGCTAATAGTCGGAGTGAGTGCTGTCGGCTTATTGAGGGAGACTGACCTCAGATTGCCTTCTGTCTTGGCCATTGCTTTCGCGTTTTCCTTTGGGGAGGTTCTGACCAACTATCCCATGATTTGGAGAGACGTATTCTTTCACGGCTCCGGTGTCAAGGTGATTATCAATGAGGGACAAGTAGGAGCTATTTGGCTGAGCCAAGGAAGTGGATACCCGCAAACACACCCAGGCTTCTTTTTGTTGTGGTCGATAGTCACGCTTTTGACTGGCCTCGGGACATTCGAATCAAATCTTCTCTTGCTACTCCCGGTAGCCGTAACAGTGATGATACTACTATTGGTTGCTATCTACAGGAGGCTATCGATCGGCATCGAGAAAGGAGCCGCGCTGATGGCGTTTGCGTTAATGAATTTCAACATGAATGAGTTTATGTTCGTGCACTTCAACACTAGACTCCTCTCGCTTGTCTACACTCTGCTTTTTGTGGTTTTTCTTCTCATAGAAGAGGATGATCGCAGAAGAGTTCTTGGCATGCTCCTTGCGGGCTGCGCGTTGGTCATTTCCCATGTCCTAAACTCACTTGTGTCGGTCGGTACTTTGGCAATCTACTCAATGTTCAAGTCTAAAAGACGTTCTTCAGCTGTGTTGGTGCTTCTTTGTGGAGCACTTTACGTTGGTTGGAACATATACGCTGGGTACCCGATGATAAGAGCAGGTTTGCCTACATTCTTGAATTACTACTACGTTCTCTTTGCTATGGAACGCATTTATGCGTGGTCGCCCGCGGCAGCAAAGCCGATCCCTTTTTTCGGGCTTCTCTTGGAAACCTGGTACAAGATACTGTTAATCACTTTGGCCCCTATCTCCTTGTATTGCGCGGTCAGTCTAAGGAGGCAACGAAGAGTAAGAATTTTGGCAGCCTACTTGTTGTCTGCAGGCGCCATCTACGGAATATCTTTTTTCTCAGTTCTTGCCTGGATCAGTGCTCACCGTGGAATTATCTTTGCTTCCGTTGCTCTTGCCTCTCTTCCAATTATGTTCTTCACATCGGCCGCTGGGAAAGGCTCTAGACGTTGGAGACAGAGGGTAGTAGTTGCAGCGATAGTGATACTGCTCATTCCCCAGTTTATTCTGGTTCATGAGCCTCCGTTGGCTAGATGCGGAAGTGTTAGATCCATTGCCGAAACATCACATTTCGTTATGGACCATCGTAATGGCCAACAAATAGCATCACTCAACGATTTTCCAATATACTATAGCTTTTACGAGCCCTCTTACGAAGGATACAGCCTCATAAAAGTGGAAGGATCAATCTCCCTCAAGAACGTGAGCGAGTTCTTACTTACTAGGCAACGGGGATGTCTTAAGATCGTTGATTATAGGCATGTTGTAGACTGGGGCACTGCGCTTGGGCGTACAGAATCCTATGATCAAGCCTTGAGAGAATGGAATGAAGAAGTTTACGCAAGACTTCGAGGACGGTATAATATGATTTATGCCACGAGTTATGAGACCATCTACGTTTAGCAGACTATATTCTTGGATTGTAGCCTAACTCATTGAAAGTAATCCTCAAATAGGCCCTTGCTGGCGCCCACTTGTCGGCTATCTTCTGATTTCCATCGGGCCAGATATGTGTGCGCTGTCGACTCAGAAGTACGCTTCACACCAGTTGGAGAATAGAAGGCTAGCAGCACTGATAGTGATATTCTAACGCGTTGGAGCACTCGAGTACTGCTTCACACGGACAATGTTCCAGATACGCTATGTTCCGCTTGCCAGTATTGTGAACTCGCTTGGGTTCTCTGGGACTCCATTTCCATTCAGATCCTGCCAGCGGACTATGTGCCAGCCACATGTCAGCGAACCGATGTCCAGATATCTGTTATCGAAGTATATGCCGCTGGCATAGGTTCCTGGCGCGCTGATTCCCCAGAGGACCACTACCTTGTGCACTCCATCCGTGATAACTTGCACCACAAAGTAATCGTTGCTAGCGGTGATCGAGGACAGACGTACGTTCAGCTTGAGTGTGCTCCCGCGCAAGATGAAGAAAGTCCCATTTGAGTTCGCAACCGCCTTGAGCGGGGCCAACCCACTATCCTCATAGTACTTGGTCGTTGGGTTTGCGAAACGCCCACCGACAGCGAACAGATGCGCATAGTCGGACCATGTAGGCTGCCCAGTTGGCAACACTCTGGTCGCATCGGTCTTGGGGAAGAGGACCTTGGGCGAGCTTCTGTGTGCACATATCCAACCCATTGCAGCGTCGTCGTATATATTTCCTGTCAACATGAAGCCCACCGGATCCGCTCCTGTGAAGACGGTTTGCACCGTCGCAAGCTCAGTTAGCTTCTTGAATACATTGTATGCCGGCTTTTCTCTATAGTCATGATCGATAATGCATTGAGGTTGCTCCTCAGTGGTTGGCGAAGGAGCGTGGAATATGTACCATATCGCGACCTGCGGCTTTATCGTTGCACCGTAGATTGAAGACAAGAATCTAGAGAGCCAGTCTGCCTGGGTTTGCTCCGTGTAACCAGTTAGGGGCTGAGCGTCATACTTTGCGCTAAACTCCGTAATCCATACAGACTTACGCGTTATTCCGTGAATCCTTTCTACAACCTGCGCAGGCGATTCTGAGGTGTACCATGGATAGTAATGAAAACTCACTACATCGCAATGGTATGAGGCCCCAAGCCTGAAAATGCCTTTCAGAAGCTCACCACCCCAACAACATCCTGGAATTGCCCCTCCTTCTCTTGCGTCTCCGACAGCACCCGCAACAACAGGGACGCTGGGATCAATTGCCTTTACCTCCTCATAGGCCACTACGAGCATATCATAGTAGTGTTGTATGGAACCGTCTGCGTAGCCGCACTGATACTCAGGCAAATCATACTCATCCCACACTTCAACTGCATCCAAGAGCCCTTTGTAACTGGTCATAGTCGCTCTAACGGCGTCCCGCCAATCTTTTAACGTGAATTTCTCTTTGATGGTTTTGGGCAAAATGTGATCGTTGAGAATTCCTAGATTCTTTATGCCAAGGGAGTGATAGGTTCGATACATCTCTTTGAATTTCTCGGTTGTACTTATTCTCTGCACATCACTTCGAGCCCATCTTGCTCCACTATTCACAAACTTTTCTTGGTAAGTCGCATCAGCGTATTGTTCAACATCTGGCCAATGTATGCAAAACCCAGCAGAAATTCCTGTTTCCGCAAATGCGTGAGGCACTAAGGACCAGGACAGGATCGCAAGCGACAACACTGTCACAAGTATCCCTGTCTTCGCAAGAGTGCTGCAGGCCATTCGGTCTCATTCGGTCTAGGAGGAGGATCCCCCATTTCAATGCGTGTTCGTCAAGGACGGACGGCCAAGGGAGCGCTTGGTAGATGGGCACGCAACCGGCTGTGAAAAGAGGACTCGCTAACCAATAAATGCATGAGCGTGATTGTTGCGTCTAGCGTTGTTACGGTTGAGTCGCCGCTCCGCGCCTTGAACCTGTATTCGGCCCCTAGAAAGCCTGAAGTACGAGGATCAAGCGAACCCATAGGATGACAGGCACATCTTGTGAACGAATCATTCCGGTCCGAAATGCTTTGATGGATTGAAAAGGAAGGCGTTTGTGTGAGCCTTATCACGGGTTGTAGTCAATGATAAGAGTACTAAGATCTTGTACCGAGATTGGAAATGCTATTGTAGAACTCCAGAAAGAAGAATGCGGCTATCATCGTGACGCAATAAAGAACTGGGACTTGGCTCAAGTCAACCAAATCCTAAAGCATCTGAGAAAAGACGCAAGAATTCTAGATATGGGGTGCCAAGGAAGCAATATTCTGGCGTTCTGTGGGAGGCGTGGGTACAAGGAATGTATCGGAATTGACGTGCATATCCCTTTTGAGGATAGGCTCCAACAGGCTTTCACTATGTATAGGCGGAGGAGTCTCAGGCCGCTATACAAACTGATAAGAATGGACCTCACAAGAACCAAGTTTCCAGATAGTTGCTTTGATCTGATTGTCTGCTTGTCTGTCATAGAACATGGGGTAAACATAGACTCGTTCTTGAGAGAGAGCAGTCGCATATTGCGGACCGACGGAATCCTACTTGTTTCAACTGACTACTGGGAAGCCAAGGTTCCGACCGATGATGTGAAGGCACGTTTCGCTCCAAGGTGGAACATATTCTCAAAAGAGGAGATCAATGAGTTGACTAGTTTGGCGAGGAACTATGGCTTAACGATGGAGGATTATGGAATTGAGGATGTTGAACAGCCTCTTGTTCAATGGTTGGGAAAGAACTACACATTCATTTCGATGATGTTCACGAGGGGAAAGAGTAGAACTAGATGATGAATCTTAGTGATCTATGGTGAACTAGTTTGGGATGTTTAGCTTTGGCTTTGGCTGAATTGGCTAGGCAATTGGCACTTGTCAGTCCGGCCAATGGTTAATCTTGACGTTATTTCTACAACTGTACCAGGTCATGTCGTTCGAGAATCTGCTGATGGCCTAGTCTCTTGTGCTGTTTTCAAGAGCGCTATGGCGAGTCACTCTTTTGAGCCAAGCTTCTCTCCAAAAGCAGAAGCAAGACCGGGTGCATCCCCCATGAAATTCGCCGTCACAAATGACTCCCTCCAACAGAACAGTCGGAGACCTCATCGCTCTCATCTCTCCAGTCGCTTCCAAGATTATTTTGTTAACTCTCCTGTAGACCTTGAATCTTCTTCCGCAGAACTTCATCATTTCGCGAGTGAGAGGCAAACCCATGTGCTTGTGTTGAGCGTCAAGGGTAGCAAAGATCTCCTTTGCTGAACGCACCTCCACCCATTCTCCGGGTTGCAGGTTAGGAGTTTCGCCGGTTCTAGCGAAGGTGTGGCGTATCGCTTTCTTCTTTTGAGAATCTCTCGGTCTTAGGGAAGAAAGAGACCTCTTTGCTAGCCCAAGTGGCCCGAGGACACTCGCATACCAGACGTATCTTCTCAGAATGTACCAACATTTCCGCAAGGGCAATGCCAATCGAGTGTCGGGCCACGTAGCCCCTGTCAAATCTCTACGGCAGTACTGACATCGCATTCGCTTTCCCAAGCCAAAGACTAAGAGATCTCAAGCAATATTCTCTCTCTGCGTCTTCCTAGATAGCTCCTTGTAGATAGCCTTGGCGAGCAACCTCAGATACCTATTGAGACTTACGCTTTCTAACACTTGATTATCGAAGTATGACGCAGGTGTTGTCTGTCTCCTTGAGAATTTGAAAACCTGGATATAGTCGAATGGGACTTCATCTAAGAGCCTCATCGTCGCCTGAAAATCCTCCTCCGTCTCACCTGGGAATCCTACCATGAGCTGCGTCCAGATCAACATCTCTGGAAACTGCTTACTGAAAGTTGAGACACATTCTTTGAAATCCTCAACAGTATAGTTTCTCCCCATCGCGTGCAAAATCCTATTGCTCCCTGACTCTACCGGCATACCCAACAGATTTATTCTCTTCGAACGGAAGACTGTGACCAGGTCCTTAAGCATCTTCTTCAGAAACTGGGGATTCAAGTTGGGAAGAAGAAGCTGGTAGTTCCCTTTCTCACTCGTTAGTTGTTTCAGGAGATAGGAAAGATCGCAGCCTAGATCCTTTCCATAAGCACCTAGGTCCGTTGCCACTAGCTGGAAGTGTTTGAAACCCTGCCTTAATCCCTCCTTGAACTCGGCCAAGACTCTCTCAACTGGCTTGCTCTTTATCCTTCCACAAGATCGAAGATCACTACAGTAGGTGCAGATTCCCACACAGCCTCTCGCAATCATGATATAGAAAATGTCAGAATCTGTTAAAGAAGCAACTTTCGAACGAATCTGATGGTTAACCTCCTCGATCATGTAAGTAAGGGGATCTGGCTCATACTTGGCCCTGATCCGTTCTACGTCCTGAGACTTGGGAAGAAGATGGTTCACAGTCACCTCGTCGTACTTTACCTTCGCATTGATCATTTCCTCCAGCTTTCGGAATTCCCTTCGACCGAAGCATGGGCCATGGTGATTTTCCGCGACAAGCTTGGGATCTATGTTTGGAAGACATCCCCAAACTAGAAACTCTGAGTCGCGCCTTCTCAGACTTTCTAGCTCTTTCAAGATGTCGAGCGATATCTGTGAATCTAGCTGTGTCAATCCACAAGCATAGAGGATCACAAGGTCAGCCTGCTTCGGACTGTCCTCCATCTCGAGGCCATTCATCTCTAAGAAACGCTGAAGATGTGCACACTCCATCCGAGCTTCATAGCATCCAGCACAGACTATGCAGACCGACTTCAAACTAATTCAGCCTCGTTAGGACCAAAGAAATCGCAAGCAAGGAATCACTCACATAGAAATCTTTTCGAGAGGAATAGTGCTCGTTACAGGCTCACCCTGCGCGCTACCATATGGTTTCAAGACTCTTTCTGACTCTTTGAGCTATGAAGACTACATCTTCCTCCCCGAGTTTCGTGCTTGAGGGAAGGCTTATTCCTCGGTTAGATATTCTTGAAGATGCTGGATAGGCGGAGACTCCGTATTTCTGATACAAAGGCATTTCATGTAACGGATAGAACAGATTTCTAGTATCAATGCGCTTTTCTCTGAGTCTTTCTGCAAGTAAGTCTCTACTCACCTTTACTTCAGTTTCGTCTACGAGGATTGAGTAAAGCCAATAGATGCATTTCGCCCATGACATCTCCGGATGCAATGTGATACCGTCTACATGAGATAGTTCTTCAGCGTAGAGCTTGGCCATCTGCCTTCTTTTTTCTATGAACCTCTCTACTTTTTCTAGTTGGGCCAGACCGATAGCTGCTTGAAGGTTTGTCATGTGGTAGCTGAAGCCAACCGTCTCGTGCCAGTATCTCCTTTCAGGGCTCATACCATGATCGCGGAGTATCCTTATCTTTTTCGAAAGTCGCCCATCATTCGTAAGGCACATACCTCCTTCGCCGGTGGTTATCACCTTGTTTGCGTAGAAGCTATAGCAGGCTACATGGCCGCGAGAGCCTGCCTTCTTGCCCCTATATTCTGCTCCGTGAGCCTCAGCGCAGTCCTCGATTACGTAAAGCCCTCGCCGCTGAGCTATCTCCATTACGCCGTCCAGGTCACATGGATGGCCGTAGAGATGCACAGGTATTATCGCCTTCGTGCGTGGAGTAATGGCTTCCTCTATCTTTGCTATGTCTATACACCAATACTCGGGATTGACATCTACTAACGTAGGCCTAGCTCCTGTGTACATAACTGCGTTTATGGTAGCTGCAAACGTCAGGTCCGGCACAATGACCTCATCTCCTGGGCCGATGTCTAGAGCTGCCAAGGCCAAGTGAAGAGCCGCAGTGCCGCTTGAGGCAGCTGCACCACATTCCACCCCTATATACTTGGCGAACGAATCCTCAAATCTATCAACAAATCTACCCTTACCACTAATCCAACTGCTTCTGACTGCTTCAACAACGTTCTGAAGCTCTTCTTCGCCTATCTCAGGTTCCGCCACCGGATAATCATGACGCTTCATAGTAGCTACATCCTTAAGGCCCTCGTGAGTACATTCATCTCGCTGGGCTGGTTCGGCGCATCCCATGGAAATCGCTCACCAGTGAGCCATCTTCGCCAACGACTGATATCTTCATTAACCATGATCTCAACTATTCTGTCGAATTTGGTTTCTGGTTTCCAACCTAACTTCTTCTCTGTCTTGGAACAGTCGCCGACAAGCCCTGAGACATCAAGTGGCCTGAAGAAGCTCCTATCAATCTTGACATATTGTTCCCAATCCATTCCTACTACTTCGAAGGCCCTCTGCGCGAATTCTCTTACACTGTGCCCCTCACCCGTGGCAACCACATAGTCATCTGGCTCACTTTGTTGAAGCATCCGCCACATTGACTCGACATACTCCGGGGCATAACCCCAGTCTCGCTTTGCATCAAGATTTCCAAGTCTGATCTCTTTAGACAGTCCAAGGGATATCTTGGCTACATCATTCGAGATTTTTCTGGTGACAAATTCTAAGCCACGTAGTGGCGATTCATGATTGAACATGATGCCATTTGCAGCAAACAACCTGTATCCTTTCCTGTAGATTCTACTAATCCAATACCCATAGAGCTTAGCCGCTGCATAGGGACTCATAGGATTGAAGAAATCGTTTTCTGTTAGTGGTCGGTTGGTTGAATGGTTATCTCCAAACATTTCGCTAGTGGCTGCAAAGTAAAGCCTCACATCAGGGCGATTATGACGGATGGCCTCAAGAAGTCTAGTCACCGCCAGCCCATTGAGATCTCCAGTTGAGACTGGAGCTTCAAAGCTACCCTCAACGAAGCTTTGAGCAGCAAGGTGGTATATCTCATTTGGGCACGAGATCTTCAAGGCCTCTATGATGGAGCCAGTGTCGCTCAGGTCGGAAGGGATCAAGTAGACCTTGTCGAGTATTCCCAGATGCTGCAGACGCCAGAAGTTCGAAGTACTGACTCTTCTGTAAGTTCCGTAAATCTGATAACCCTTATCTAGGAGGAGTTTGGCCAGATACGAGCCGTCCTGACCAGTAATACCCGTTATCAGTGCTTTCTTAGCCATTAATTGTCACCTGACCAGACATGCGATCGTACGTAGGTGTGTGTATGTAATGCGCACACATACACGCGTTTAATTGGTACGCCCATCTAATAACCGTCGTGCCCTAGATGGATGTCCTCCTTCACGAGACTGGTCTCTTCTAACAGTCTTGCCTTCATTCCTGTCTTGGGGCACATGCTCCGTTCAGTGTAGAGCACGACGGACGGCTTTAGTCGTCAATTGACTTGCGCTGAACAAGAGACAGAATTCTCTCTTCGTGTGAAAGAACTATGCTAGAAAGCTTGGAGATTGACGCTAGCCCCTTTGATATCTGCCTGAGATTCACGAGATCTTCATATTCGATGGCTCCGACAGTCGGAGTGACTGTCGAGTATACTGTGCAGAATACAGCAGCAGCCATGGCAAGCTTCGTGACATGTGAATATGAGAGCAGAGTCAAGGGGAACGTCGGAAAGCATGAAACAAGGCTCGCTACAAGTATCCTTAGGATACGTCTCGAATCGAATTGTAGGCCATGCTCTCGACGAGCTAGCGACGCCATGTATGCGATCGGGCAAGCAGCTGATACTATTGTTGAGAATATGAAGCCAACGATCCCATACAAGGTTGTGAATATCATGGAAAGCGGTATTGCAGCTGACAGCTGGATCAGAGATGCCTTGAGAGATACTTGAGTTCTTCCGATCCCGTTGAAGAAGCTTGTGAAGACTAGGGAAAGACCTGCAAGTATGAAAGTTGCAGAGTAGATTCTTAGATACGTGCAGGCTTGAACGTATCTCGAGCCGTAGAAAATTGGGATAAGATCTCCTGAGGTTACAGCTATGAAGAAAGATGCAGGCATGACCAAGAGGAGCGTATATCTCAGTGAGTGAAGAAAGAACTCTTTGAGGTCGTGAATGTGATCCTTTGGATCGATTTTTGAGAAGGCTGGAAACAGAGCTGTGGATATCGGGGTGGTGAGAAGAGCGACTATTGATGAGAAGACTATGGCCACAGAATAGGCACCTATCTCACCATTCGACGTGAACCACGGGAGAACAATAGTATGATAGTTACCAAGAAGGCCTGCTATGAGGGTTGAGGCGTATAAAGGTATGCCGTACTTGAACATGGGTACTAGGTTTGATGTAAAACTCGAATCGATGTCTAACCTATCTTTCGGATACCTGCAAATGCTCAAAGCAACAAGGGAACCGAGGATGCCGGAGACTAGAAAACCCAAGGCGTGCCCTGCAATAGCTCCCGCAACTCCGAAACTAAGGACAACAAGTATCGGTGCCGCAATCACTTTGACGAGAGGGTTAAGAACTGCGAGCATAGCTGTCTTTTCCATCTGTTCAAGCCCGACAAAAATACTACTCGAAGTCGCCAAAAGCGCGCCACCCAGTATTGCAGGAGACGCCATTTGAATGAGGTGCATTGAGCCCTGTCTGTTCACAACGTGTGTAGCCAGAATACGGGCAAGCGGCAATGACGCCAAAAATGCCAAGAGACCTGTCGCAAGTTCGAAGTAGATTCCTACCTTTGTGAGGCCTTGGATCGATTGACCTCTCCCCTCAGAGCTTGATTTGGCGAGGAATCTAATGAGAGCTTGATTGATGCCAAAGTCTGTGAAGAGGAGCATCAAGGATGGCACGGCAAGTGCTATCGAGTATAGACCGTAGTCTGAAGGGCCAAGCAATCTAGCGATGATCACAGACGCTAACGAAAGGATCACAGTTGAGACAGAGTTCCCAATGAATATGAGAAGAGTTCCCCTTGCGGCCTTCGTCGCAGCTATCATTGCCTTGCTCGGCGGCACGTTGCCATTTTCCTGCATGTTGTCAAGCCCCCTATGCCGGTGATATTACACATGTGGTACTGATTATATATGAATCAATTTTGGCGCGGGTGACCCAAGCTCAAGCATCCCGTTCTCCTTCAACTCGCCGATGGTGCGGACGAAATCCTCCTCGGATAGTGTCAGCCTTCTCATCCTGACGATTTCAAAGAGATCTCTGACAGTTCGTGGGTTCTCCGCCTTAACCCTCTGGATTATCTGTTCCCTCAGCGGGACCTTAACGCTGTTGCTTTTCAATGCTGACGGCTCTTTGCATACATGATTGTCATCTGCTCTCATAATATGGTTTAACTGTCTGATTGAGTAAGAGCGCGATCAAGAACAAGGCGCCCCAATCTGAACTCAGCAGCTTAGAAACTATCCAGCAAGACCATCTGATGTTACTCTTTTTTCCAGGTCTTGTAGGAACTTTGAAATCGCTGCATATCATTTGTGACACATGGCGGAAGCCCAACACTATGGATGGCTGAGAATCTGATGAACACTTCAAGGGTTCTCCCAGCCGTATGTTTCCAGAATCTCAAGAAGTTTATCCGACACCCTTCACTGTTGTTGTCCATTCTTGGAGGAGAGGTCGCGCTTTCAAAGCAGCATGTTATGATTGAGCTACGTGCTGCTGAGTACATATATGAACAGTGCATGAAAGGGATCAATGAAATGCACTTGACCGATACCCATAACATAGTAACCGAGATTTACTCGCATTTTTCGCGTAGAAGCTGCTATCATAATTCTTTTCTATATGGAGTTGCTAGGTGGTTTCGGCCAAGAATAGTCATCGAAGCAGGGGTCCACTATGGCGCGTCCACAGCTTTCTTGCTTTCGGCCTTGAAACTCAATGGTGTAGGTCACTTATGGTCAGTGGACATGCCTAACCAGACATATTCATACGTGGGTAGGCATGGTGAATGCAGGACTCACTCAGATTTGCTTCCGGCGGGCTGTGATCCCGGTTTTGTAGTGCCGCACACTATCAGAGACAGATGGACTCTTGTGCTTGGAGATGTTCGAGATGCCCTGCCCCGCCTAATTGCAAAGCTTCCCGCTGTTGACTTGTTCTTTCACGACAGCGCAAATACATATGAGATCATGAGATTTGAGTACGAAATTGTGTGGCCTCTACTAGCATCTGGAGGAATCCTGCTCTCTGACGATATAGACTGGAACGGCGCGTTCCAAGACTTCTGCACAAGTAGAAGCCTGAGATATAGCCTCATCAATAGTCGCAAAGGCTTGTGCACCAACATGTGACAGAGGAAGGCGCCTAGTCCAGCCCGACCGGGTGTAGAATAACGTCCCCCTGCAGACACAAGGTTCTTTAAGATCTAGTTTACGGACAGCCTTATCATAGGTGCTGTGAAGAATCAGAGCGAGCCTCTGAGAACCATGAAGGCCAAACGAGTTCTCATTACAGGTGGCGCAGGATTTATCGGAAGCCACCTAGTTGACGACCTAATGCTGCGTCAGTTCAATATCACCGTTCTAGACAATCTCAAAAATGGAAGACTGAAAAACATCGAGAAGTGGCTTAGGAAGAGAAGCTTCGCATTCGTACATAAGGACCTCTTGAACGCGCGAGATGTGGTGAAAGCAGCTGAAGGCTGTGAAATTGTCTTTCACTTGGCAGCTGATCCAGAAGTAAGGACTGGCACGGCCAGTCCGGAGGTTCATTATAGGCAAAACATCCAAGGAACCTTTAGCCTACTGGAGGCCGCACGAAAGGTAGGAGATGTTGAGACACTTATCTTCACTTCCTCGTCCACTGTTTACGGTGAAGCAAAAAGGATTCCTACACCAGAAGACTACGCCCCGCTACAACCTATCTCTGTCTACGGTGCATCCAAACTCTCATGTGAAGCTCTAATAACGGCCTATGCACACACCTACGGATTTAGAGCCATAATCTACAGACTAGCTAATATCATAGGGCCAAGAAGCACACACGGAGTAATCTGTGACTTCATCCGAAAACTTAGAGAGGACCCGACAAAACTCGAAGTTCTAGGAAATGGAAGTCAGAACAAGTCGTACTTGCTCATAGACGACTGCATAAGGGCGATAAACGTAGGCTTGGAGAAGGACGAGAGTCAGGTTGAGATATTCAACGTTGGGTCGGACGATCAGATAGACCTGAGAAGAATAGCAGGCATAATCACCGAAGAAATGGGCCTAGAAAACGTGAAGCTCAGATTCACTGGAGGGGTTAGTGGAGGGAGAGGGTGGATTGGCGACATCAAAAACATGCTTCTCGAAACATCAAAGCTCAAATCGAGAGGTTGGAATCCAAAACATAAGAGCGAGGATTCGGTTAGGCTCACAACCAGAGATATGCTCTCGGAGGCATGAAGAGTCAACCCTTAAATAGAAGAAGAGGCGCGTTGTTCTATAGCCTTGAAACGCAATGGGTTACTCGCACTCTCTGTAGTGCTAGCAGTGAGTTACCTAGTGATTACTGTAGTCTCGGCTCCGCCGACTCTGAGCGGCCTCTCAACAGTCCTCGGAACAACTGTATTGGGCAACTCGGCATCGATCCTCACATCTTTGGCCTCCCTTCAGCTCTACTGCAGTCTCGCTATGATAAGCCTTCTCGTGTTCTTAGAGCTCACAGATCCTGCATACTGCGGGGTGCAACGTTTCTTGGTGGAGCTCAGAACAAGTTGGCTCCCCTATGTGGTTCTTCTCCTGATAATATTCTCACTTATCGTGGCGTTCAAGGTAGCAGCAATCCTTTCCGTAGTCTAGATCTTGTTCGTCGCGTGAAGACGAACAAGGGTTTGTGGACCTATAGTAGTGTCATCTTGTCTGCAATCAGGCCACACATCAATGTCTCAGAACATATGTCAATAAGGTAGGTATGACCATGAGGACTCTAACATTCAGTTCTGAGCGTCTTCTTGCAGTCGCAGTCTACGCGATGATGTGGGGTACACTCCTATACTCAGCCTTCACTTTGATCCTTGAGAGGGTGGAACTTATCTCGTACCTCTTTTTCTCTTCAGTGACAGCGATCCTTGGCATATTGGCATCATTGTCCATGGAGCGTCCGCTCTCCGTAGGCTTTTTCCTAAGCTTGTCCACGGCTACGGCGGTTTTGCTTGCCGAGGAGGCTTTGCTCAATGGTCCGTATTCTGGTATGGGCCTTGTGATGGCTTTCGCTGGTGCGTTGAGCCTATCTTTCGCAGGCTCCATTCTAAGGCTCGGAGAGAACGAGAGGTACGCCCTCCAAGTGACAGGGTTGATCTTTGCTAGTCGTCTCGCTTTCATACCGTTCCCTCAGAGATTCCTAAGCGTTAGCATCGCCGCGCCAACCATATACACTTTGATCATTTCGGTTGCGGTCGCGTTCATTGTCGTCAAACGAATTGGTTTGGCAAGGGTCGGCTTAACACGTGGCCCTTACTCGACTCACAAGCAGATTGCTGCAGGCGGATCCATCGGCCTTCTTGCAGGCTTGATGGAGTATTGGATCCTTAGGCCTTCACCGATCCGGTTGACTGAGAATGGCCTACAAGCTATCCTGTACGTCATCATCGTCATGACTGCTTTCGTGGGGTTTGGTGAGGAGCTTTTGTTTCGCGGCCTCGTTCAAGAATCCTACCAAAAGGTTCTTCC
>Ga0209725_1000190_pt1 | contig 37775 bp, 35 predicted proteins | sample I18A1metaG_FD_184145 | JGI IMG/M metagenome (GOLD analysis project Ga0209725, IMG submission 184145) | Lake sediment bacterial and archeal communities from Gulf of Boni, Indonesia to study Microbial Dark Matter (Phase II) - ​I18A1 metaG... | ecosystem: Environmental > Aquatic > Freshwater > Lake...
GTCACAATGAACGAAAGGCTCTTCAAAGGCAGGGCTCAGATAATGGACGCTCCGATAAACGACAGGTCCTTTGGATACTATAAGGCAGGCCCCTACCCCTATGACCCGGCGAAAGCCAAGCAGCTTCTCAAGGACGCAGGGTACGCAGATGGCTTTGAAGTCACGATGAGGTATGGAAAGGGAAGGTGGCTAATGGGGGACGAAGTAGTTGAAGCACTTCAATCCTATCTCGCTGCGGTCGGCGTCAAAGTCAAGATAGAAGCTTTGGAATGGGCAGCTTATCGTGCAAAAGAAATGTTGCCGTTTGAGAAGACAGAGGCTCAGATATCCTTCGCCGGACTGGGCGGCGTAACACTTGATGCTGACAGAAGCTTGAACGAGCTAACGAAAGCCGCGTGGCCGCCCAACGGGCTCGAGGGAATGTTCTATGAGAACGCGAAGTTTGAGGAGCTATTCTTTAAGGCGAGGGCCACTGCAGACTCTGAAGCAAGGAAAGCATATTACAAGGAGGCCATGCAGATTGTCTGGGAAGACGCACCTCGGATCTTCCTGTACTTTGAACCTCAGATATACGCGGCAAGGAAGACAGTGCAAGGAGTAGGTGTGAGGCACGACGAAACCATATGGGTGAAGGGTGCTACGGTGCAGCCGAAAGGAGCAGCGAGCGCAGCCAGTCTCTTCCAGCTCATGCCAATACTAAGGAAGGATCTGGAATACTAATCCGATAAACACCAACCTTTTTTCTTTCCTTTTTTCTATTGATGAGTCGTAATGTTACGCTATGTGCTAAGAAGAATACTAATGACCATCCCGACCATACTGGTAGCTTCTGCTATAGTCTTCCTCATGCTTCGCTTCATACCGGGCGACCCAGCGCTGCTAATGGCGGGGGAAGACCCAAAACCGGAAGTGATTCAGGCCCTTCGGAGACAATGGGGGCTTGAAGAGCCTCTTCCAGTGCAATACTTGATGTTCATGAGGAATGTGGTCGAAGGCAACTTTGGAACTTCCATAAGAAGCGGCCTTCCGGTATCCTTTGAGATATCGCTGAGACTTCCTCACACGATCGTACTGTCCGTTGTGGCGATGACATTGTCAATCGTGATCGGGCTGCTGGTTGGCATAGTCTCAAGCACTAGACCCTATTCGCTGGTCGACAACGTGAGTATGTTCTTTGCGCTTGTTGGAGTTTCCGCCCCCGCCTTCTGGACTGGTCTGATGTTGATGTGGGTGTTTGCTGTGAAACTCGGATGGCTACCAGCAGTTGGAGTTGGTACGCCGGCCCATCTTGTTCTTCCATCAATAGCCCTCACTGGGTTCACAACTCCTGTTCTTGCTAGACAGACAAGGTCGAGTATGCTTGAGGTTCTAAGGCAGGACTACATAAGGACAGCACGATCCAAGGGACTCTCTGAAAGGGCCATCGTGTACGGGCACAGTTTCCGAAACGCGCTAATCCCTGTCATAACCGTGGCCGGAATCAGCTTCGGGCGTCTATTGGGGGGATCGATTGTTACTGAGACGGTATTTGCATATCCTGGAATAGGAAAGATGCTGATTGACGGAATATTCGCGAGAGATTATCCGATCATCCAGGGGGCAGTGCTCGTGTACGCACTGGTGTTCACCTTTCTGAATCTCTTAGTCGACATGACCTATGCTTACGTTGATCCGAGAATTCACTACGAGTAAATCATCCGTATGAGAGAAGTGTGAGATTAAGGGAGCGGGATCATGAGTCAACGGAAGCTCATATACCTGAAGTTCAGGAGGAACAGGCTTGCGGTCCTTGGATCCGGCCTGCTCGCATTCTTTGTAACCTGCGCAATTTTCGCGGATTATCTAGCTCCGTATGATCCTCTAAGGGCAGATCTAGCGAACAACCTAGCTCCTCCCTCGTCAGAGCATATACTTGGAACCGATGAGCTGGGAAGGGATCTATTGAGCAGGGTGATACATGGGGCCAGAATCTCGCTTCATCTTGGAGTCATCTCAGTGGGAACCGCTCTCGTGTTTGGGGTTTTCATTGGAGCAGTTGCAGGCTACTACGGAGGTGCAATCGATCAGATAGTGATGAGGGCTGTGGACATTGTCCTCTCTTTCCCCACAATGTTACTTGCGATTATGATTGTTGCGGTCCTTGGCCCTGGTCTAACCAACGCCATGATCGCTGTTGGCATATCTCTGATTCCTGAATATGCAAGGTTGACGAGGAGCACATTCCTTTACTTGAGAGAGCTGGACTTTGTTCAGGCGGCTCGAATGATAGGGGCAAGCGATCCTAGGGTAATCTTCCGACACATTCTACCGAACTCTCTTGCTCCGCTCATTGTCCAATCGACGCTTAACATAGCGACAGCGATTCTGTCCGCTGCTGCGCTTGGTTTTCTTGGTCTGGGCGCTCAACCACCCTTGCCGGAGTGGGGTGCAATGCTGAGCAAGGGGCGAGTCTATCTAATGGTGGCACCGCATGTGACGCTTTACCCTGGCCTTGCGATCGTGGTCTCGGTTCTTTCTCTCAACATGATTGGTGATGGGTTGAGAGACGCTTTGGATCCTCGCATGACCTGATTCCGCTCTTCACGTGTGAAGAAAGATGTGAAATCGTTATGAGTAGAGAGAAGCACGTTGAGCAACTGATAGGATTTGTATCAAATCTTTCACTCAAAGATCTGCCGAAGAAGACAGTGGAACGGACGAAACTTGCAGTCATGGACTTTTTCGGTAACTCGTTGGGCGCTCTCGGAACAAATCATGAACTGATAAATGCTATTCTTGACTTTGCTTCGGAGTCTGGCGGCGTAGCCGAATCTACAATACTCGGAAGAGAGAAGCAAGTCAACTGTTTGGACGCGGCCATGGTCCATGGTGTTCTAGGGAACTTCTTGGACTTTAGTGATGGACACTTCAGAGGTGGACACGTTAACGATCGTGTTGTTCCAGCTGCATTGGCTGTGGCTGAGCGCGTAGGTGCGACCGGAAGTGAGTTCATCTCAGCGGTTCTAGCGGGTTATGAGGCGTATGTGAGGATGGGATACGCCTTGTTCGGAGGCGCCGACCCAACGTCTGTCAAGGCTCCATTGTTTGTGGATCTTGGACCAATGGCAAGTTCTGTCGCTGCCGGGAAGTTGCTGTCTCTCACAAATGAGCAGACTGCTGGAGCGATGGGTTTAGCGGCCTCTATGCAGGTTTCCGCGGCACAGTACACGGTGTCAGGCGGCCATGAGAAGGATCTCTGTCCGGGTCACGAATCTCGAAGAGCGGTCTTCTCCGCGTTGATGGCTCAGAAAGGTGTGTTTGGTTCCAAAGACATCCTTGAGGGCGTCAGAGGACTCAGCCAGCTGGTTGGCGGAGCGCTCGATCTCAGCAGTCTTACCGATGGGCTGGGAAAAGAGTTCAAGATCCACGAATGCTACTTCAAACCATACCCTGCCTGCAGATATCTTCACTCCTCGATCGATGCAGCACTTAGTCTCACCAAAGAACATGAAGTGAGAGCAGAAGAGATAGACGGGATCACAGTTACAACGAATTCATCCTCGGCAAGAAGGGCCTCGTATGACATACTGTCTCACGTGTCAGCCATCTTCAGCCATCAGTATCAGGTGGCTGTTGTGTTAGCTGAGGGGCGGCCAGATCTCCCAGTTTTTTGGAGAGAAAAGATGCGAGGAGGATTGGTTGGGGAACTCATTAAGAGGACGAAGGTTCTGAGTTCCAAGGAATTTGACGATCTCCATCGGAAGCGCACACTGGATTCTGGCACGTGGCCCTCTCGCGTGGAAGTAATGACGAACACAGGTAACAGGTATGAGTCCACTGTGCTTCGTCCGAAAGGAGACCCCACGAACCCCATGACTATCCAGGAGTTGGAGAGCAAGCTTAGGACTAACGCATTGAGGATTCTCAGCGAGGATCAAGTCAATAGGCTTCAGCAGAAACTGTCCAGGCTGGAGCAAATGGATGATATGAGGAAATTCCTTCAAGATCTTGCCGTCGAGATCACAACGAGGAAACGTTGATCGCTCCACAGACGCATCGGGGAACCCTTCCTCTCTTGTTTGAGAATCTTGCTTTGATGTGAACAGTTCGCACCCTAATGTGCGTAACATGCAACGTAGTGATCGCGTCCGATCTCTCTCATCACTGACTCTTCTGTTCTAGCGCGCGCAGGCAACGCTTCAAGACGAAGACACCCTCCTGATCCAAGCCCGCCCTAACAACCTTCTCCAACTCGCTGATTTTCTCCTTCAAGACTCCGTTCTTGCTTCAGTTGCCGATCTCGTCTTAGCTCTTGCCAGCCATCAAGCCGTTGAGAACCTCCATCCCTGCTTTGTCGAAGACGCTGTGAAGCTTCGATCCAAGCCTGATGTTGCATCGCTGAATTACCTTGTGGACGCGGTTCTTGTGATCGGCCGGTTCTAAACAATCTTCGTTAAATCTGGTCAACTCCCGCAAGACACGGATGTTCCGCCCCGGAATGTAGTTGGCTTCAATCAAGCCATCGCGGAGAAGATACGCAAGCCATTCCGAATCGCTCTGATCGTCTTCCGGCTAGGAGTCTTACGAGTCCTCTCCGGATTGGCAAGCTTGACATCGAACTCGTCTTCCAAAGCCGCATTGATCGGAATCCAGCAGACGCCCGTGGACGCCATCGCAACCGTTCTACATTTCTTCGCTTTCAACAGTTCTTGAAAGCCTCAATATCCTCAAGGCTCTTCTCGAAGCTACGCGTTTCGCATCCTCTGCTCGTCAGGATCGTAGCCACAAAACTATCCCTATGCACATCTGCACCACACGCCCTCTGAAGCATTCTCTCATACACCTCCATTCTTGGACGGTGAGGTAGAGAAAAGCCAAGTCATCCAATCGGACACGTTGCCATTCGGGCTCGAAACCCACTCTTCTATCCGAATGGGAGGCTCAGACCCGTTCAGAGTCCGGATCAAACCCCAAACTACCGACGGGCATCCTCCCACATCACCATCGAAAGGCACGGAACACGAAGACAAAACCCTTCATATCCCGCCTCTAATGGAAGTCTCTGTGTGTTCAGACATAGTCGGCAGATTGAATGAGACTTTTGAGGGAATTTGCGAGGTTAGTAGGAGGATTCAGAGACAGGGAGAAATCGTGGATAAGACGTGTGGCTGAGACAACCTAGGACACAAGCACAACTCTTAGCTCAACAAATTCGTTTCTTCATGACCCGACTTTGAGCAGTGTCAGCAATTTCCTTGTCCAGACTCAGACGTGTGCATATTCAGCCCACCACTTTCTCGATGAGACGCAGAGCATTGGCTCCCGTTATCTTGTCTATTTCTTGGTCTGAGTAACCTTCGGCCACAAAGATCCGGATTATGTTGTGAAACGCCTCAGTCGGACTTTCAATCCCCTCCATGTAATATGCAGGGAGCTCTCTGTCAGGTCTGCGGAAGTACATTTTATGAAATCCGACGTGATCTTCCCAAGTATTGTCCAGTCCTACGCCGACATGGTCGATTCCAAGTAGCTTCACGCAGTAGTCTGCATGATCAAACCAATCTTTGATGCCTTGTCTCTTTGCTTCGCTCAACGCATTTGGCACGGCAGTTATTCCTATGACTCCGCCCTTCTCCGCTAGAGCCTTCAGTACTTCGTCATCCCTGCATCTATTACCCTTCAGGAAGACCCCTTTCGCTCCATTATGACTGAGTATGACTGGGTCACGTGATCTCTCTATGGTTTCCAGAGTTGTGTTTCTGCCTGAATGCGACAGGTCGATTATCATACCTAGCTCGTTCATCTTGTCGACAATCTGGATCCCCCAATTACTCAGACCTGCATTTCTCTGATCGGAATTGCCGCTGCCAGAGTAGTTGCTTTGCTCAAAAGTCATTCCGGCTTGTCTAAGGCCAAGACCGTAAAGCATACTCACTCTGTCCAGCACATTCGCGAACGGGTTGGCCTCACTCGCCGCCATAAAGGCGATCTTTCCGTCTCCGTGTGCGGCTCTGATGTCCTCTGCGCAGTATGCCACTTTCCCGAGAGGGCTCCTTCGGATATCTGCAAAGCAGAAACCCATCAGATATACGGTCCTCAGAAAGTCTTCGACCGAGGCGCTAACTATCAGCTGAATCCCTGAGACATCGGCTTGCTTTAGACCTTCCCAGTGTATCTTGTAGTGTTTCACATAGGTCTCCAATGGATACTGTCTCAACGCAAATAGAAAATCAGCTACTTCCTTTGGGAGCGGGTCCGGAATCCTTCCATCTGGGAAAATGGGTGCACCCTCCATGGCTGGAGGTGAAAACGGCGTGGTTGGTAGAGTAGTGTATGGAAACGATATGACCCCGTGACAGTGCAGATCGATCTTCATAAACTTCTTTTGAAGCTCTTTGGCTCTCTCGGCTTCTTTCTTACCTAGTGGAATTAGCCTCTCTTCCAGAGACAACTTCATATATTCATCTCGAGTCAAGTACTTTGGATTGAAATACTTCTGAGACATTTGGCTTCGTTTCTCATGTACCGTCTATTGGTTAAAAGAGTTTTGTGACCAGTGCTGTGTTGCATGACTGGTTCTTGATTAGTCTTCTCCTTGGGCGTTTTTCTCCGTCTCACGTTATGGGTTTACGGTTAATCCTGTGAAGAGGTTGTAGAGGGAGGCTTTGAGCGAGATCTCATTCGCCGGCTGGCGCTAGAATGAACCCATATGGCTGAACGGCTCTTTGAATGCTTCATGAGCGAGCGGATAGGAGTCTGCGCGTACAACGACGACCGTGGACTTCATCAGTAGATGCGAATTTAGGTTTTTGTTGAGGTTCTGTGGCTCCTGGCTTCGGTTTTGACAGTGGTGTGTCTTTGAAGGTGATGGCTGTTTGCTGCTTGACTGGATGCTAGGGTAAGCTGGTTTGGATCTGTTCTTTCTCAAGTTCAGAAGCGCGATAGCGAAGCTTGTGGCTCCACTGTTCAGCTTCGAGATGAAGGAGGGAGCCTGGTATGGGAAGCAGGATCTCATCGAGCTCGAGCTTCACATGGCCGTTACGAATAGCTTTGCTGAAGGCATCGCGAACATTCTACGATGTCAGGGTAAGATGCCAACAGGTGAGACGCTGCTTGACTACGTCAAGACCATGACGTGCAGTGAGATGTTGGCTAAGGCTGAAGCTCAGATAGACTGTTGCGTGAAGCAGCTCAAGATGAAGGGTCTGCGCTTTAAGGATGTGGCTCTAGCCGGCTTTGGGACACTTTTCTTGGTTAGTTCAGTTTCAGCTTCTTTTGGTCGCTTGGTTCTAGTTCTACGGTTCTAACGTAGTATTCGGCTCCGTACTCTTTGAGGAAGGCCTCTACTCTGGGGGCATCTTGCCGCCTCACCATGATGACGCCCCGGATGAGGCGGATGTGAAGTATATCCTCAAGCAAGCCACGTTTATGGAATGTGTACTTACCATGATGGGTTCGCGTATCCTGCCCGTAGAGTTTCTGGGTGAAGACATTGGCGACGCTCTGGTTGGATTTAGCGTATATGCGGAAGATCACTATGGCTCCTCGTCTCATATGTGTATTCATTACACATAAGAGTTATAAGCATTACCGCCATAATCATATCATGTCCATGAGACAGATGCTTCTCACAGAGTTCCGTCAGGTCCTCCGGTCGGTGAGGGATGGTAGCTACCCTTACCATCCAAGGGAGCCCAAGCCCACGCCTTGGAGATGCTACGATATGGCGCAGACGAATGAGCTCCCCCAAGTCATCTTCCTCACGGGGAGACTTATCGATGAGGCCTCCCTTGGGATTCATGCCGGTCGAGGTGGAGCCCACCCTAAAGGTGACTTGGCCAAGCTGATCCTCATCCAGCAGTATGATGGGAGATCTAACCGTGTCAGCATAGGCTTACACTCCATCCTCAGAGGAAGCCTCGGCATACCCTCAACCCGTAACCAGCCATCCTACAAGGCGCTGGAGAGAGCCTACGATGACCCGGCCGTGATAGGCATATTGAACGAGGTCTTCTTCCTGACCCAGAAGCCAGTCCAGGCCTTGGAGGGTGGGTTCGCTGTGGATGGTACGTGCTTCCCCACGACGATCAAGGCGAACTGGGAGTCGGCCAAGAAACGGTTCGCCGGGAAGGGTGGAGGTAAGAAGCGGAGAGTCTTCGAGAAGACCATCCTGGCTTGTGGCACATCATTCAAGATAATCTCAGCCTTCGCTGTGGCGTCGACCCCTTACGCCAACGACTCACCCTACCTGAAGCCCATCCTGGGCCAGATAAGGGAGCTGTACGATCATGTGAGGCATATCGCTGCGGATTCAGCCTTCCTCTCCAGAGAGAACTGTGCGTCTATAGCTGAGCTAGGCGCGAAGCCCAGAATCATGCCGAAGGGCAATGTGAGCCTTAAGGCTAAGGGCTTCAAGGCTTGGCGCGATATGCTCGTAGAGTTTATCCGCGATACAGAGGGTTGGCTGAGGGATTACCATACACGGTCAATCGCTGAGACTGTGAGCAGCACCATGAAGCGTGTGGCACCCACACCATTACGGAAGAGACTCATAGTAAGACTAGCCACAGAGATACTCGCACGAATCTGCGTCTACAACATCAGACAACTAACCTACCTCAAGTACACCCACAACATACCGCTGAGATACGCCCCGAAACCCAACTAAGAAAAGTGTCCCAAAGCCACGTCGATTGTAGTTTCCCATAATTATTTCGCATCCTGTGTTGTTCGTATCGTTTCCTTTTTCTCCATTGGGAGTTTCCTCTGGAAGACTCGGATGGGTGTTTCATAGTCAAGGCTGAGGTGCGGTTTGATCTCGTTGTGCCAGTGGACGTATTCGTCGATTGATTTGAATTGGTGGCGTTTCTGGTCGTAGACGCCGTAGAACCTTTCCAGCTTGCCGTTCGTCTGGGGATGGTTGACGCGGCATAGGATATGCTTGATTCCATGGTTAGCCAGGCATTGCTCAAATTGGCTGATGCCCTTCTCCCTCCTTTCACCTTCACTGGCGTAGAACTGGCTTCCACGATCCGTGAGTATCTCTTCTGGGCATCCGTACTTGGCTATGGCCTGCTCCAGGACGAGCATAGCGTTCTCCGCTGTGGCTTCCTTGAATACGCCATAGCCGGTTGCCAGCCTGGAGGCGTCGTCCAAGTAGGCGATCCACCATTCTCCGGTGCCCAGCTGCTTCCAATCCGTATGCCATAGACTCATGCTATGCTCCCGCTCGTAGCGAACCCATTTCCGTCTCCTCTGCTTGGATGGTTCAGGCAAGGCTCTACCCGCCTCCTTGAGGACCGCGTGGATCCTATTGTGTGGCATCATCAATCCGTAGTCACGTTTCAGTACATGTTCCAAGGTTAAGGCATTAACCTTCAACAGGTCGTACATCTTCAAAATCAATGTGGCTTCGCTGATAGTTGTCGCAGCCTTCCTAGGTCTACCGGGCTTCTTCAACGCTGGAACCATGCCTGTCCGTCTATAGGCTTGCCAGAGCTGCTCTATCCGTCTGCGCGAAACGCGTTGGATCAAAGCTATCTCGCCTGCACCCCTCCCCCTCAGCTTCTCCTGCACTATCCAACGAATCTTCCTCTCACTCAACTTGACCATGTAACGCATCTTACGCGATGCGAAATTATTTCGGGAAACGAGACCCCACCTTCGCTTCGTCCTTATATAGGACGACGACAAGGACATGTCAAGTTAGTTCACGAGAACGAGAGTCGAGAGTCGTTTCCACTGAACGACTCCCAGTGCGTCCTTCTTCTTGCTGCAACTGACTGACGCTCAAGTCTGAGATAGACCGAATTCCAGCTCCGGCGGTGGGCAGAGTCCCGAGACAACGGCGGAATCCAGTTTTCGGCCTTGACTGCAGACCTGCGTAATTGAAGGATAGGGAGAAAGAAGCCATGAGAAGTTTCGAAGAACTGGGACTGAGTCCAGAGATACTGGGTGCTGTCAAGGCACTTGGATTTGAGAAACCGTTTCCGATCCAGGAGGCAGTCATTCCGCTCATCTGGAGCGGAGATGATGTGATTGGTCAAGCACATACTGGGATGGGAAAGACCGCTGCCTTCGGCCTACCGATCCTGGAGATTGTTGATGATAAGAGCTTGAAGATTCAGGCGCTGGTTCTTGTTCCGACACGGGAGCTTGCTATGCAGGTGGCCGACGATATCAATTCGTACGGCAAGTTGGCACATAAACATGCTCTGGCAATCTATGGCGGTCAGTCAATCAATGCTCAGATTGAGGCCTTGGAAGACTGCCCGCAGATCATCGTTGGAACGCCCGGTCGAACCATCGACCATCTTGAACGTGGATCTCTTCGTCTTGAGAGTGTCCAATGTATCGTCTTGGACGAGGCGGATAGAATGCTGGATATGGGCTTCATAGATGATGTTGAACATATTCTTGCTAGGATTGGAGGTAGACATCAGACTGCGCTCTTCTCTGCTACGATCCCAGAGCAGATACTGGAACTGGCGCGGAAATACATGAGGAATCCCCGAGAAGTTTTCATAGAGCCAGAGGATTTCAATGTCAAAGAGATTAGCCAATACTACTGCGATGTGGCTTCAGAGAGGAAACTTGAAGCACTTCTCGGCATCCTGCGGGACAGAGAAGTGAAGCGGGCGATAGTTTTCTGTCGGACAAAGCGTACCACGTTCTGGCTAGGCCAGTCACTTAGGAGAAGAAACGAATGGGCCACGGTGCTAAATGGTGCTCTTTCCCAGAATCAACGTGACGAAGCAATGAAAGCATTTCGAAGCGGTCGGAGACGTGTACTAGTTGCCACGGATCTGGCCGGGAGAGGTCTGGACATTGACGGAATCACCCACATCATCAACTTCGATGTTCCGCAGGATCCGTTTGCCTACTTCCACAGAATCGGTCGAACAGGACGAGCAGGCAGGACAGGAACGGCGGTGACGCTAGTGTCCACGGAGCAGAGGGTCGATTTTCGGACGATATTGTCTATGGCAGACGATCGAATCCAGCGTCTTGATTTCAAGCCTGTCCCCAATGGACCCACTTATGGAAGGGAGAGACTTCGCAGATTCGGTGATGGAGCTAAACACGTATTCAAGAGAAAGCCCTATAGACGCCTGAGGCCCACTCATGGCTCAAGCTCCCGGGAATTGCGGCGTTCAAGTGATCCGTTTTTGGAAAACCGGAGGCCTTGAGGGAGAACTCACATGCCAATGATCAGCAGTAGTCTGAGAAGCCTTGCAGATGAGCGTGACTCAGATCGAGATTTCATCTATCTTCTGATGCTGGCAAGAAAGTATGACCTGAAGCCTATTGCTCTTCATAATGCTCTGGTGAAGGCCAGAGAGAATGAGAAGTCGACATGCGGATCGCTATCTATAGAATCACGGGCACTGGGAGACAACAGGTCCTGCTTCATGTTCTCACAAAACGACCGAGCAGTGGCGCAAACGGCCATCTCAAAACATTCTCTGGCTAAGCTTCGCGCGCTACCCCAAGAACTAATGGAGCTACTGAGAGCCAGAGGCCCAAAGTCCACACTTGCGGGCAACAGTGAAGCGGACAGACGCATCGCTGACCTTCAAATTGGCTTAAGGCATGTGAATCTGAAAGCCAAGGTCATAGGTAAATCAAGGATCAGAGCCGTCCAGTCAAGAGATGGATTGCCTCTTCTTGTGTGCTCGGCCACGCTCTCGGACGGCACGGGGAAGATTCAGCTACCTCTATGGAACCGTCAGATTCATTCTGTCGTGAAGAACGACACGGTGATCGTTCGTCAGGCCACCGTCAGAAACTTCAGGGGAGAAATGCAGTTGTCTATCCCAAGAAAGAACGGAAGCATATCAATTGTGCATTCCGCAGAGTGAATTGCTCGACGTTTTGATTAGTCGTTTCGCGCGTCAGCTTGAAACGGTTAAGGAAGTTGTTAGTGCAACGGGCCTTTCCTAGTGACGTAGATCACGTTGTCTTCAGTTCTGACTCTGAGACGGTACTTAGCCCTCTCGCTTTGCTCGATCCTCAGGCATCTCGATCTGAATGCGCGCGCAAGGTTCGCAGCATCTTTAGTTGATTCACAACAAACCTTGAAGCCGTCAATGATGCCTCTGGCAACTAGCATGAGTTTTCGTTGTCGTTGCCCGTAAGCTACGCGTTTATGGAAAGTTCCCCACCTATACTCTTTCAACCACGACATCCTCTGCTACTCTTTCGGGACACTTCGACCTGAACATCATTGAACTTCAATTCCTTCCAGGCGGATAGTGCAGTGAATTCTCGAGATGCTTCATTCTCAGGTGAGCATTCTGAAATGTTTGGACCGCCTGAGCCTATGAACTAGCTGGGCTTTCTACTTGATTTCGTTCGCTTCCTGATACGTTGTTTTCTTTTCTGCCGTTTTCTCATCCTAAAGTCAGATCTACTCAGTCTGTGTACCAAAGAGATTTCATCTTTGTTATGTCGTATGCAGTCCGTGTGGATATAAGCTAGCTGTGCTGATCCATCTTTTCGTGTTCTTCTTTCTCTTTCTTTCTTCTCTGCTTCCAGGCCCTTCGACTATACCGTCCCAAAGCAACTCAATAATCCTTCAATCCCTGGAACATATGGTTTCCGCATCCCAACCGCTCACCCGGTTCTTCGAAGTCAGGACTCAGATGCTCAGAGAGGGAATACTCTCGAGGAGGCCTGCCTGCCCTTGATGCACTTATATGGGACGGTGGCTAGTATAGCGTAAGGTAGTTCACGAGAACGAGAGTCGAGAGTCGTTCCTCGAACGATTGCCCGTACGTTCTTCTTGTTGCAACTGACCGAAGTCGAAAGAGGTGAAAATCAGATGGGTTATCGAGCATACGATGCGCCCGTGGAAGAAGGAAAGCAATACGAAGTCGACATCAAGGAATTGAGTCGGCGTGGTGACGGTCTCGCACGTATCGATGGGTTCGTGGTCTTCGTGCCGAATACGCGGCCAGGAGACCATGTCAAGATTGAGATTCTGCAGGTCCGCGACCGCTTCGCTGTTGGCGAACGAGCTGAATAAGCTCCTAGGCAAGGCCAAGGTCGCACCACCTTTTTTTGGGAGTGTGTGGAAGGGAATGGGATCATGAGAATTGTGGACATCGAGAATGGGATGAAGCACGTGAACATTGAGGGCAAGATAGTTAACATGGACAAGTACATGCTTGTGGTAGATGACGAGTCAGGAAGGGCGTTCGTGAGATACTCATGGAGAAATCTTGAGAATCAAATTGAGAGAGGCAACTATGTGAAGATCCGGGATTGCCAAGCTGTGACTTACTCAGGAATCCTTCAATTGAAGATGCAGCCAAAAGGACGCATATCTCTCCGGTAGGATCCTTCCACCGCCGGACTAGACTGGATTTCAGACATGAGGTTACTCATGCGTCCAAGGCGAGAAATTTGACTCAACATTTGTGCAAACAGTGCGGAAACTGCTGCATAATTCACTGGAAGTCATTTGAAGCAACACACGACGATGTGATCCGATGGAGAAGAGAAGGGAGAACAGACATCTTGAAGCATGTTGCAATAACTTCCGACGACCCAAATGACCAATCAGGAACCTTCACTTCAAACAGTTGTCCCTTCCTGAGAAGAAATGAACAACAGAAGATCCACTGCTGCGCCATAAATGAGACCAAGCCTTTCAATTGCAGGAACTACCCTGACGATGGAGTATGCGAATTCGCGGAAGAAGAGTAGGGGTTTGAAAGAGTGTACTATCGCATAGGTGTGCCTACGCCAGTTTCTCCACTCTGATCTCTATGGTTGACACGTTTCTAATGTCGTCGCCTTCGCCAAGAACCTCAGTGCCTATGGATATGTTCTTGATGTTCAATTTTCCCGCGAAAAATCTCCTGGACACTACCTCGACAACGTCCACTGCCCTGCTTATTGCTTGTCCTCTGGCCTTTACGCTGAGTTCCTTCGCACCTGTTTGGAAATGCATCATTACTGCGGTTGCGTAGGCCATCAGCGGCTTCTTTCCAACGAGGATTGTGTCAGGAGGGATGGGTTCGCGGGGCTTTGTTGGTCTTTGCGCATCTGTTGAAGGCATTGCTGTTTCGCTCATTCGTTGTTCACCTCCGTACTCCAAAGCATGGAACGCTTTGCCGAGCCTGCTATGTAGATCCATGAACGATCATTAAAGCTTGCTCTTGTGCGCGAAACTGAGAAAGAAGGCCTGTTTGACATGCGATGACTCACTAGACTGGCGCGAGCCAGGTTGTCCCCGTATTCAGACGTTCATGCTAGTTTGCGAGAGAGCTACTGTGGGTCAGAGAGGCCGCGGTACCTGAAAGATGGGTTCATTGATGCTGCATCTAACTCGAAGGAGAACGAAATCAGCCGTCTCCAATCCCTGCTCCTAATCCATCAAATGCACATAACAGTGTTAAACCTATGAATAAGGGAACAGGGCCGTCCGCGTCCGCTCAAACAGAATACTTTAATTGTTAGAGGGCATCAACGTGGCGCCAGTATACAGTGGATTCCTACTCAGTATGATCCGTTGTATAACTAGCTAGAAAGGGAAGTGAAGAATCGCATGGGTTACGAAAGACGGAGCTATGGTGGCCCCAGAACAATGTATAAGGCGACTTGTTCTGACTGTAAGCAAGAATGTGAAGTTCCATTCAAGCCGACAGAAGGGAAGCCAGTCTACTGCAGGGAATGTTACCAGAAGCATAGAAGATACTAGAAAGACCAACCCGAAGGTAGCTTAGCCTCTTTTTTGAGCATCCTATCTTATTCATAGCTTACTTCCGTGATATTCATCAGTTTCTCGCGTGCACATCTCTTGTTGCGCGCGCACACACGCGAAATTACTGACCACGACGAGACAAACGACGGACGACGAGCATGTTGAGAGAAGAACCTCCCAAAGTCACTCTTTTCCAATCTGCTATCGGCGTCTGTCCGAATGTAGCCGAGAGATACGATCCTCTCGGAAAATCCGAACGCCAAAGCCTCAAATAGACACAACCGTGAGTTGGAGAAGGATCTAGTCTCTCATCAGGGAACGTGGGGAACATGGGCTTCAAGGAATGGGTAGTCCCTCAGGACAAGGTTTTCTTCTCTCCTCTTGAGAAGGAATCCAAGATCGTCATGGAACCCCCCAGATTGCTCCTTGAACTCGTCAGCGCGCGAACGCATAGAAAGGATTTCCACGTATGATCATATTTCTTAGTTTCGCATTGATTCTGACGCTCGCTCTGGGTTTCTAGACAGGATTCACTGACGCCGCATATGCGATCTCAACTGTGGTGGGCACCCGAACGCTTAAACCAATCTTCGCGGTTGGCTTGGCAACAGCGGGCAATTTCGTAGGGATGATCTTTGGATCAGCGGTTGCTGTTACGATTGGAACTGGAATAATCTCTCCAGAAGTGGCATCTGGGCATGTAATAGTCGCTGCTCTGATGGGCGGTTTGATATTTGACTACGTATCTTCGTGGATGTTCTCGCTTCCTATCTCAGAAACACATGTGTTGGTCGGTGGACTCATCGGGGCTGGTCTGGCGGCAGGAGGCCTGAGAGCAGTCAAGGTGACGGAAATAGCCGTGAAAGTTGTTCTGCCAATGATTACTGTGCCAGTGATATCCTTGGCTATTGTCCTCCTTCTCACACTTCTGGTGACGCGTGCATTTAGAAATGTTGCAGCGCCAAGAGCCAATCGATACTTCAGGAGAATGCAGATTCTTTCAGCTTTCTTTGTCTCCGTCACTGACGGCACAAATGATGCGCAGAAAGTCATGGGGATCGCGACAGCCCTCTTGCTCTACTACGGTTATCTCTCAGAATTCGCAGTTCCCCTATGGGTCATTTTGGCTTCTTATGCTGTTCTTTCGCTGGGCACCTTCCTCGGTGGGTGGAGAGTCGTGAAGACTATGGCTACTCGGATAACAAGAATGAGGCCGTACCAAGGTTTCTGCGCAGAAGTCGGTAGCTCTCTCTTACTTGGCTCAGTTGCGCTGTTAGGACTGCCGGTCAGTTCTACTCATGTGGCAGGTGGCGCGATAATGGGAGTAGGCGTAGCTCATAGAGTCAAATCAGTCAAGTGGGTCAACACTAGAAGGATTGCACTTGCATGGGCACTTTCGATACCGGTACCAGCTATTCTTTCGTTCGCACCATACAGAGTCATAGCTCTTGTTACATGACTTAACGAGAACATCTCCTGGTTAGCGCACCAGTCGTGCCAGTCGAGTTCAGGCGTGGTCCATGGCCTTGGAGTTCGATGTGAGGCCAAGCGGCCAGAAGTGACTGGGAAAAACTGTAGCAAGAGGCGCGCGCCGAACACGGAAGAATATTGAGCGTGAAACATTACAGAAATATCTCACAATCACAACTTCTGCGCGTGCAGATGATGTCGAAGCCATTCGAGAAGCTTCCTCAACCTCTGACGAAAGAAGAATATCGCGACTGCGACTGCTATCGGGATCGTGAAGACCGACCAAGTCTTGATAGGGTCTTCTGTTCTACCTGCGAAGTCTTTGGTAGTCTGCAAGTAGAACATCCCCCACTCCTTTGATGGTTCGATGCTTGTGCCCTCATACCACTCGTTGAAGCTGGTTATCAGAACCACATCAGGAGAGAAGCTCTGGGAGTTGCTCCACTGGCTCTTGTAGAGCTCCCCGTTCGCCCTTGCGATGACCGAGCTGTCCCTTCTCCCGATCAGAGTATCGTCGTATCCTGGGACGACGCTGGCGACCCTGACCCCGCTCTTGCAGAGGTATGTCTCGCCTTGCATCGGGCATTGAGAGTTTTCACTAGTTTGAGTGAGAGGATTGTAGAGGGCGAGAATGTCGAATTCTGAGGTGTCCACCATGTTCAGTGAAAAGATGCTGATTGGCAGCCCTTTCTCTTCGCTGACACGATTCCTTAGGTGTCGGAAGAGACTTGCGTAGGCTTCCTCGTCATACTTGTCTGGATTCAAGAAAGCATAGAATGCTATGAGAGGTCTACCGCGGAACACAAGGTAGGTCCTGGGGTGTACTGTCACATAGTTCTCTATGACATACCTGACGGTGTCGTAGAGACCTTCCACGAAGTCTGGATCTTGGAATGAGACATTGACATACCAACTTCGCCCGGTCCTCCTGTTCACCACTCTCTCAATCATTATGGCTAGCTTGGCTCCGAAGGCTTCTGCCTCACGAAAGAGCAGCTTGGATGATCTGTCGCTAGAGGAATCTGGTCCCCACCATGAAACGATGAAACCATCAATCGCTGCCTCTCTAGCCCATTCCAGATGCTTTCTGATGACGGACTGGTCCTCGGATCTATACGGTCCCAACTCAGGCGTGAACCTGCTCTGCGACCAGTCGCCATGGGATGGATCTCCATAGAACCCATAGTAGTAGGCAAGAACAATCGGCCTTTCTCTTCGAGCTGATGCAGGAGACAGCAGATCAGCGCCCATTACAGGTAAACCGATCAATAGGGCGACGGTAAGCTTTGCGAGAATGTTGCTGCCGAACTCATAGCGCTTAGACATTTGCCTCAACCAAATACTGTCTAGGCTGATCGATATTCAGAGGTGTGCCGAGAACACAGAAATACAGGGCGTTCAAAGCAGATCTCCTCGAAGAGCTTTTGACAATTCTCAGCATGATAAGGTTCCGTCCTTTCTAATATCATCATAGCGCGCGTCTGCCACGACCTAGGTGGATTCTCAGGATTAGATGGAGTGAGACTGTTGAGTGACCCCTTGTTGAGGGCGTGTTTCAATGTCCTGGCGGAGGGGTAACGCCGAGTTGTTGCATCATGCCCAGTTGATCCCAACTCAACCAGAGCTCCGCAGCTTGTTACCTTTCACACGAAAGATGTCGACTCCTGTAACCGTGATATGCTTGCCTGTTGGCGGGATGCCCAGCAACTCGCCTCTGTGGGTGCCTGTTGCTTTCCATCGGACAACGACCCGGCGCGTTATGCTGATAAGCAGTGACGTGATAGAGAAGAGGTGAGGATAAAGAGAATGAAGATCTGCCGCAACTGTGGCGCAGAACTTGCAGATTTCGTATCGTTCTGTGATGCATGTGGGATGCGTCAACTAGGTGTGCAAAGAGCGAGCACGCCACGTGCCTATCAAGTCTCCCGACGACCAGCCTATCAGGCTCCTCAGGAAGAAGGGCTGGACCCGCTTCGAGTAGGTGTGGTTCTGTTGATTATCGGTTTGGTTGTTGGGTTTGGTGTGGGCGCAGTCATGTTTGGCGCGCTCGCAGGCTCAGGATCCCAGATCACGATTACTCAACACGTGACCCTGACAAGCCTCATGACTTCCGCGCAGCAGACACCTGTGACTCAAACGCAATTTGTCACAGTCACTCAGACAATCCCTGGGACAACAATCGCAACAAGCATGACGACCTCATCGGGTATGGCAGGGTGGCGCGAGGTCAAACGGTTCACAGGCTCAGCAGACACGACGACTGAACCGTTCAACATACCAGCAACGACTTGGCGAATCAGATGGTCATACAGCTCGCCACAAGCCACTTCCTTCAGCTTCTTCGTCTACCAAGTGGGCCAAAGCGCGTATGTTGAGGCGGTTTCCTCCTATGCGGCAAGTGCTTCGGCAGGCATCGATATCAAGAGGGGCCAAGCCAACTTCTACCTCTCGATCACTACGCGCGCGAACTATGAGATAATCATCGAAGCCCCAATTTGAAAGCCCTCGCCAGAGGCGAGAAGGCCGAGAGGTGAATGGGCGCCTAGGAACATGTGATATCCTAGCCGGCTTCAGACTGGTATTGCGGAGTTTGGTGAATTGCGGTGCGAGTTTGCTGGCACGCGCTGAAGCCTTAGTACATCGTTGCTCAGTGGCTATTTCAGACGTGAGACGCTCAATGAGCCCAAAGCTACGCACACGGCAGTTCTAGGGCCGCGACGTGTGTCTGCCGTACTTCTCCACAGCCCTTCCAACGGCGTTGATGTTCTCAAGTGGAGTGTCTTGGAAGAATGTGCAGCCGGCGCCGATGATCAGCCCCCCACCTTGATCCGTTTTCTCGATCGCTGTCTTGACTTGGCTTTCCACCTGCTCGGGACGACTTGTTCTCATTACGCTCTCCTGGTCGATGCCGCCCACGATGCAGAACTGCTGTCCGTATATCCTCTTGGCGACTTGGAGCGGGGTGAAGGTGGCGTCCCACCAGTTTATCGCGTTCACCGGGTATTTCCTGAACCATCCTGACTCCATTAGGCCTCCGTTCCTCTCTGGATCCTCCTGATTCTTCTTGCTGCAGATGTGAAGCAGTCTGATTGGTGCGTCTCTGAGAGCCTCCAAGACCCTCTTGTCGTAGCGAAGGCCATATTCCTCCAGTTGATTACGATTCGTCTTGGACCAGATGTTTCCTCCGCCGCCCAAACCATAGAAGACCCCTGTCGCGCCTTCATCGAGGCAAGCTCGACCGTAGTCTATGCATGTTTGGGCAATTGTCTCCAGGCCTTGTCTCAAGGCGTCCGGTTGAGCTCTCATATCTGCGTATGTGCGTTCGGGCGTAGACACGTGGTTGACTGCTATTACGAGCGGGCTAGGTAACGTGAAGAGGATAGGCATTGTTCTTCCGATCTCGCGCGAAAGGATCGAGATCGCTCTTACATACTCTTTCAGTTCCCTCCTCGGGTCAAGAACGCTGAGCCTCTTCCAATCTTCAGTCTTCTTGACGATCACATCAACCGATTCAGGAGTCTCCTCGTTGTTGATGAATCGGAATTTGCATCCCCAGTGATAGGCCATGAACTTGTAGAACGGAGTCACCTTCAGAAGATCCATTTTGTAGTCCAATTCATTCAGAAAAGCCACATGGGCCTTCGCCAGTTCCTCTCCGTCTCTATTGGCCTTCTCCCAGCTGTAATACTTCAGGAAAGGCAGCGCGGGAATGTGTCCCCAGAGACTCCAGGGGATTCTATCAGGAACCTCAAGATTGACAGCGGCAAGAACCCGTTGATGCCTCTCAGAATACATGACCCATCAACCAATCCAATAAGATCTCACAACGATAAAAGTGTCGGCGGCTATGGCTGCGTCACGCCACGGCGCTAATGTCTATTAGATTCGGAGTGCGGAAGCAATAGGTGTCCGGTCGAGTTAGGATGAAACACGCATTCCGACTAGTCAACTACTTCATGATCGTCTACGTTTTGTGGTTCGGCTTCGCATGCCAAGGCGTCAATGCTCAACCCCCCAAACCTGCGCCCCCGTCACCCGGGGCCTGCAACCTCGACGTATCGAACATGAAGCTACTGGAGACGATTCCTCCGATCAGGTACAGAGATCTCTACTCGATGCTGGATGCGAAGCTGAGCAGCATACTCTCCCAGATCGATTCCCAGTGGACTGGCACAATTCACAATGTCTGCTACTCGGTGGAACTGATCGCTGCGAACGGGCACAGAGGGGAGGAACTGCTCAAGCCGGAATCCATCCAGGCAATCACGCTTATGCTGGATCGACTCAAAGCACTCGGCATCAGAGGAGTCAAGGTGGCTGTGAAGTATCCTCTGCTCAGATCCGACTTCCTGAACAGCAAAGGCTACGTCAACTTCTACTCGAGAGTCAGCCAAGAAGTGAAGACGAGAAATCTCATCCTATACGTTGCGACGACCGCTGCCTTCCGCGATCCTGCCTTCACCAGCCTCAGGGTCGACTACACCGGACTCACCTTTCAACAATTCAAGAAGGAACTACGTCAGCAGGTCGAGACAGTCATCGGAAGTATGCAGCCAGACTACCTCACATTCGCCAATGAACCTGAAACAGAGGCAATGAACACTGGACTGGATTTCTCCGTCCAGAACATGAAAGAGCTGGCTGAGTACATTCTGAACGGGCTAGATCGAAAAGGAACTCTGATTGGAGCAGGGGCAGGCACATGGGACAAAATCGAGTACTTCCAGTCCCTCGCCCAAATCGCCAGCCTCGACTACCTAGACATGCACATCTACCCGGTCAATTTCGACTTCGTAATGGATAAGGCGATCCGCATCGCGAAGATCGCGAAGGATCACGGCAAGAGACTGCTCTTGAGCGAGGCATGGCTCTACAAGGTTTGGGATCGAGAGCTTGGTACTGCAACGGCGGCCGCGGCCGAGTTGTTCGCGAGAGACGTCTTCAGCTTCTGGTCCCCGCTGGACCAGAAATTCATCGAGGCCATAGTCAAACTAGCGCACCTACTGAATATGGATCTCTGCTCCTTCTTCTGGATGCAATACCTCTACTCCTACATCGAGCATGACGAGCAGAAGGCCGAGATGAAACCATTTCAACTCTTCTCCCTAGTTAACGCTGAGGCGGCGAAGAACATACTCTCAAACACATTATCCCCGACTGGAAAGAAATACCAAAGCCTGATCTACACGCTATCTCGTCAAAAGACAGAGACTTCCAAAACCAGTGTTCAGACAACTGAGACAGCGAAAACGACGCAAGAATACGAACCGGCCTCTGTGAGAAGACAGCCTGCTACCGTGATTGGAATTCTGGCAGTCACTCTAGCAGTAGGCGCAATAATGATCCTCTTGTTTCGAAAGAGAGGCACACGGCACTCGGCATAGGTCTATAGGCCACCTATCTCAACATTTTCACGAGAAGTCAGGTGATCTGAGAGGAACATGGGATTGATTGGAAATGGCTTCCGTGCATGAGGTTCTGACGAGACTGGAGTCGAAAGCAAGGCCTGGACAGTTGAAGGGAATGGCTCGATACGGCATGGCAACTGAACGAAGATTGGGAGTATCAGTTCCCGATATGCGAAAGATAGCGAAGGACTTGGGGAGAAATCATGAACTAGCTATCGAGTTATGGAAGACAAAGATACCTGAAGCAATGATCGTCGCAGCCATGATCGACGAGCCTGAGAAGTTGACTGAAAAACAGATGGATGACTGGGTGAAAGACATCAACTCCTGGGACGTCTGCGATCAAGTATGCATGAACCTCTTCGAGAACACACCACTCGCCTGGAAGAAGATCCTAGAATGGTCCAAAGGAGAGGAGGAGTTCGTCAGGAGGACAGCGTTCTCACTGATAGCCTGCCTGGCATGGCATGACAAAAAGGCGGAAGACGAGAGATTCATCGAGCTGCTCCCGATAATAAGGCGGGGAGCTACTGACGAACGCAATTTCGTGAAGAAAGCTGTCAACTGGGCACTGAGGAACACCGGGAAAAAGAACCGTAACCTCAACAGGGCTGCGATAAAGGCGGCGAAGCAGATCGAGCTCGTGGGTTCGAAGACTGCTCGCTGGATCGCCTCTGACGCCATTAGAGAACTCGAGAGCAGTTCTGTCCAGAGAAGACTGAGGAAGTGAGTAGCTGTCAACCAGTGCTGTTGATGAATTGGTCCCGCTTCTTCACGTTGTTTCGGTAGACATCTGAATGAAATCCCTGAGGCGAGTTTAGCCGCGCATATATCCACGATTGAGAATAACATGCTCGTTTCTGGTCCAGGTAACCCATTCAAAGGCCTAAAGTATCGGTTCAGCTCTGTTGGACAGGTTCAAAGTTCAGATTGAAGCGAGGCCATGACAAACGAGCGAAGAGAAGACTGATCCGGGAACCTCAGGATTCACGCTAGTGATTACGTCACACATCTTGAACCACACCTATGACAGCCTGCTCCCAGTACTCTATTCCCCGATAATGTCCGAATTCGGTCTCTCATACAGCCTAGTCGGAATGCTGGTCATGGGGTATAGGCTCTCCAACGGCTCATTGCAGCTCCTGATGGGTTTTCTCGGCCGATTCGTAAGACGGAAATTCCTGCTAGGCCTGGGCATGATCTGGCAATCGGTCACCAATTCCTTCATCTCCCTCTCTCAAGGGTTTACAGACATCCTCATCAATCGAACTTTAGCGGGGGTAGGCGCCAGCCCGCAACACCCAACTGGATCAGCCTACATAGCAGAGAGTTTCTCAAGAAGAACGCGCGGCAAAGCATTGGGCATAAACATAGCAGCCGCCCAGCTCGGAAGCCTCCTCGCCCCACTCCTCGGAAGCATAGTCCTCTCAGTCGTAGGTTGGAGAACGACCATTCTAGTATTCTCAATGCCAGCCATACTGGTCGGGATCGCGTTCCTATTTTTGAAAGAACCCAAACGCCGTATGCAATGGTCCGGCATCTCCACCTTCTCTCTCCTGTTTCAAGGCGTGCGAACAGCCTTAAGCGACAGAACAGTGCTCGCGGCCATGATCGTAGAAACAGTCATGTCGTTCAGGCTCGGAGCATCGGACTTTCTACCCTCCTACTTTACAAGAAGCTTAGGCATGACAACGCTTGAATCAGGAGCAATATACTCACTCTTCATGGCCGCAGGCATATTTGCTCCATACTTTTGGGGCCGACTATCGGACAGGCTTGAGAGAAGAAAGGTCGCGATGTCCACGATGGGCGCAGCATCCTTACTGTGGTACCTGCTATCATACGGAAAGAGCGGACCCCAGCTTCTCATTGTTCTCCTTCCGCTTGGATTCGTGAGCCAGGGGATCGGAGGAGTCGTTCAGGCCTTCGTGGCAGACGCGACGCCCAGAGAGAACCGCGACATAGCATTTGGCATATATTTCACAATAGGCTTCACGATAGCATCGTTCTCCCCGGTCATCATGGGATACCTGGCCGATACTATAGGCTTTCACGCAAGCTTCACATACGTGGCCTTCATCTCACTCTCAGCAGTAATCGCATCATACTTCCTCAAGTAGAAGATCTGCAGAGCAATTGCGGGTTGATTTTCGCTTCCTTGGAAAAAGCTAAGCTCTCAGAGCACGTACTATCAAACACGGTGCGGTCCAATGGTCTCACAAGCAATCATCCAGAAAGTTCACAGCAGAATCACCTCAAACGAGAAAGAAGCAACCAACTTCCTGAGCTCTCTTGTCAAGATTCCAACCGAGGTCCCTCCGGGCGAGAACTTCCCAGAGATCTCGAAGACCATCCTCGGAAAAATGAAGGAATTCACACCGGACGCAGAATCCATACCTGTGCCAGAGGAATGGGCTAGAGAGAACTGGCCGCCAGGAGTAGAAAGGCCCCGGGTGAACACTGTGGGATGGCTGCGTGGAACAGGTAAGGGATCAACCCTTGTGGTGAATGGGCATGTGGATGTTGTTCCAGCAGGGAAGGGCTGGACGGTCGACCCGTATGCCGGATTGATCAAGAACGAAGCGGTATATGGCCGCGGCTCATCAGACAACAAAGGCGGAGTCACTGCTTTGATCATGGCTGCCAAGGCGACAGCCGAATGCGGAATCAAGTTGAAAGGCGATGTTGTGCTGACCGCTACAGTTGACGAAGAAGTGGGTGGAAAACTTGGATTAGGTTACCTGGTTGAGTCGAAGGCAATATCTGGTGACTACTGTATGGTTCTGGACGGAAATCTTGAGTACATTGGCATATCAGGTCAAGGAAGCTTCGCCTGGAAAGTAGAAACGATCGGGAAGGCTGCGCACTCCAGCGTCCCATGGAAAGGCGTGAACGCGATCAACAAGATGGCCAAGATCGTGCTCGCAGTTGAGAAGCATGCAGACGATCTCCACAGACGCACAACCAAGATCCCTGCACCGCCCGATACTGGCAGACCCTTCATCTATCCAACGGTCAACACGGGCGTCATAGAAGGAGGAGTCAAGGAAAACGCTGTTCCAGACAAGTGCTCAATCAGACTCTACAGGAGAATAACCCCAGAAGAGGATCCCCAGAAAGCCAGAGCGGAACTGGAGGAGGTTTTCGTTCAAGTTTCCAAGACCGACCCAGATCTTAAATTGACGGTAGAGGAGTTGTTCAAGAAGGATCCTTGGATGACCCCTGAAGGCGGGAACAGTTCACTGGTTAAGACGATCAAGGCTTCCGCGGAGGAGGTTCTTGGGGTGGAGCCGCCTCTCTGTGGTATGACGGGAGGTGGTGATGGTGAGCATACAATACTTCGCGGCGGAATACCTTCATGCAACTTCGGTCCAGGACGTAGAGCTCATGGAGTTCACGGCATCGATGAGCACCTGCCCGTTCAGGACCTGCAAAACCTCACCAAGATAGCTGCAAGCACGATCCTCAGGACCGTGGGAATCGTGGAGTAGCACGGAAGCCAGAGTTTGTTGAATCCTAATCCTACAACTCATAGGGCGAAATCGAGTCAGGTAAGAGACGCCGTGATAAGATCTCTACTCGCGAGAATCCCCACCAGTTTCCCGTTCTCCGTTATTGGCAGATGATTGATCCGCTTCTCCGACATGATCGCCACCGCCTCACCGACGCTTCTGCCCACTTCACACGTTATCACAGGTCTCGTCATCACATCTCCAACTCTTGTATCTGCAGGCCGTCCTTCTGCCATGAGACGGACGCAGTCTCGCTCGGTAACGATCCCTATTGGCCGATCTTCCTCAACCACAACTATGGAACCTATCCTAAGCTGAATCATGAGTTCAGCCGTGTGACGAAGGGTGTCGTCAGGCCGCGCCTTGATAACCCTGGTCCGCATGATCTTTCCAATGCTCTCATTAGCATGCTCAAGGACGTAAGCCAAGATCCAACTCCCCCATACCTAGATTGGGGGCCGGACCTATTTATTCTTGAACAAAAACTGCGAAACAATACTTCTCTTGAGTCAGGATCCGCCAGACGAAGCGCTCATCTCAGTCCATTTCGCCGCCAACTCGTCTCTTCGCGGCCTATAGACCTCTTGAAAGAATCCGTTCTGAGACAAGAGAACCTCGCGCGGATACTGCCGCACTATTTCGACTGATTCTCTCCAAGCTTCTGAGAAAGTCTTTCCAAATCGACTCTCTATCTGTCTCCTGAAATCGCTCTCGGTCTGGAGTTCTCCGCCAATCGTGAAGTAGAAGCGTTGGGCCTTCTTCGATGTGTAGGCCATTTCGTCGCCTAGAAAGTAAGTCTCTCTCGTCTTTACGAGCGGCCTCTTCTCAATCTCTTCACGCGCACGACGGGGAACCTTCTTCTCTTTGAAGCCACGTTTCGCAGCGGCATAGAATATTGCTCTGTTGAGACCCCAGCTCTTGGCTAGAGTGACTGGAAGGCCAAGCTGCTTTGCCCTCGCTGCCTGCAAAGTTGCCATGACTTGGAAACGACCAACTTTCACGACGCATCCCAACTAGCGGTAGCTTCGCGCAATTCCTTAATAGCCACAGGCCAAGCTTGCCTTGAAGAAAGAGCGCCTATTACAGGTAGCCCCAAGTCAGCAAAAGGTCACTGTCTTTGAGCCAACGCTCCGCGATATCCGTACGGTAGAACATGTTTGGAATGATCACGTTTCTGACTCGGTTGTAGGCCTCTCGACGGGCCTCCTCCACCGTGGATCCTGAACCTGTGATGACCAATGCGTAACCTGAGCTGCCTGCCAGTCTCCAGTCTCCACCGACCAGCTTTGCGTCGCCGTGATGAATGCCGCTTTGGATTGGTTTCTTGAAGATGATTATGGCATCCTCTGAGTATCGTCTGTATGCGGCTGGGTCTGAGAAGGGATATGGTGGCACCGCGACAACAACCCCTACCTGAAATCCTCGTTGAGTGCGCAGGTTGAATGGCTGCTTCTTCGCCAGAGCGTGAAGGAAGTCGCCCCATTTGCTTGTGATGCCTTCCATCTGGATATTGATTGTCGGGTAGCCGAACCGCGGCGTAAGTTCCAGCGGATAGATGCCTCTCGAGTTTACTATGCAGTTAATGTCAAAGTATCCAACATAACCCATCTCCGCCAAGATCGGTTTGAACTTCACGAGTGTCTCTTCGTAAAGGCGGCTCCTGTCAGACCAGAACATCAGAGTTCCCATTTCGCCCGTGCTGGGGCCGATCTCTCCGTCGAACATCCGCTTATGTTCAAAGTTGATGCAGGCCGGCAAAATGTAGTCCTGTCCGTTGAAGAATGCTCCGACAGCTATCTCAACGCCGGTCACATACTTCTGTATCTGAAAACTCTTGATCTTGGCGCTCCATGTGTTCTTGTATCGCTCGAGTATCGCAAGTATGTCAAGCCCATCCTCTTCCTGCCCGACAAACGAGAGCACCTTCTCTTCCTGGGCTTTGCCGCTCGGTTTCACAACATATCGTCCTGGATTACTGTTGACGAACTTGATCGCATCATCGAAGGTGTTGAACTCCGATGATGGAATTGTTTGAAGACCCGCTCTCTTGAGATGTTCCTGGCCGAAATCTCGGTCAAGCTCCAATCGGTCACTGGCGACAGTTCCGCCCACAACGGCTTTTCCTTCTTTGCGCAAACGCTCCACTGTCGCACCAAAACCTACGTCATCGAAAACGATGATATCAGCCCAACCCTTCAACGATTCCCAGTCATCAGTCTTCTCAACAAACCCATCCGAGATATCTTTGTCAGCTTTGCTTCGGATGTAGTATCGCACCTCATTTCCTTCATTTTTCACGGCGTATGCAAGGTCACCTATCAATCCAATGTCAGAAACAAAAAGGAACTTCCTTGAAGGGACAGATTCGTTCTGTTTTCGCGCTTCCAGTTGCTCACGAGAAGAATTACTGGAAGATTTCTCGCTGACCATTTCAACCTACACATGTATCTTCATGTCTATAACACTATCTAATCAGAGAAAATCGGTCTTGATCTCTGATTTGACGACGCGTCCAGGAATTTCGTTCAGCCGGTGAAAGAACGACGGAGCCTACGATGTCATAAGATGTTCGCTCAGAAATTTCGCACGCCTCTTGTACGCATCAACTCTATTCTCTATCTTCCGAAACCCGTGTCCTTCATCTTCATAGATCACAAGATCAAAGACCTTGCCCAGCTTTCGAAATTCCTTCTCCGCTTGTTTGGTCTCCGAAATCGGGCAACGTGGGTCATGCTCTCCCGCAATAACCTGAACCGGAGCCTCTATTCTATCGATGAAGAATATTGGCGACGCCTTTCGAAGCCTCTCACAGTCTTTCTTCGGATCACCCATGTTCTGCAGATCCCAATAGCGCAGATCCTCGCGCTCGTTCTCAATCTCAGTGAACCAATTCAAGAAAGGCACCATTGCAGAACCAACAGCCCAATGCCTAGGAAACTTTGTCAGAGCACACATTGTCAAGTATCCGCCATACGATCCACCGAGAACACCGATTCTTCTTCGATCGGCCAGTCGTTCTTTCACTAGATGATCTGCCGCCGCAACTACGTCCTCCAAATCCTTCTCACCAAGAACGAATCGATTGGCATCTCGGAACTTTCTGCCAAATCCAGAACTACCTCGATAGTTCGGCGCGATAACAGCATGACCCAGGCTGACCAGATGTTGAACCACAGGATACCAGTCATTGGTGAACTGGGCTGTGGGCCCACCGTGGATATAGACGAGAGCAGATCCAGGGTTTGCCTTCTCAAAGTTCCTTGGAAGAAAAAGCCAAGCCTGAATTTCCAGTCCATCGCTGCTAGGAAAATCGATGGAAGACCCGCAAATCAACAGCGAACGATCAATTGAATCAGGAAGGGAATTCGTAAGCTGACTGAATGTTTGACTGTTCAGGTTCACCGTCCAGAGATCTGGCGGATGACGCGGATTCGAGAAAAGAAAGAACAACGTCTCTGCTTTCCCTGTAAACCTGAGCTGGGAGTGAACGCCTACCTCGACTTCGAGAATCTCGATGCTAAGAGTCTCGAGGTCGTGGATCGCTATGCTCTGATTTCCTTCCCTGTTCACAACATATGCAAGTCCATGCCCGTCAGGGGACCATTCCGGGCCATAGCATTCGTAGCGACTGTCGGTCACCCATTCGACAGATTCAAGTTCCAGGTTCCATATGCCAATGTCTGAACTCCCACGCTCACTCGACACGAACGCAATGGCGCGGCCATCAGGCGACCATTTCGGTGATGAAGCCTCGATGGGATCACCCTTGTCGGTCAGCCGCACTGTCTCTCCGCCGTTCGCTGGGACGACAAATACGCCATCATCCTGTGCTGATACGAGCGCCTCAAACGCCAGCCGCTTTCCGTCTGGCGACCATTCAGGACCAGAATCGCTGAACTCATGATCAGAAACTCTGTACGGTTCTCCTCCTTGAGACGGAATCGTGTAGATGCTGAATCTACCCTCACGATTTGAAGCAAAGGCTAGGTGCTTCTCGTCCGGCGACCATCGAATGCGAGAATAGATCGCTTCACTGGTGTCTGGGGTTAGGTTCCAGGTCTCCCCGTTGAATAGGCTGAGAATGAATATGTCGAACTTCTCATCGCCCCGGTAGTCTTGGGCGTAAGCAAGCCGATTTCCACTGGGAGCGAAGCGGGGGCTGATCTTGCTCTCAGGACCCTTCGTTAGGAGATCTGTCTTCTCAGTCGATATCCCCACGCCATAGATCTCGAATTGCCCTGATCTATCCCAGCTGAAGGCGGCCATGTCGCTCTCCGCCGATACGTCGTAATTGTACACGCTGGGGACGCGGAAGAGAATCTCTGGATCAAGAGCCTTCTGAGGCGCACGTCTTCGCATGTCAATCCCTCACCAGCAGGATGAAGTGCCGGTTTCATCAGCGCTCCTCCCGTTAAACTAATCGTTTACACAGAGACCCACACATACAGGCTTCTTGGCACAGGGCCGAACATCACATTCCAGACAATTCGACCAACAGATCAAGGCATGTCGACGACCGCTAAGGCAACCGGCAAGACGCCCTCTCTCCCGTGTCTTGACAGGGCGCGCCCCCCCAAACCTTGGGGTGACGCCACACGCGCCCACATGCTCTGCTGATCCTTGACCGGTTGGAATGCCCTGGTTAACGCGCCACGCGCTACTTGGCTGCACCATCTATACCGACGCAGCTCTGTCTGGTCGATAGAGCAACGATCCCACTCTTACGTTCATTGATCAGATTCTCTGAGGCTGTGCTGTCGCCAGTTCGTCTTCATTTATATGCTGCATCCATGCGTCATTCGGCAAGGAATGATGAAGCGTGGACCTAGCCGAAAACCTGAACAACAGCTTTGGGTATGCCAAGAAGCTCTTCACCGACGCAGGCAGACTGATAGTACTAATTGTGCTGGAGCTCATACCCATAGTTAACTGGATCGTCGTCGGCTATGGCACGAAGGTCCTGAAGGAATCACCCGGATCTGATGCGCCTCCAAAACTGGAGAAATATGGAGAGCTGTTCGTTGAAGGAGGAAAGGTGTTCTTGGCCTCGCTGATTTACATGATTGTGCCTCTGATCCTCATCGCTGGAGGCATCGGATCCTTCATTGCAGCCATGGTCATAAGAGGCGGCCCAGACTTCATGACGAGAGGGTTCAGGTTTGGCGAGATGTTTCTGCTTGGAGGCATGGGAATAATGCTCGTACTTGTCGGGGCTGTACTCGCCTTCTTCATTCTCATTTTTCTTGGCGCAGCCATAGCCCACATGGTGAAGACTGGTCAGTTCGGAAAGGCTTTCGCATTTGGCGAGGTTCTCAGTCTGATAAGGAAGATCGGCTGGGGTAAGTACCTCGGCTGGATAGCCCTAGTTGTTGTGATCTCAGTCGTAGTTGGCGCCGCAGGCGGAGCCATACCTTACCTTGGATGGCTTGTCCGGGCAATCGTCTCACCTATCCTAGCAGTCTTCTTGTTCAGATCTTTGGGCCTGCTCTACAGCGAAGGATCTGCTTAGGATCCAAATCACCGAAGAGCGAACGCGACCTGGCGCGACTACTGGGAATCGTCCTGCACAGACAGTCTGCATACTGCGGCACCAACTACAACGAATATGGCTCCTGCCCACAAGTTCCATCCCGCTCTGACGCCCAGATACGCCACACCGATTATTGCTGACAGCAAAGGGGTAAAGTAGGAGAGAGAGGCCACAAGGATGATTCTGCCTTTGCGCATAGCTTCGTCCCAGAGCAGATAGCCCAGCCCGGTTGGAAAGATCATCAGGTAGATCAGTTCCAGAACAGCACGTAGTGTCCACTGCGTGTTCTCAGGAAACAGGACTCTTAGACCCATGAGCATCAATCCGGAAAGGAGAAGAAAAAAGGGCACCGCGCCACTTTCAGCCTGACCGCCCCACAACCTGCTGAGATTCGAGTAGAGGGCCCATGTGACTCCGGCGATAGAGGCCAAGAGATAAGGAAGCCAGTTCGCTTTGACGTTATCTGCAAAGACAATCCAAGAGAAATTCTCGGGAAACATCGAGAGGAAGATGCCGGTGAATCCAGCAAAGATACCGAGCACCAACCATCCTCTTGCCTTCTTCTTCAGAATAGGGACCGCGAAGACTAGGGTTAGAGCTGGCCAGAGATAGTTGATCAAGGCAACTTCAAGTACCTGTTGCCTGTTAGACGCAAACCCAATCGCCAGATAAAGACTGACCATGTAGATGACGAACAGGATTCCGCATCCAACTAGATAGCGAACAGGAAAACTGAGCGGCCTTCGATGCCTCCTTGCCGTCAAAATCATGTGAAGAGAGGCTATCGTGCCGCCCAACAGGAAGACGCAGGAACTTGCTGTTAGAGTACCAAGGGTTTCCGTGAGACTTCTTGAGAGGCCTGCCGTCGAACTCCAAAAGAGAATAGCCAAGGCTCCGAAGACCGTGGCACGAGACTGCCTCAAGCTTCGCGTTTTCATGGTGAGACTGGCCTAATCAAATGCGGCGCTGTTTTCATATCTGAAGATCAGGCTTGCGCCTCGGAGCCCTGCTTTCTTCTGCGCTATTCTCCACTACTCGAGTTGAACTGTGTGAACACTGATTCTCTCCAAGGAACTCTCTCTTTCCGGAAGCGTTTGAGTGAAACACAAGTAATGATGGTGTTATTCGCTTTTCAGTCTCTTGGTCAAACTCACAAGTGCTACTAGGAGTTCTCTGATCTTCTCTTTCGTGTATTCATCGACAAGATTTCCGTTCTTATCGAACTTCTCCTGAGCTGGACCAACCATTACCTCAGGATCATTGACGGGATACATGTTCAGGAAGACAAAGGTCTGGCGCAGATGATACTGTGCTCTTGCTGTGCCAAGTGTGCCTATTGAGGCACCCATTATGGCTACGGGTTTGCCGTTGAAAGAGTTGTCCCCATACGGGCGAGACGCCCAGTCAATAGCATTCTTCAGGACTCCGGGGATTGAGTAATTGTATTCTGGGGTTACTATCAGAATCGCATCCACTTCTTTGATCTTCTTCTTGAATAGTTTCACTCTCTCCGGCGGACTCTGCTCTAGGTCTTGATTGAACAGAGGAGTTCCCTCCAAGTCAAAGACTTCCAACTCCGCATCTCCAGGAACCAGTTTCGTTGCCGCGTTAAGAAGCATCTTGTTGTAGGAACCTTTCCTTAGACTTCCGGCAAAACCCAAGATCCTAACTTTTCTCATGCTCATAGTTTCGCTGGTTATCAAGGCGGCAGATAGGTCTTCCTATCTTAAGTCGCGCAGATCGGTTAGGTCAATTCAATGGCTGCGAGAAGCGGAAGATTAGGAACTGGGGACACCGGATTGGGCTTGGTTCGAAGGGCCCATCACACATCATATATCCCAGATGACTCAGTCAACGAATGAATGGGACGGAGAGATATCTGATGGTCAAAAGCCCTGCTGAAGTAGTGTTTCTGACAACCAGAGATTCACCGATTGACCCCATCGCCGAAGATATCCTCAAGGACTTCAAGATCAAACACGTTCCTACTCTTGGATGGTCTTTCAATGAGACGGTCCTGAATAATGTGACCAACACGGATGCAATTCTCGTGCGAGTTGGTGTTGTGACCAAGGAAGTCATGGAGGCTGCGCCGAGGCTCAGGGTTGTTGCGGTTCATGGAATCGGTGTCGACAGAGTCGACTGTGAAGAAGCAGAGAAGAGAGGAATAGTTGTCACAAACACCCCTCTGGCTAACACTACAGCCGTAGCAGAGCACACTCTTGCGCTTATCATGTGCCTGATCAAGAAGATCCTCCCTTCTGATCGCTTGATCAGGGAGGGAAGATGGAGAGAAGCCCAGCTCAGGCCTAAACAGCTGTTTAGCATGACAGTAGGAATCATCGGACTTGGCAACATAGGGACCAAGGTGGCCAAGAGGCTCAGCTCCTTCGAAGCAAGAGTCATAGCTTATGACCCCTACGCGCCTCTTGACAGATTCGAAGAACTGGGCGTGAAACCTGTAGATCTGGAGACTCTTCTAAAGGAATCGGAGGTTGTCACGATTCACCTTCCTCTGACCAGGTTCACCAAACATATCATCAAAGAGCCAGAACTCAGGATGATGCTAGAAGAAGCATCGATAGTCAACACCTCAAGAGGACCAGTCATCGACGAAAGAGCCTTGATCACTGCGCTGCGAAGCGGATGGATCTCGGGTGCCGCACTTGACGTGTTTGAGGAAGAACCTCCAAGCCAAGAGAATCCGCTACTCCGCATGCAAAACGTTATCCTGACTCCACACGTCGCGGGCGGCACGAATGAAGCGAAGAGAAGAATGGCTGAGACAGCTGCGAGAGACATTGCGCAAGTGCTGAGCGGCCAGAGGCCTGTTCACGAGTACAGAAAAGACCTGCTACCTTATCCTGTGTAGATCTCGCGTCTCACTCCATCTCTTAACATGAGGCTCGAGACAAGACTGTCTTGACCCATGAATCGAATGGTGAGAACGCTGAAGAGAAAGAGATGAGGAGATGACCGCGCTTGTGACTATTCCTTTTTCTTCTTAGGTTTCTTTACTTGCCTCGGTTTACCCAGTATCTCCACCCCCTTTTGAGCAAGCTCAGGCCTGATGATTACCATACGAATCATAAGATAAGAGTTGTTTAAACGAAGAAGACGAATTCGCACCGTGTGACCGCGAGCAAACCTAGGAAGCTTCCCGATCCATAGAGCCTCTGCAAACGTCCATGGATTCCCCTAGTTGACTAGAACAAGCAGGGGGCGGAACAACGCTGAACGACTATCTGATGGAGTAGAGCTCGAGTGGCCTCTACTTAGCCAGATCTTGAACCACTGCTTTTGGAGCCGCTTCTCTGACCGCGGCGATTCCCTTCTCGCATCCAGCCTTAGACTCGTAGGCTTCGCTCGCCCCTATCGGTTCTCCATTCGCAGCTCTCAATCTCCATCTGAACTTTCCATCGGTATCCTTGTAGATCTCAAATTGAGGTTGAGGCATAGTTGCCATCTCAGACCACGAGTATGCCTTCATCCGCTTAAGAATCCTTGCATTGAATGTTCCGCGCAACTCAAACCTGTAGCCACAGGGATTCAAGGCCTTTGCTGACAAGAACTATTCTGCAGACCACGGACGAGAAGCTATGAGCACCAAGTCAGGCTTTCCTTCATGAGAACGCTGTGGAGCCTCTATGCCGGGTGAGGGCGGACTGCTACGCCCATCCCACGGTTGTTCTATTTGTTGAACAACACGTTCCAACACATCGCATCATATGTCTCCGTGTCCTCTAGAGCGACTGATGGATTATGACGCGAAGAAAGACGTTGATTGCATCAGCGATAGTTGCGATTGTTCTGCTCGGTTCCTTTTACTTGGGCTCCTACGATATCCAGCGAGGTGGCCTCGCAGAGTACGCGAAGCCATTGATGACGGCGCAGACGGTCAGGGACATTGTTACAAAAGGGGAAGTCGTTCAGGAAAGAATGGTCGTCTACAATGCCTACATATCACTAGAAACAAGTGACATACAAGGCATTCTCGGCAAGATTAGGTCTCTAGCAGAAGCTTACAGCGGCTACGTAGCAGGATCATCTCGTTCGACCCAAGGAACACAAGCCATAGCTGAGATAACGATTCGAGTTCCAAAGGATAAGTTTCACGCGGCGACTCGGGAAATTGAGGGATATGGTAGGATTCTAGATCAGAGAGCAACGAGCGAAGATGTCACGGAGCGATACGTTGACCTGAAAGCTAGGCTAGAGAACCTGGAGAGGCAGGAGAAGCGCCTTCATGAGATACTGGGCATGGCTCGAACTGTCGACGAAGTCCTGAAGGTTGAGAAAGAACTTGAACGTGTCAGAGGACAGATAGAGAGCCTTCGGGGGCAGCTAAACTACCTCGAGCGAAATGTGGCCATGTCACTGATTACGGTCCGCATAATCGAACCTCTTCCGCCGTTCACGCCACCAGGAATGGATTGGGGAGAAGTCATCAAGACGGCTCTTAGAGGACTTTTCACGGTGCTCCGTGGCTTGATCATATTGGCGGTTTCAGCATTTCCACTCGTAGTAGTCGGTGCCCTAGCCTACCTTGTCTACAGAAGAAAGAAGAAAAAGGAAAGGACAGCGCTGACTCAGGAAACCAAACGTTAGCTGCAATGACTTGCAGATCGCGCTGAGCCATATCGGAAGAGGTGCCAGTTGAGTGGTGAGGGCGCATCGTACATCTATGCAGCGTTTGTATGGGATTCGGAAATTTGGGGCTCAGGCGGGCTGGAAGTGCGCTGGTGTGAACTCTCTCGTTTCTTCAGAACAGGAATCCAGAGGAGGAGACCGATGAGAGTGGTGATCATGGCCACGAGAAACGTTTCTTTGGATGAGGTGATCAGCGCCTGCGTTTCTTCCAGACCTTCTGCCAAGCGGAGGTTCTTGAGATAGTCAGCAAGGTATCCTCCTAGCAGGAAAGGCGGCAAGCCGAAGCCACACAGGAATCTTACGGCGTTGAAATATCCCAGGAACTTGCCTCTGTTGGTCGCAGGGGCGAACTCGCCTGCCATTGGGAATGCGGTGGTTTCTGAGAGCGGCCAGGATATGCCAACCAAGGCTGAAACTAGAATGAAGTGAAAAGGAGTCTCTGAAAGGAAGAGTACGGCAGGAGTTAGGGTATTCAGAGCCAATGCGACCAGGTACAGCCTCTTTTTGTCTACTTTATCTGAAAGATAGCCTACCGGAATTCCTAGAATCAGATTCGTGACATTTCCGATCGCAGACACAGTGCCTATCAAGGTTCCAGAGAAGCCAAGACCGCTTCCCATGTAGATCATCATCAGCTGCCTAAGGCCGTTTATGCCAAACATGCTGAGAGAACTCGTTACTACAAGCATTCTCAGCATCGGTAGGTCGCCTTCCGTTTCTTCTGTCTTGGCGGCCATTTTCTCAGTTGGCATTGCTGTTCTCTTCTGGTCATCTACCCAGACCCACACGACCACAGCGCTCACAAACATCATTGCTGCTGAGAGTACGAAGTTGACGATGAAGCCTGCAGTGTCATACATGATTCCTGCTGCAAACACTCCGAAAGCCATTCCTGCTACGCCGATCGTGTTGAGATAGCCCATGACGCGTCCGCGCTCCGACGGCGGCGCCACATCGATGATCAGGGTAGACCATGTGACGTTGCTCATAGACCAGAAACCTTCCAAGATGGTGAGCCCTACTATTAGATACCAGATCTCGCTGAGCCTCATCATCAGAAGATACGCAATTCCAGCAATCGTCTCTCCAAGGATGATGAATGACTTCCTCTTTCCAGTTTTGTCTGACAGCTTTCCCCAGTATGGTTGAGTAATCGAACTGGCAAACATCGGAAGCGCGCTGAGCAGGCCTACCTGCATCAGGTTTGCGCCCAACCGTTGATAGGCGTACACGGCCAGGAACGGGTAGAACACTCCTCTCCTATTCATCGCGAGGAACTGAAATGTTCCCAGTCCAGCCAACTCTCTCGCTCGCGTCAGCGCTACACTCCATTCTGCGGAAGAATCACTAAGGTAAGAAAAGCCTTGCTTACCATCTGCGATAACTAGGCTAGAGAATGCTGCACCGGTTAAGCGATGGGTCTACCGGGCGGAGGTTTCCTACAATGGAACTTCCACGAAAAGACGTTCAAGGAGTTCCTTGTATCTGTTTCTTATCGTTACCTCTGTGACGTTCGCTATTTCCGCTATTTCTCTTTGGGTTCTCCTTTCATTTGTCAGGACTGTCGCAACGTAGGTTGCCGCGGCCGCTATGCCTGTTGGCCCTCTGCCACTTGTCAACTTCATGCTCTTCGCTATTTCAAGGATCTTCAGGGCGATCGCTTCTGCCTTTCCACTTATTCCCAGCTTGTTGCTGAACCGCGCCGCATAATGCATTGAGGTCGAAGGGGGAACAAAGCTCTCCAGCTCACGCACCATAAATCTGTAGCTTCTGCCAATATCCTTCTTGTTTAGACTGGATGAGGCTGCGATCTCATCAAGGGTCCGTGCCACTCCACACTGTCTACATGACATGTAGATCGCGGCTGCTGTCACATTGTGGATCGATCTGCCTCGAATCAGCTTCTTCTTGATGGCCCTCCTATAGATCACCGATGCTGTTTCAAGTATGTTCTTTGGAAGATTCAAACCTGAAGATAGCTTGCTCAGCTCAGAGAGAGCAACTGCCAGGTTCCTCTCCGTGGCGTCGGAAACGCGTACTCTCCTTTGCCATTTCCTCAGCTTGTACAGATCAAGCCGTTCAGCTGGAGTGAGGCTCTTCCCACCCGTCCGTTTGTCTCGCCAGTCGATGACGGTTGAGAGACCCTTGTCATGGATTGTGAAAGTCAACGGAGCTCCGACACGTGTCCGCTTGGCTTTCTGTTCATCATCGAACGCTCTCCATTCGGGTCGTGAATCAACCAGTTTCTCAGCGATCACGCATCCGCAGTTGACGCAGACTATCTCAGCGGCGTCGTAGTCTCGCATCAGTTTCGATCCGCCACACTCAGGACATACTCTGATTCTCGGCCGCACGCTCGGCGTCTGCATGCTCGCCTCTGAGTCATCAGTCACACGATTTCACCATTGCTCCTAATTCGCGACGTAAACAACTTTCCCGACAAGAGAGCTCGAATCAGGGAGAGCGGGCCTTATTGCCACATATGGGGCAGAAACAGGACCAAAGATATCCTGTAC
>Ga0209725_1000191_pt1 | contig 37748 bp, 37 predicted proteins | sample I18A1metaG_FD_184145 | JGI IMG/M metagenome (GOLD analysis project Ga0209725, IMG submission 184145) | Lake sediment bacterial and archeal communities from Gulf of Boni, Indonesia to study Microbial Dark Matter (Phase II) - ​I18A1 metaG... | ecosystem: Environmental > Aquatic > Freshwater > Lake...
GTCTTTAGAATGTTTGTAGCTTCAAAGATGGAAACTTGGTTTCGTTGTGATTTCAGAGAAAAAAAGGGAAAATTGTGTTGTATCAAGTGTGACTGTCAGGCAGCCAATAGGCTACGTATTAACATTGAAGATTCAAGTTCCTTTATCAATTCCAGTCCTTTTTCTGTGGTTTGATAAAGACCATCATGTTCTTCAATAAAACCATGGACTTTTAGAAATTGGATATATTTGGTGAATAGTTCATAACTTAGAGAAACCAAGCTGATTAAACGTGTTTTTCTTATACCCTTACTCGCTGCCTTCAAGATGGCGATAGAAATAACTAAAGACTCCCTTCTCTTAGACGGAAAATTCATGACCCCTCTCCCCAATAATATAGATGCATCTTCTAGAACATAAGTCTACTGGACGACTTTTCTATGAACTCCTTAGAATGTTTGTGAATTCGGAAATAAAAAAGAGAAGTTGATGTTTTTACTGAAGTTAGATTTTTCTCTTGTTTAAGACAGACCTGAAAGATTTTCCACAATGTTCAAAGAGTCCAATTGTAAGTTCTGTTCTCTTGCCACTCTTATCTTTCCTTCCAGCCATCTTCCAAGTCTTCTTAGGAGTACTGACTTCCTTTCCACATTTAGGACATTTAGCCATTACGATCACTCTTTGAAACATTACATGATAGTTTACATAAAAGATTTTCCATAAAGAAATAGAAAAAAGAAGAGTTAGTTGTTTATTGATTGTTCTAAGTCCTTTAATGCTTTGAATATTCTGTCTCTCAGTTCTGATAGTTTAGGGCTCCGATAGTGTTTAATGAATATGCTTGGTGGTATTCTACCTTGACATAGGTTGATCTCTGCTTCTAAGATTCCATGTTGTAATAGATAAGTGCCAAAGTAATCTCTCAATTCATTGATTCTACACTTGGCATTATTTCGATATAATCTTCTACTTATTGCATCATAACTTACTGGTTTAGAATTCCGTATTTGCTTTAGTAATTCCTCTGAAATAAATGAGATAAAGCAATTCTTTGTTTTACGAATAAAGTCTTTAGGATATTTGAAGTGTAGTAAACAGTTTAGGTTATTGTCATAATATTCATTTAATAATCCTTTGTTGTTTAAGTCTATTATTCTATTGAAACTTAGAATAGCTTCTGATTTTCTCAAGCCTGAATATAGACAGAAGATGCATGGAAAAATCCCAAGCAAAGGGAATTGAAAGGGCGTTTCGCTATGACCAAGATGTTTTGTGTATCTACCTTAAAAGTTTTTAAAGGTTGTTACATAAATAACTACTATGAAAAAGCTGACGCGGTACATCCTATCTAGATTCGGCGGAAATGCAATAACCAAAGATGAAACAAAGGAAACATGCAAACGTTTTGGCGCTGACGTGGATAGTACGATAAATTTCATGATATCGTATGGCTATCTCGTGAGAATCCTCAGAGGGCTCTATTACGTAAAAACCGTGGAAGAGTTCGAACTCAAAAAATCTCCAGATATCTACAAGATTCTTTCCCTTGGCCTAAATAAACTCAAAGTTAAATGGTACTTTGGTCTCTACACAAGTCTAAGACTTAATGGTCTAACACACGAATTTTTCGACACAATTTTCATTCTTAATGACAGAATTTACCGTCCAAAAGAGATAAAAGTAGGGGGAGAAAAGGTCAAATTCATCAAATTATCAAGCAAGCTCGTTGATTTCGGCATCGTGAACGAAAGCGGCAAAAGATTTTCTGATGTCGAAAAGACCCTTCTGGATTTAGCTTACATTTCACGATATCGATCTGTTCCGGAAGGAAGGATAACTTCAATGATTGAAGAATACAGGAAAAGAGTGAAAGCCGACAAGGTTATGGAGTACTTGAAGTTTTATCCCAAAAGCGTTGAAAAGGTGGCCATGGATGCCGGACTTGTCTGAGTTTATCGCTTTCGTTGCGCGCGCTAAGAAGATAGTCTTGGTCATCGATGGCAACTCAGGCAGCGTAATCAACAGCATTGGCCTCTAAAGATCAAGAAAAAAGCTTTACAATCAAGGATGAACGAACTGAAAGAGAGTCGTCAAAAGAAATCGACAGAACCACCCTTTAATCAAGCGGAAATGTTCAGATAAATGCTGCCCGATTAAAACTTAAATCTGCTAGCTTAATAAGCTACTACTTATGAGCATAGAACTTCGGGAGAAAATGAAAAAAGAAACAGATAAATTAAAAGTTTCAGATTTAACATCATTCATAGCCTTCCTCCCCTTAGGCACACTCGCGGTTTATTTTCTTTATGAAAGCATTCCTTTTGCATGGGCTTTATTAGCTGGAGTGCTTAAAGCAATATGCCTCATATCTTTTTATTCAAATTTATTGATGGCCGATGTTTTGTGGAGTGTTTTTGGTCTCTGCGTTTTTATCATTGTCAGTTTGCCAGCTTACTTCAATACTTTAAAAGTGAGATCAAAAAAAGACGTTACTTGCAAACAGAGCAACGATCCTGATAAGGTGATCTTTTCAGAGCTTTTTAAAACATGTTGTAATGAAGTATTTTCAGATTACAAAATCTCGTTGCTTTCAAATATTCCACTTGCAATACAGGTTTTAGCAGCTGGATCAGTTTTTTACTCGATTTTCGGTTTAGATTGGGTGTTGCATTCATTGGCGGGATTTAGCATTGGCGCTGTGTCTGTGAAGGCTTATAAAACAGCTGTAAGTACTTATGGCTACAACAAACTGACCTTCTACTTCGGGTTTGACTCTTCTAAGCCTGAGAAAAAGTGGGCTTCTGCAGGGTGGACTCTTTTCTGCTTGGTCGTTGTTACCGTGTCTTTTGAACTTATGGAGCGGGCAGCTCATTTCATGGCGCCAAACAATATGCTAAGAATAGGTTTAGAAACTCCTTGGAACTCGGCTGGCGACGCAATTTTCGGTATTTTTGGCGGAATGGTGGCATGGTACTTACTAGAACGCAAGCTCCATTGGGTTTAGCTTTTTGCGAAGAGCAATGGTTTAATATTATGTTTTCATGTTAACAAATGCTTTTACTACGAGGAGAGCTATTTGTGAAAATAAGGTGAAATTAGTGTGTCCTCGTTAAGTGACGCCGTAAAACGAACCAGTGACATGCTTAAGTTTGGCGCTTCGAGGCAGGTTTTGGATTACGAGCAAAGGTTCTCATCCCTCAAAAACCTCTACGATAGTCTGCTTTCAAACCTTACAATAATGAATTTCGACTGTGAAGAGGCTTGCAAAACTGCTAAAGAGTTTTTCGGAGCATCTAGTGTTCGTTTTGCCGGTGTAGATGGAACGATGTATTCGCGGCCGCTGTTTGATTTGGTGATTTTCTTTGGGGGCGCTTATGCATCAACTGGCACCATAACTTTTTCAGAAAAAGATAAGTCCATAGTTAAGTATGATGAAAAAACTCTTCAGCAAGGCGCGGGCATATCAAGTGTTGTTCCAGTCTACGTTAACGAAATTCCGGATATTGACCAGACATTTTTTGATGTTGAACAGCCCGGAGAAATCAGTTTAGGTAAGCCGTTGGTGGATGAATCGATAATAAGTAATGCCACGATTGCGAATTGGATAATGACTTTCGCCGAATATTACCTTGCTTATAGGCTTGCCACAGACCCAAACCAGAACATGCGCATCATTCTTTTGGATAGGAGTTTATCTATTGAACGGGCAAGTCTCCTATATGACACTTCAAAAAGTGATTTATGGAAAGCGAAAAGCAGCATAATTGGATACAAAATTGATAATGAACCATTCGACATTAACGATTTGACCATTGCTAGGCAATACGTTTGCAATCAAGCTTTAGGTTTGCCGCCTCCAAGGGCTGACTACATACGCTACGCAATAATGGATTTAGCAAAGCGTAAAGGAGCTTTAACCGAAAAGCAGATTTTAACAGAATTTGGCATAACCGACGAAAAAAGAGCTAGAAGGGTGGAGCGATACCTTAAACACTTGGTTAAAAAGGGCATTTTAAACGAGAAAAACGAGATTTACACCTTGAATCTGAAATATGCGACAACTTGGGAACGCATCAAAAAGCTTGTAACAAACCTAGGCGACCGATTCTTTCATGCAAAAACCTCAGAAACGGAAACATCCAACTTGATGAAAATTTTGAAAGATGGAAAAGAACATTGGTTAACAACCCTTGACATCGCCTTTCTTACACTTTTCACGTTGCACATGCTTATGGAAGAATGCTGGAAAAGTCACATTTTGCTAATAGGCATCACGAAGGACACTGCCGCAAGGGACTTCAAAAGGCAATTAATCCCAATAATGCACAATGAAGGCTTATTAAAAACGGCTATTTCGCAGGAAGAGTTTGAAAAACTGCCGAACACAGACCGCATGATACTCCAATCAACCAGCATATTCAACCCAGAAAAAATTAAGCCACCATGGAGCATAATCGAATACGATTCAGCCTTCAGAACAATGGTTCCGGATAGGCAAGGTCGCAGGGGTTATGTTTCTGGGGCAATAAAAAACAAAATTGGCCTCGAGAAGACTTTTCTGAAGACGTATGTGCAGTTAAGCCAAGCCAAAACAGATTCGATGTTAAGGAGCAACGTCCTATTGATAGACCGTCTAGTCTATCCGCAATATGATTATAAACCTGAAAATGTTGTGGAGTTTTGGAATGAACTAAGCGATGGCACAAAAGAAACTGTTGAAACAATTTTGTTTATGGATAAAAACGTTCCAAACAAGGTGCAAAACTTAACTATGACTGTTTTGGCTGCTATGGCTCCGTCTAGTATTCCGGAAGCTTTCGGTCATAACAAGCCCTTATTCATTGCGGATAAAATTGCTAAGTGGAATTACAGCCAATTCAAATGCGTTGTGGATACTACTGCGGATTGGATACTCAATAACCATAAATTGAGAAAGTTCATATTTTACATGAGCACTTTCAGAGAGAGGAGAACCGCAATTGAAGCCGCAAGAAGAGAACAAATTTAACAGTTTTTGCTTCACAGATTTTAATGGAAGATTTCACGCTAGACTAGCCGCTGTTATTCCAAGGTATTTTGGTGGAGCTGAGGAAACTAAGCTTTCTGGCACGAGCGCCCGTTATCAATGTCGCACCAAAGTTGAATATCAGAAGGATTTGATGGGGGTTTTGGAAGAGGGCATGCTTTTGGCTGTCAAGAATTTTAAGCAGGCAATGGGGCAAGATGAGGAGAGGTTTACGCTTATGGAGATTAGCCGAGTCTGGCCTGAACATTTTGGTCTGCGTGGCTTGTCTGATCATGGTTATTATCCTATGCAGTTTGAGATTATTGAGCAGTCTGAAGAGGATTGGCAGACGGATGACAAGGCTACTATGATGATTCAGATAGATGCTATTCCAATAAACTACGATTTAATCCTAAACAATAAGTGCGAATTTGAGTTTGTTAAGGGCTTTTCATATCCCGTCGTAGGAAGCCCCGCCTTTTTGCTAAATAGTGAAATGATAAATCGCATGTATAACCAGAAAATAGCCGAAAAATTTGGCATAGACCCATCTAAGACTGTTGAGGATGCGAGGGCTGATCCGAGGCTTGGCTTAATCAAAATGTTTCAGGCAAGCAAAACAGTCATACCTATCTATGTTGATTTTGAGAAGCTTGTCCGCTATCACTTCGGCGTTTTTGCTTTTACTGGTGGTGGAAAAAGCAATTTGATGTCGAACGTTCTTAGGCGAATTTTGGCGCACACTGACAATACGAAGGTCATAATTTTTGACATAAGCTGCGAATACGTATTCTTAATGCTGGATATGCTTGCTGACCCAGCGTTTTCAGCAAAAGTTCTTGTTGAACATAAAATCGACTCGCTTGAACAGTTTTTCAACTCCGTTGTAAAACCAAGAGAGTACGAGGCTGATGAAAGAATTAAGGCGGGATTAAAGTGCATAATAGACCAGGGTAAACTTGCCTATTACACAAGGCCTAAACAAAAGATTCCCACTTACAGCCAATTCTCAGATGAGCTTAGTGCTCAGAGAAAGGACAGCGTAGACAAGCCGCATTACATGAACGCCATTGACAAAATTCACGATGCTATACTTGAATATGTAGAAGAACATGGTTTGAGTGAAAACCAAGAAGTTAGCGAGGATTTCGTTGGATACATAGATCAAGTTGCCACGGAGACAATACAGCTTTTTAAAGTTCACGAAAAAAGTGGGTTGTATGCGTGGGCTACTACGAGAAGTGCAATCTTAGACATTATTAAAAAGAAGCAGGAGAAAGAGAAGGAAGAAGTTGGGGGATTGACGGCGGAAAAAATCCGTGAATTATTGGAAGATAAAACGACAAGTCTTGTTTGTGTTTCAATTTCTGACCCGTTCATAATAAAGGACTTAGTTATCACTCTAACGAAGGATTTGCTTGTTCGGAGAAAGCGCAGGTTCCAAGTTAAGCCTTATGTTTTGCTTGTTTTTGACGAGGCGCAAGAGTTTATTCCAAGTGGTGCGGGGGGAATTGATGGTAAGTGTTCTGGGCATGTTGAGACTTTGCTTAGGCAGGGGAGGAAGTATGGTTTGGGCGTTTGCATTGCTACGCAGCGCATTGCTTATTTGAATACGAATGCTTTGCAGCAGTTGCATACGTATTTTGTTGGTACTTTGCCGCGTCCGTATGATCGTGCACTTGTTAGTGATACGTTTATGATTGATAAGGGGATTTTGGAGAAGACTTTGGAGTTTGCGCCGGGTGAGTGGCTTTTGTCAAGTTACATAGCTACTGGCATAGAGAACGTGCCTATATTCATTAAGGCGGATAATGCAGAAAAAGAAATAGAAAAATACCTAAAAGAAAACACATCAAAATGAGTTTCCAAATCTTGCTTAGAATAGTAACATTGACTTGTATGTATTGGACAGTCAGCGATTATTCATGATCTTCGATTTTAGGTGGCACAATTAGTGATTAATTTTTTCCGCAATGTTTATAACATTTCTGGTTGAATCTTTTGTGGTGATCTCTACGTTTGAAGAAATTGTGATTGCCATTGTTTTAGTATTGACGATTGTTGTGATTTGGGTTTTGACCAAAGTGTCTAGTGTGAAAAAAACTTTGGATGATATTAAACCCAAATTTGAATTGATGTCTGCACCTACAGATGCGTTGGCTAATGTTGCCAATACACTTCAGCAGAATGTGGGACTGCTAAGCAAGTCAATAGCTGACATGAATCAATCAATTGGAAATATTGGTCAACAGGCAACCAAAATTGAAATGTTAGGAAAGAAATACGAAGAAACAGAAGCACTTACTCGCCGTATGTATAATATCATGATCGGTTCTTACGAGAAAGGAAAATCAGGCGAAAACTATCTTCGAAATATGATGAACGAACTTATGAAAATCGGATATGTAAGAGAAAATGTGCCCATAGGCAAAGGCGTTGTGGAGTACGCTGTAATATTCAGTGATGGAAAACTGCTTGCAATAGATTCGAAGATTGTGGCTACACAGGATGTTGAAAATCTTCTTGATGAAAAAACATCTGATGAAGAAAGAGAAGAACTCAGGAGGAAAGTCAAGAATTCAATTGGAAACAAAGTCAAAGAAGTTTGCAAATACATAGATCCACAAAATACACTTCCATGCGCGGTTATGGCTATACCTGACTCCGTGGTTAATCTAACGACTGAAATCGTTCCAGAAGCTGTAAAAAGAAATGTCATGATTGCAGGGTACTCTGCCGTTCCGCAGTTGATTGTCTATTTTATACGGATACATGGCTTCTATGCGATAGAAGAAGATGTCGAAGAGTTGAAAAATAGGCTGATGACAATACAACAAGAAGTATCCAAAATTGACGATAGGTTCTTTGCCAATCGGTTCACGAAACCAATAAACATGCTGACAAATGCTACCTCTGATATGCGCCAGACAGTGTTACGAATAAACAATGTTCTTATTCAAGAGCAGAGAGATGCATCCCAAGCAGAAGAAGAGAAAGAAGGCTAATCATTATCTGATTAGGTTCCCGAAGAGCCTAAGCGATATCTAAGCCCACATGAGAAGCTTGAGTTCAACCTATATATTTAAGGAATATACAGTTTAATCTATGTTGAAAAGTTTAGACGCACTAGACGAAGGATTTCGAGGCATAGTTAAAAAATCCAAGGAAGAATGCGGCGGTGAGTTAGAGGAAATTCGTCAACTCGTTTTTATTGTCGGAATTTTCTATAGATCTCTTGCAGAGAGTCTTTCGCTAAGTGAGGAATATAGAGTAAGGATTCAGAGTTCGCTTGCCTTAATGTGTTTTGCTGAGTTATCCAGAATTTCAGGGCACATTCTCTTTCTTTCTTTCAATGGATTATATAGAAACGCATTTGATAATATTAGGTATGCTTTGGAGTTAATCGTCCAAGCATTGTATATAGACCATAGGCATCCTGAGGCGCCTCTTAAGACAAAAATAGAAGTTTTGAAAGAAGTGGAAGATAAAAGAGAATATCATGTTGTGCGTCTGATCGATGAACTAAAAATTGATCATAAAGATATGTTGAAAAAGCAATACAAAGAACTATCTCAAGTAATTCATCCTTCTCATAAGCAAATCGTTACTACGCTAAGTGACCTTATGGAAGATAAAGGAGTGCCTGCTACTGTAGATTGCAAGGAGATTTCAAAAATCTATAATTCAATGATAAAAATGTATGACATTTTTTTCTTTCTATTTATCACCCATTTTCCAGAGATCAAAATAACATTGAAGAAAAATTCCAACTTTATTAAACTTATCAAGGATTATAACTTGATTTTATTATCTAAAATTTTCAAGGTTCAACTTGGTAAGTAATGTAACTATGCTTGTAAAATACATTAGATTTTGGATTCAATCTATTTAAGGGGGTCTAGTTTTTCTGAGAGTAACAGTACTGCTAGTGAATTGTTAAACGTGTATTTAGCTTCTTATTGATAGGTATGTTTTGTACGGCTTAAACCCAACCTTAGAATATGCCCGCACTGCTGGAGCATTGTCCGCTATGACATGAATCAACGCAATCGGAGACCTCTTCAAAATCTCTTCAACAAGCCCAGACACAATCGACGTAGCATACCCTCTACTCCTATAATCTTCATCAGTGGCTACAACTCCGATGTTACTCGCAAAATCCACAAAACGAACGTTACCAACAGAAACCAGCCTACCCTCCTTCCTTATACCAAGCCAAAACACGTTCTGCCACCTCTGTTTTAACTGTTCCGCATTAGTCTCACCCCACCATTCAGGATCACACCGCCTCATCAGAGCCGCAACCTCCTCCGCGTCCCCAACATCAAGCCTCACTGGAGCTTCAGTCAAACAAACGTGTTCCTCTCCTCGATTCAACCGCATCAACACCATATCCTGCCTAACATGTGGCTTAAACTTCTCACAAACAATGTCTTCACAATGAGGCGGCGCCTGCAACTCAACCCTCTCAAAATTAGCATACTCAAGCAACTTCTGCACAGCCTCTCGACTGCCCCTAAACTGGACAATGTTATCAGCAAAAACCAACAGCGAACCTAACACTTTCTCTCCTTCAACTGCCAAGAATATCTTCGTCTGCTCCCTACGCTGAGTCCAATCAAGTATGAAAAAATAGTAATCTATCGGGTCGCGGTTCACGTAATTCCAGAACATCTGTTCGTAGCCGTCAGCCACAGAAACAATTTCCACAGAGTAGTCTCCAAGCAGATAATATAAAGTGGGTTGAAAAGATAAGATCTGAGAATTTAAGCTACCTTGGTGGGTTGCGTCATTCCACATTTCTTAAGCAGTTTATTCCATCTATCGTCTGTTGTTCGCTGTATTTCGTCTAGCATTTTCTCGAATTTCGGTGTAAACAGATGCCTGAAACGTCCTTGCACTTGCAAGTATTCCTTTAATGGCTTCTTCTTTTGCGGGGCTAAAGCCATAACTTTGCTTGGTGCTGAAAGTTGGTATTCACCGTTTATGGCTTCCCACAGTGGGAATATGCATGTTTCCACTGCTAAGCGTGAAAGTTCTATGGACTTGGCTGGGTCGCTTCTCCACCCTCTTGGACATGGCGCAAACACGTGTAAAAACGCTGGACCGTTAACCTCTATCCCTCTTCTGACTTTTACGAGCAGGTCTCGCCAGTAATAGGGCGATGCTGTAGCTACGTAGGGCATGTCATGAGCCACCATAATATCAGCAATAGGCTTCTTGTTTTCCAGCTTTCCGGGCATGACTGTGCCAGCTGGCGAAGTAGTTGTGGATGCTCCTAACGGTGTTCCACCGCTTCTCTGAATGCCAGTGTTCATATAAGCCTCATTGTCATAGAGCACAAATAGAAAGTCATGTCCCCTTTCCACAGCTCCGGAAAGCGCTTGTATCCCTATATCGTACGTACCTCCGTCTCCGGCAAGGGCAACAATGTCTATTTGCTCCTGCTTTATTCTTCCCTTCTTTTTCAGTATTTTTAAGGCGGCTTCGATTCCCGACGCATTCGCAGCGACGTTTTCAAAGGCTGTGTGTAGCCATGGTGTAGCCCAAGACGTGTATGGGTAAATTGATGAGACTACTTCCATGCATCCGGTTGCGTTAGTCACTATCGTGGGTCCTCTAACAGCTTTCATTATAAGTCTTAGAACTGTTGCTGGTGCGCAGCCTGCGCATGCTCTGTGTCCTGACATGAATAGTTCTGGTTTTTCAGCGATGTCTTTTGTGGTGAATTTCCATTCAGAAAACATTCCATTTTCCTCCTTTTACTCTCTCAATCCAACATAATTTATTGGAGTTTCAACATGTTTGGTTTGAAGTATCTTCTGCAGGTCCTCGTATATACTGCGCATTTGGCTTGGGCTTGTGTCTCTTCCACCCAACCCATAAATGTAGTTTACCACATAAGGATGTGTAGGCAAATCGTAAAGCACATGACGGACTTCCTGAAACACTGGCCCGCCGTTTCCTCCGAAGCTCATGCTTTTATCCATGATTGCGACCGCCTTCACTTTTCTAAGCGCCCCAACTATTCCTTCAACTGGTAAAGGCCTAAAAGTGCGAATTCTAAGCAACCCAGCTTTAACGCCTTCTTCTCTAAGCTCATCTACAACGGTTTTCACGGTTCCAGCCGTTGAACCCAAACATACGATGGCTATTTCGGCATCTTCAAGGCGGTATGAATCAAGAAGTCCATTTCCATAGCTTCTGCCCGTGAATTGTGCGTATTCCTCATTTACTTGCTGAATTACTTTAAGCGCGTTTTTCATGGCTTCTTCTTGCTGCCGCTTAAACTCGAAATAGTAGTTTGGAAACGCTACAGGTCCCATGGTCATGGGCTTTTCCGGATCAAGCCTGAAAGATGCATTTTTTCCTTCGTGCGTTGTCACTAGGGGCACCTGGCGGGTTCCAACAAATTTTTTGACAATGTCATCTGGAAGCGCTTGCACATTTTCTAGTGAGTGGCTTAGAGTGAAGCCGTCTAAGCCCACAATGACTGGTAAGAGAACTTCGGGGTTTTCAGCTATCTTAAAGGCTTGAATTATTGAATCGTAAACTTCCTGTGCGTTCTCAACGTAGATTTGTATCCAGCCGCTGTCCCGTTGTGCCATCGTGTCGGAATGGTCACCGTGGATGTTTAGCGGTGCGGACAAGGCTCTGTTGGCAATTGCCATAACTACTGGTGCGCGGCATCCTGAAGTCACGAAAAGCATCTCATGCATCAAAGCCAAACCGGCAGAAGCTGAAGCTGTAAAGGTTCTTGCGCCTGTGACTGATGCTGCGAGACATGCGGTTAAGGCGCTGTGTTCTGATTCTGTGCAAACAAATTCCGTTTCAACTTCGCCGTTAGCAACATATTCGCTGAATTTTTCAACAATTATAGTTTGAGGAGTTATAGGATAGGCTGCTACAATGTCAACATCCGACTGCTTCGCGGCGAAGGCAGCTGCTTCGTCCCCGTTTAAGGCTAAAACCTCTTGTTTAACAACATTTTTCAATTGGTCATACCCTCTATTCAAGTTTCATTTCAATCGCCTTCGTTGGGCATTCGTTGGCGCATATTCCACAACCTTTGCAGAAGTTATAATCAAATTCTATGTCTCCCCTTTCAGACTTCCAATGTATTGCTCCATCTGGACAGAAAAGCACACATAATAAACATCGTGTGCATTTCTCTAAATCCCTTACTGGCGTATATGTTTTCCAATCTCCAGTCAAAAACTCAGTACTAGGCTTCCAGCATACGCCTGCTGGCGAAATTTCCTTCCAACTTTTTTCTTTTGATGTCACTCAGATTTTACCTCCTCATAGGCTTCTTTTATTACAGCAAAGTTTTTCTCCGCAATGTCCTGCCTAAAACGTTCTCTAACCACTTTTTCTACGCTTTCCAAGTTGACTATTCCAGTTACATGTGCCACGGCTCCTAGCATGGCCGTGTTTGTTATGGGCGTTCCCAAAATTTTTATAGCGATTTCTGTTGCTGGAACGGTCCAAACTTTGCCTTTGTCCGTGTTGAGTGTTTTCCTGATTTCTGCTGGGTCATCCTTTGAGTTAATTAAAATTGTTCCTTTCTCATCTAATCCATCAGTAAATGGAACTGTTTTCAATAATGTTGGGTCTAAAACAGCTACAACGTCAGGATTATAAACCGAACAATGTATTCGAATAGGCTCGGTGCTTATTCTTGTAAAGGCGGTTACTGGTGCTCCCATTCTTTCTGGACCGAACTCTGGAAAAGATTGAATATGTTTTCCTTCGTAAATGGCTGCTCGTGCTAACAATTCGCTTGCTGTCCATGCTCCTTGGCCGCCTCTGCCATGCCATCTGACTTCTAAGATTTTTTTCAATTCGTTACTCTCCATTAATCTTTCAAGCTTATTAAGAAATCTATAATATACATGTTTCTAAAGCAAGCAAGCAAAACGAAACATGAAAGTGGAAGATCAACCAATTCTTCTTAGCCGTTAGCAATCGTAATTTTTAAGTAAATAAGAGATATATCAGAATCTAAACGTTTTGAAACTAAGAATATGGAAGCCGATGATTTGCAACAAGAATCAGTAGGTGACAAAATACTCTTAACTGCTGACCAAACTTTGATGAGTGATTACCATCGTAACATATTTGTTGGATTCGGAACATGTGCCCCCCCAAATGTTATTCCAGACTGGCTTTACAAATGGCTTTTCTTCCCACCCGTCAAAACTTTGAATGGTATACCTGTGGCAGCACCGTATGGGTTAAGAAAAATTGAGGCTCAACTTTTAAACGAAGGCTTCGACGTATCAACCGTTGCACCAAACCATCTTAAAAAGTACGTTGGTGAAGCAAAGGTTTTAGGCATACATGTCATGGACCCCTTCGGCTTAGGTCCAGCTTCAAGCACCTTAGCCTCTATTCTGAAGAAGGAACCATTTCTTGCACAATATTTCCGTGCTTTACTAAATGATTCAGAGGTTAAGAAAGCGAAAAACCGTGGGTTAAAGATTATTGTTGGCGGTCCAGGTGCTTGGCAGTTTCGTTATAGACCAAAGTTTGTTGAGGAATATGGGATAGACTGTATAGTCGAGGGAGAAGCTGAAAGAGTTATTGGAAAAATTTTCCACGCTGCTCTTAATGGTGAAGACCTTCCCCAATACTACGAAGTTGACGCTAAAGAAACGCCAAGTTTGGAGGAGATACCGGATATTGCAGGACCTTCTGTCAATGGTTTAATAGAGGTTGGTCGTGGATGCTGTCGAGGCTGTGAATTCTGCAGTGTGACTTTGAGACCGTTGCGGTGGTATCCATACGAGAAAATACTGCGGGAAATAGATGTAAACATAAAGGTTGGAAACATAAATTGGTCATGTCTCCACGGAGAGGACGTTCTGCTCTACGGCTCTAAAAATACCTTGTCAAATGATAAAAAACTCATCAAACTCCATGAATTAGTTGTAAAGAAATGCGAAGGCATCTGTTGGAGCCACTGCTCTCTGGCAGCTATAGCGTCAAAACCAAAGCTTTTCTCAAAAATTGCTGAGATTATATTGCAAAAGCAGGCTTGGTGGAGCGCCGAAATCGGAATAGAAACAGGTTCATCAGATCTTGTAAAAAAAATTATGCCAGCGAAGGCTCATCCCTTTAAGCCGGAACAGTGGCCAGAAGTCGTACGCACCAGTATGGGCCTAATGCACGATAACAAACTCATTCCTGCATGCACATTGATTGTTGGGGCTCCCGAAGAAACAGAAGATGACCTTATCAAGACAATAGAGCTGATGGACGATCTTAGAGATGTTAGAAGCCTAATAGTGCCTCTCTTTTTTGTTCCTATGGGCAGACTGAAAGACGAGCAGTGGTTTAAAGAAACGCAAATGAGTGAATTGCATAAAGAATTGTTGATCAAATGCGCAGAACACGACTTCTACTGGATAGAGAAATTAATCGACTTATCGTTTGCTGGAAAATGGTATGCAAACATCTTACAATCTTTCTATAAACTTTTTGCAAGAATTGCTAAGTATAAAGCGAAAAAAGCTGGAATCACAATAAAAGGCTACAGATAACTAAATTTAAATACGACTCAAAACTCAGTGCTCATAAAGTAGTGGACATGAGCCGCCGTAGCTCAGCTAGGTAGAGCGGCTGGCTGTTAACCAGTCGGTCATAGGTTCAAGTCCTATCGGCGGCGCCAAAAACATTCTCTGGAATGGGGTCCCCTGATGTGGCGCATACAGATTTGTGTAAAAGTTTATGTGTAATGAAAATAATAAACTTGAAGTTGCTGGATGGTTAGAAATGAAATTCTCTTTCATCAATGCTAGTCCCAATGAAGGTCTTGATGAGCGTGAAAGAAGAAAAGCCATTGCTTCATTTCCACCATTGGGCATTTTGTATCTGGCTACTGTGCTTAAAGAAAGAGGGATAGAAGTTTCTGTCTTAGACCAGCCAGCAAAAGGTTTCACAATAGAAGAAACAGTTAATTGGGTAGAGAAAGAAAACCCTGACATTCTCGGTTTCTCAACCTTCGCAAGTTCCGGTCGCACAGCCGCATTAATTAGTAACAAAGTGAAAGAGAAAAACCCAAATATTCCCATAGTCTTCGGCAACTACTATGCAACATTCAATCCCGAGCGAATTCTCAGAAAATACCCCTCCGTTGACATCATTGTCCGAGGAGAAGGAGAAAACACAGTCGTTGAACTTGTAAATTGCCTAAGAAACAAAGAAAAGCTCAAAAAAGTTCGAGGAATCACTTTCAGAAACCAAAAAAGCATAATTTCTACTCCTGATCAACCCCTAATAAACGATCTGGATTCCCTTTCTTTTCCAGACCGCAAGTTAGTTGATGTGGAGTATCATTGCATGCTTGCTGGGGCAAATGTGGCGCCGAAGAAGTTCACCAGCATTGTTTCTTCACGCGGATGCGTTTACAGATGCCGATTTTGTAGTTGCACACAGTTCGCTCGTAATATGTGGAGACCCAGATCTGTCCAAAACACCCTCGAGGAACTACATTTTCTTGCGAGCGAGGGATATAGACAGTTCATCTTTGTAGATGACAGCTTTACACTGAACCAAAAAAGAGTAATCAAGCTTTGCAGAGGCATGAGAAAAGAAAAAATAGATATGGAGTGGATTTGCGAAGGAAGAGTTGATAATTGCTCATATGAGATGTTGCGGGAAATTGCAAATGCCGGTTGCAAAATCCTTTACTTTGGCATCGAAAGCGGAAATCAAAGAATTTTAAACTATTTCAACAAACGAACAACTCCCGAACAGTGTAAAACTGCTGTAAAAACAGCTAGAAAGGCTGGAATAGACATAATAGGCGGCTCCTTTATTGTAGGTGCCCCAGATGAAACCAAAGAAGAAATTCAGAACACAATCAAATTTGCAGAACAAATTCCGATAGATTTCCCACAGTTTAACATATTGGGTGTTTACCCTGGAACTGAAATTTGGAATGAATTCGAGGTGAATGGGCTTCTAAAAGAAGGGGAATATTGGGAGACAGGTATCGCGGTCTCCGAGATATGTCCAACCGCAGTGCCGCTTAACGAGATCAAGCAAATGGTTCATGAAGCCTTTTATCATTTTATCCGTCGACCAAGCTTTTTATTAGAGCAAATGGCGAGGACTCTAAAAAGTTCCTATCGAATGAAAGTTTTAATAAACAACCTAAGCCGAATAGGCGATGTCAGCGAAAACATCCGCAGCGTTGCCTAGTTTACAAATTTCACAGAATTTGATAGAGAAAATTGGAATTTACTTTGATTTATATGAAGCGTGCAGTCTATCGAATGCGGAGGTTTGTGAGTTTTGTGATTCAATGTTAGGTGTGGGTGTGTTGACTACTATTGGGCGTTTTTGTACATGTTTATATCCACATTCACATTCAAAACCTATTATTTTGTCCCCACGTTTTATCTCCCGCCATTTTCTGGCAACGCATCGGATGTTGCGTTTGTGAATTTTCCACAGCATTCTTGCTTCCTTAAGGGTTATTGGAGCATAATTTTTTGCTGATGTAAAGTACCATGTCGCATAGGCTGCGAGGCATATCCATAATGCGACCATTATCATTTCTAGCATATTTTTCACCATGTGTATTTATGTTCTACACGGGTACAATATGTCTTTTTGAAGACATATCTATATCAAGAATATCATTTCGTACGATATAAACATTATGTAAAATTCAGAATACTAAACATCTACTCTAAAACTGCTCAAGCACGTCCTTCTTCTCCATAATATAACCGCAGTAATGGCACTTCAGCAGTAGCGGTTCCTCACCTTCAACATAGAATTTGGCTTGAACGGGCTCGTTGCTGTTGCTTATACAAGCTGGATTAGCGCACTTAACAATGTTCTCAATAATTTTTGGAAGCTGAACCCTCTGCTTTTCTATAACCCTGTAATCGCGGATAATGTTAATTGTTGCATGGGGAGCAAGCAAAGCAATTTTATGCACTTCTTGAGGGTTTAACTCTCTCCCTTCAACCTTAACTATGTCCTTCATCTTGAAGCGTTTACTAGGCACATTAATTGCAATCGTAATAACCCTCTTTTCTCGCCCAGTTATCCCCAAAATTTTGGCAACGTCTAACGCATGTCCACCAGTAATATGGTCAATAACGGTGCCATCCTTAATTTTGGAAACATGTAGCTCAGTTTCACTCATGTGAAATCCCCTCTTTAGAGAGGCTATAGCCTATACAGAGATAAAAGATTTTAACCTAACACTTTTTTCTTTTCAACTTAGCTGTGTTATTATGTTAGCTTGTTACGGGTTATCCGGAGCTCAATCGGATTCTTCCGCAAGTCATAAAAACTGAAACAGAAATCAGGAAATGAATATCTTGAAGAAGCCAGTGAAGACTCAGAACTTGAATTTAGCGCTACTGAAATCTAATCTTTCGTATGACAATAAACATGGCAATCGCTCCTCCAACGATTGGCAGCGAACCAACCACGATAGCAACCAACTCCGGAAACCCCATTTCCATTAACAGATCATACGCGTGAAAGCCACCAGCGAAAGTTGGCGGATAGAGCCCACATAAAATACTCAGTAGGGCGCCCACAATGTAACTTTTCAAAAGAATAAGGACCCCTCCGATGACGATGGTTAAGCTGGCTAAGATAGTCACATCACTCATAAAGGGAGCAAAATTGACTATATTGTTCAGGTGAGGGGCAGGCTGCGTCATTTCGAGAGCAATCAGCAGAATCCCACTAAATATGCATAGGAGACTGGCAATGCATGTAGGAAGTGATATTCTGCCAGCTTCATGGATGTCAAGGAAATCTTGCAGGGGACGTCTTAATGCCAAAATCACAATGATTGCTTCAACAGCAACGAATGCCACGTAGAAAATCGCCGTTGAATTTGACTGTGAAATCCCACCCGGCTGCTCAAAGTAGTTCAGCAATAAAAGACCCATTGAAAAGATCAATGCTGACTTAACTAAGACAACTTTCCAACTCGACTTCTGTTGTGTAAATATTCCGAAAGCAGCGCCTAGGCCCCCGAACAAAAGGGCCACGGGAGGCAAATATCCCCATTTAGAAGATACATTTACTATTGCCAAGAACCAAAAGACTAAAAGAGATGCGCAAACCTCCAATGACCCCAGAAACATGACTTCTTTCGGAATCTTGCTTGGTATTCTTATCTTGCGTCTTTTCATTTCAGTCCACAATTCTATCGCTTCAATAGAAAGGAGAGCTTCTCTCCCTGCGTCTGAGAGTCCATACAACCTGTCCTTTCGAACTGTCACAAGCTGACCGAGTTTCTTCAGGTGGTAATCCAAGTTTCCGCTGCTTTCAATGCCTAGTTGTCTCTTCAGAGAAGCGAAGCTGGAAGGTTGCTTACTGAGGATTTTCAGAATCTTGATCCGCTCAGGATGCGAGATGGCCTCAAAGAGTTCCGCAGGATCTACCATTTCAAGTCCTAAAAACCTTCTGTAAATCACAAGTAAATAATTCTTGCCATCCCAACATCTGCATCGAAGCTATAGTCAACAATTGTTGACAATAATGCATGAGAAAGCAAGCTACAGGTCAATAACTATAGACATAGTTGTCAACAAGGGAGGAATTAACTATAACCAGTCAATATCATTCGGATTGTGAGGGCGCTATTGATGCATAAGATCCTAACCGTGAGCTTTCTTGTCATTGTTATTTCAAGTTTGGCAGTTACGACAATTCGTTGGAATTGTCTCAGTTTGACGTACGGTCGAAATTTACAGGTTGAGAAAATCGTAGACTTTCTCGTCCACTACCAGTTTAATGGAAGTTTAGATCTTTGTCTCGAGGCTCCAAACGTAGCACCAGACACTTACTGGCTTGTCTCAGATAACCTCTTGGCTTGGAAAGCGTTAGAGGTAGCCAATGAAATGTACTACTATGGTGCAGGAGAAGTTAGACAAGTTGCAGATAGGATTGAGACTAAACTAAAGGAGGATGCGACGCTTTACAACCTGCCACGAGACTCTAACGGGTTTCCCATAAGTTTTATGCACGAAGCGGTAATAAGCGACATTATGCCGACTCCAAACCGCAGCGCTACGACTCTAACATTGCATAGCGGCGATTACAACCTCAAAACGGAGGTCTGTAACGGAACTATCCTGCCTGATTGGCACGTGTATGCTGATAGACTGTTATTTGCGGCTCTTTCATATCATTGGAAAGGAAACGACACAGCTGCAAATCTGTATTTTAAAAAAGCAACAGCTATGTGGAATGGAATAGGCATAGATGACAAAGCAACAAAGGCTGATGGGTTCTATGCAACGTATAAGCTTGCGTTACTTCTTTACACGTCAAAAGTTCTCTGTAGAAGATTGCCTTTCGAGTGTGAACTTGTCAAAAGAATATGGAGTCTACAGAATGAGTCGGACGGCGGAATAATAACGAATTACTACGCAAACGGCACACTTGTAGGCGATGCAAACACAGAAACAACATCAATCGTGATAATTGCCGTTCTCACGCCTCCAAGAGCAAGGCTTGGCACCTTCGCTTTCTATTATCCGTGGTATGGAACGCCGGATGTATCTGGATATTGGCGTCACTGGCCACCGGACGGCACCAGCAAAATAACGCATCACCCACTTTTTGGCTTTTATGACTCTAACAATGAAACCTTAATCAAGGAGCATATAGACATAGCCAAGGAAGCGGGAATTGATGGTTTCATAGTTTCATGGTGGGGCATAAAATCCTTTGAAGATAACGCTACATTGCACATCAAAAATGTCTGTGAAAAAAACAACTTCAAATTTACAATATACTACGAGATCACATCAAGTGCAAACCAAACGATAGATGACCTTATTTACATTTTAAATAATTATGCTAATAGTAGCGCCTGGTACAAAATAGACGGCAGACCAGTAATTTACGCATATGGCAGAGCACGCAACAATCTAATACCACAAGCATGGAAGCTACATGGCTACTACATAAACGAAAGTAAAAGCGTCCAAGAGTATTGGATGTTGTCTGAGGATGTTAGAAAACCGTCGAGATATGGAATTTTCCCAATACATCCATATCCAAATGAAACAGGATATGATGGAATAGGATACATTGAAAGTGCGAATCCCATTTTTCTCCAACCGAATGAAACGTATAGGCTAAAAGTAGGCATATCAGATGTAAGAAATGATTGCCCGGATTATTCTGATGTTGGTTTCAGGGCAAAAATAAGAAATGAAACTGAAGATTGGAAAACGTTGGATAATGTGGTAGTTAATTTCAATGATGGCTGGCTTGACCGTAGTTACAATATATCAAACTATGCAGGACAAAATGTATCCATAAGGGTTGAGTCATATGCTGGTGGTGAAAAAAGTTGGTGCAGTGAATGGGCTGCTGTCGATTACTTCTACATTGAAAATTCAAAAGGTGAAATCATTAGCCCTGAGCCTTTTTTTGACAACGCTTGGAAAACCGTAGTTAATGAGTTAAGGAAAAAGGGGTTTAACCCCTATGTCATCATGGATCTCGCTGGTTACTATGACAAAATCAAAGATTTCGGGGAATATTTTCTAAATTTCACAGATGGCATGCACACATACAGCCCAGTTGACATCTCACCATGTATTTCAGATATCTATAATGTCTATAAGCAAGCTTCCGATGTCACACATTCAAGAAACAAGACCTTTGTAGCCACAGTGATGCCCGGATATAACGATACCAACAAACCAGAGTCTGTCGTAGATAGACAGGATGGCATTTACTACACTTTGTTTTGGTCAATAGCGAAAGCATGTTTCCCAGACGGCTACGCAATTACCTCATTTAACGAGTGGCACGAGGGAACGGAAATAGAACCAAGCAGAGAGTATGGGCATCAGTATATTTACCTGACGATTCCAGAGTTTTCATCCACCAAAGTCCTACCATTATTCATGATAACAATATTACTGGCAGCCATAGTCTACAGAAGAAAAGGTCATAAATGGAGAATGAAAAAATAAAATGAGTTCTATTGAAAAGTTCAGATTTATCTTGTACGTTTGTACCATTGTTCTTGCAGTTGTTTGCTCTCCTTTCTTGTTCTTCTTTTCGTTTTACTATCCATTCGAGTTCCTTAGATCCTTTGGAATTGATCTAACTTTCGGACTTGCCATTCTGTTTTCATGCGCTTATCATTGGAGACAGCAATCGAAGAAGGCAAAAATCCTAACTAATGTTGGAAGAATATTCTTCTGGAGTTTAGTTGTAATGAGGGCTCTAATAGCCATACTCTTAATCCTTGCATTTATGGGTATGCCACCGTGGGTCTAAGAGCGCCTGCTGATTACAACTCGTAAAGAGTTATTTAGGGGTTGCATAGATTTGTTTTGGGTGTGAGTTTGGAGTTTGAAGGCAGAGACATAATATCAATCAAAGATTTTTCTCGCGAAGAAATTGATTACATTTTGAAGATTGCCCAAGCCATGGAACCCGTAGCCGCGAAAGGCTCAGACATGCTTAGGGGCAAAATCCTTGCAACACTGTTTTTTGAACCGAGCACTCGTACTCGTTTAAGCTTCGAAGCAGCCATGCACAAGCTAGGCGGCTCCACTATAGGCTTTGCAGAAGCAGAAATTGCCTCAGTGAAGAAAGGAGAAAACCTTGCGGACACTGTACGCACTGTTGAGAACTATGCAGATGTAATAGCTGTGAGGCATCCCCTTGAAGGTGCAGCGAGGCTGGCAGCGGAATTTGCAAAAGTCCCAATCATCAACGGAGGAAGCGGTGGAGAAGAACACCCAACACAAGCCCTCCTAGATTTGTATACAATAATGAAAGAGAAGGGAAAAATTGACGGGTTAAAAATAGCCCTTTTAGGCGACCTGAGATATGGAAGAACCGTTCACTCTCTTGCCTATGCACTTTCCCTATACAACATCGAATTATACCTAGTTTCGCCAGAATCTCTTAAAATGCGTAGGGAAGTCATCCAAACAATAAAAGAGAAAATCCCTGTAACCGAGAAAACAAGTATCGAAAAGATAGTTTCACTTGTAGACGTTTTGTATGTTACAAGGATACAAAAGGAACGTTTTCCAGACCCAGCCGAATACATCAAAGTTAAAGGTTCCCACAGAATAGATATGAAAACATTGAGCGAAGCTAAAGAAGGCTTGATAATTCTTCATCCGCTTCCAAGGATTGACGAAATAGCCGCTGAAGTTGACAATACGCCATATGCTCGTTACTTCCAACAAGTTTGGAATGGCATAGTTGTCAGAATGGCTCTTCTAGCCTTAATATTGGGTGCGGTAAAATAGCATTTTACTCCCTCTTTAAGGCTCATGTTAATGCAAATCGATCAAAGACCGTCAAAGTGCTTGTTGACCCGCATGAAAGACATTTGTGTAATAAGCCAAACCAGCTTCTTTTGCAGTTGACACAATAGGTCAATTTGCGGTTATATGTTAAAAATTCCATGTTATAAACCTCAAAAATCTGTTTAGTTAGGGACATAAGCTCATCTGGTTTACGTTCAACTTCTCCAAGGTCTATTACCGTTAGGTTGCCACCATGCACTCCACGCATTTTCCGTTCAAATATTGAAGGCTCTGGAGAAATTTTGCCATCTTGAAGAATTAGCTTGCTGATTGTTGAGTAAAATGGTTTTTCCCTTGTTCCCGAAAATCGAACTTTCGCGATGCCGTATCTTTCAATGTCTAACTGCACCAATCTTTCTGAAGCTTCAAAATCCAGCATTATGGCTGTTGATAGACGTTTTCCACGTTTTCTACCGATTTTCTGAATGTAAGCCAGAATGTTTTGCATTATTTCCTCAGCAAACTCCAATTTTTTTTCGTCTTCGCGGATGCTTTTTTCGTTGAATGCCTCTAAAGCTTCTTTTAAGCCCGCCAAGTTTATTATACGAGGGCAATTTTCAAGCCTAAAGTAGTGATCGCCATTAACGCTTTGCATTAGAAATGGCAGTAAACCTTTACCATGCTGTTTTAGCGCTCTATCCTTAATTTCTAAAGCGCGAGTTGCCATCTCAAACCTTTCTCTGAAAATTTCAAAAAACTTTGTCTTGTCCTTCCCAGACTCGTATGTTATCCGCGGCAAGTTAATCGTTACATATCCTAAACAGCCAGTGCGTAACGTATCGATTTCCCAGTCTCCATCTAAATCTGCTTTAAGCCTAAATCCAGAACTAGAGAAAACAGAATACCTTTGATCTTTTTCTAGCAAATTAGCAAAGTACGGCATGCCTTTCTCTGATGCCAACTGATGAGCTTTCAGAAGCATTGCCTTTACTTTCTCATCCGCGAATGTTTCCGGGCGCATTTTTAAAATGATTTTTGGATTAAACAGTGGTTTTTGTACACTTTCTTCAGCAAATATTTCAAGAATAAGCGACACTAAGATTTGGCTTTCTTCAGAGAAATCTGCGTATTTGCCGACATATTTTCCAAAAGGTCCAAAAGCCAGCTTATCTGCTATGAAATCTGGGATTGTAAGCTCTAAGCCTAAAGAAGCGTTTACATGCTGATTTATATTGGCAATGAATAAGCGTAAAGCCTCTTTGATCTTTGAGAAATCCATACCCTTTACAAAAGGTGCAAGAAAAACGTTGAAGTAGTCAATTGTTTGCGTTTCATCTATTTCTTTGGCAGAATGTAAAAGAACGTTAAAGGCTATGGATAGAGCGGATTCCAAGTTTTGGGGTGTAGGATAAGAAGACTGAAGAGCGTTTATTTTCTCTAGGTTTAAACCGTTTTGGAAGAAAAATCTTAAGTCATGCATTATTTCGCTTGGCTTCAAAATCCAGGAGCTTAAACCATGAATGTGCAGCGAACCTGACAAGTGTGCATCTGCAATGTCTCTTGGAAAGACGTTTAAAAGTATGTACTCTTTAAGAACTGTTTCTCCAGCGGTTTCGTGTATGGAGGCTGACCCTTCAGAAGTTTTACTTTTTGTGTCGATAAGAGTGGTTACGTCGTAGACTGGAAGACCCAAACGCGTGAGTTTATGGCGGTATTCCTCTAAACCTTTCTCGATTAAAATTGCGTTTACAACCTCTCTAACGAGGGGGGCAGTCAAATATTTCGTTTTTGATTTAAGTAACCATTTTTCTGCTTCTTTAGCCACCTTTTGAGCTAACTCAGCGGGCATTTTCGTCTCTTTTATGAGAGAATTTGCAATTTTGTTTGCGTCAAATTCCTCTGGCGCAAATCGGGAAGTGCGGACAAACATGCCTTTCGGTTTAAAGGCTTTTTTTTCAATTCTCTCTGTAACATCAATAACAATTTTGCCCAACTCAGTTAGGCAATACTTCTTTACTTCAACATCTGCCTCGATCAGATCCGCCTTAAGCAGAAACTTCAAGTGATAGGCAAATCTTCCAGCATCCCTGCTAGGATTCATCTTCAGCGAACCCATCAACTCTGTGTAAGAAAGAGGCCCTCTGTCAAAAAGCAAGTTCAAAATCTGCAGTCTAAGAGGCGAAGAAACCGCCTTAAGTATCTTAACCCCGCGCACACGATGTGGAACGGACAAATCTGTTCTAGCCTCCCCCTGTAAAGGTATTATTTTAGAAGTAAGAGTTTAAAGGTGTTAGGGAACACTTATTTTCTATGATATCAAAATGAAGAGTTAACGCTATGGGGCTGTCGGCTAGCTTGGTCTAGGCTATGAGCCTCGGGCGCTCGTGACCCCGGTTCAAATCCGGGCAGCCCCATTATTGGATCCAGACCCATTCGGGTTCAGAACCGAAGAGTCCAAATTCAGCCTAAACAAGGTGATTGTGGCATCGACTGCTCTATTGAGGAGCAGAGTTTTACTATTTAAAACAGTTGCGAGTGCAATCGCAAGCCATTTATAAGTAGATTGCGACTCAATGACTTCTGAACAAGTCACCTAAGCAAGAATTGTTATATTATCTGATAGTATGCTAACAACTATGCTTATAGAAAACAAGAAATAATACGAGAAAAGAACTATATTAGGGCAATTTGATGAGCAAAAGCGAAAAACTTGAAATCACGATCAAATATAATGAGATCAAGCAGACCATCTCAGGTTCACCTGAAGCCGTAACGAAGGAATATTTTAACTTCCTTAGTAAAATAATTCCAGCTTTTGATATAGCCTCACATCTAGTTGCGAAACCAAGCATTGCAGATATGGCTGAGAGACTGAAGGGATCTGTTTGTCTGTATGGACCTCGTGTAATCATTTTGAAAAGCGACCTTGGCACTGAAGATTCTGTTTTACTTGCTTTAGTTTCAAGATACATAAGCTCCGGCCTAAGAATAGCAACAGAAGATAGTATAACACTTCAGGAAATTGTTGAAGTCACTGGAAAACAAAAGAAAAAAGTTGTAGATATACTCAAACGACTTGAATCAAGCGGAGCAGTCGATCGAATCAATGAAGACAGATTTAGAATAACAGACTGGAAAGCATATGAATACATTTTGAAAAAACTTCCTGATACAAAGACAGCCAAAATTACTGATTTTACGACTAAGGATGAGAAACTGCCATTACCTCACAAGGTTATTGCCTTTACGATAGGTTATGAAGGACGCAATCTTGATCAATTTCTTAAGACACTGAAAGATGAAGGAATTGAAGTTCTTGTTGATGTCAGAAAGGACGCCTACTCAAATCGTGACAAAAGCTTCAATGAAGGGAGCCTATCAAGAACTGCTGCTAATGCCAGAATGAAGTATATTCACCTTCCAGAACTTGGGGTCGACTATACTCAGCGGCAAGAATTGAAATCCACCCATGATTATGAAGGCTATTTCAAGCAATACTCTGACTATTTGGAGAAAAATCCAGATATAGTATCTTTTGTGGGTGACCTCTCTAAGAATAGCACAGTTTGTCTAATGTGTTATGAGAAAGACTTCCGGCGTTGCCACAGAATGGTCCTGGCCGACAAGCTTGAAAAAAAGGGAATAGTGTTTCGCCATCTGTAGTTGTTGGTGGTTTTGATGACAACAATCGAGAAAATTGTCGTACTGGCAAAAGCAATTCCTGCTATAAGCCCACTACATGGTGAGATAACTTGTGTAGCAGGGATAGCGGAAGATGATTTATGGCGGCGACTTCATCCAGTGCCGACAAAGTATCTAAGTAAGAGTTACTTTATGAAGTTCGACACCATTGAAGTTGAAATTGATGCTTGGTCAGGAGCGAATCCAAGACCAGAAGATAGATATTTGGTCGACTACAAAGGCCGAGTTGGAAAAATCAGTGATTGGGAACAGCGCAGAGCTTTTCTGCAAAAGCATCTTGACAAATCTGTAAGATCGATCTTATCGTCTGGTCGGAGTTTGGGCTTGATCAAACCTCAGATTGAAGATTTCTATCTTGATCAGAATAATAGGCTTAGATATAAGTTTAGAGACATTGAGACTAGTCATAATCTTGTTTGCCGGGAATGGGAGGCATTGGCACTAACTAGGAAATATCCGAATGAGTTTGAAAAAGTCAAGACAAAGTTCTGCGATTGGATGAAGACGAGAGACACGTACTTTGTTATCGGTACAACAGCCGACAATGTTACCAAGATGGTCGTGGCAATTCACTATCCACCAAAAGCATAGGATGTTTTCCTGAGTGAATGTATATAGCCCTAAACATATCGAAAAATCTGCCGAGTTTTATAGTGCTCTTTTTCTGTTGACCAACGGAATTCCCATTCACTCTGCACAACGAAGTAGTGTGAACAGAAGTCCTGATCATATTTGCGTTCACAAACAAACTGCATTTGAAACCTCAGTTCTTCATTCATATACTCCGCAGGAGGTACAGCATCTCCAAGAAACTATCGGTAAGGTATTGGGCAAGGACACACTTGTCTCAGTTTATGGCGATGAGAATTATCATATTAAAACACTCATTCTCAGAGAGGCAAGATGTGAGAATAACGTCGCAATTGTTAGAACAGTGTATGATGCTTCGAGTTATGCTAAGAAAATTTACAACAAAATTGATGAGGAATATAAGCAAATACGATCATTTGAGAAAGGAGTCCTGATGATTTATCATATGACTTGTCCTTTTGATCCATTGTCTTTGGGCGCTGTCTACTCTCAGATTCTTTCAGATAAAGGAACAGATTATCCAAAACTCACTGGCATTCTTGTAGCGTTGCCGTCCAACTCTTTTCTTCCTCTGGGTACACCGTCATACTTTTTCGTGGAAAACCCTTACAGCCAACTATATCCTCCTTCTGAGCTTGAGAGAGTCTGGATGATACCTAAATCAGAGACTTTCATTCACCCAATCAGCTACCATACTTTCTTACGGGCTAAAAAGGTTGGAACAGACTGACATACCCAGCGCCACATTTTTGATCTTCCGTTCATCCTTGATATTCTATTGACTGTTGTCCATTGTGTGTTTTGTTTGTTGATGGTACTTGAACCCATTTGGGTTTGGGGACGGGCAGCCCCACCATGGGATCTAAACCCAATTGGGTGCAAGTACCCACAATCTACTGTAACGAGTATTTACCAGCAAAAACATGGCCACACAATACTTGGCGAGAGTTCGAATCTGTCTGGGGCTACTAATTGTTTGTGTGCGTGCGTGCAACAGCGCTAGGCCCCTCTATTTGGAGCCAAATATGTTTTTTATTCTTGATGTGTCCATAATTGCGCTGTCTCCTTTTTAACAGAGTGATTGTTAATGTTACGATGATAAGTAGGAATATTAGGGAGAGTGAGGAGAACTCCGGGATTACTGTAACCTCGCCATCAGTTGCATTGCTTGGAATTGGATTACCATTAGGATCGCTTAGCTTAATTGGATAGACGAACCCTGGCCAATATAGTTTCAGAGGCGAAGGTCCGTCTGTCGTTGTAGTGTTAAAAGTTATTGTAACTAGGACTCCGCTGCCGTTTTTTGGTGGTTCGTCACTTATAAGTGTAGTGACAACCCTTACGGCTCCAGTAGTTTCATTGAAATTATCTTCTATGGTTTTGACCTTAAAGATGTTAGTGGGCTTTAAAATGGGCGTTAGAAAGTGACCTGCATGCCATTCAACGTTTAGACAGTCCATCATGGTGGTATTATACCATAATATGAAGTCATAGCCAAAAAGATTTGTTACACCACTTATTGAGACGTTTATGTTAAAGGTTTCCCCAACCTGTGGTATTAAGAGAGATGGGGGGTCTATGTAAACTATTGTTTCTTGGGCATTTACCCCCTTAAAAAATACAAACAACACAAAAAAAGTCAATAGCAGACTTCTCAACTTCAATGGAAACACAGTCTCCCAAAGTGTTTTACATAGTGTTCAATCTATTACTTTAATAAGCTTTCGCTGTTCGTAAAAATATGCCAATAACATACGCACTCTCATTTGTTTCATTAAATGAGTTGTCGCCTGATCCAATCATTCCATAAATTGTTTGTGTTATTGGGCAAGTTGTGTCTCAGAATGGTGGCGGCAATTTCAATCTGTGGTCTTTTTTTCTTTCGAAACTCTGGTATTATCATAGCTGCTGCAAGTAGGGCGAAGAGGGTAAGGACTGTGTGATAGCCGTTGACGGATTCACTGCTCGAGCTTGAACTTGAGTATCCAATACTAATAGTGATGGCGCGTGTGTTATCGGCTATGTCGGTTTCGCCTGGAACTGTGTCTGCTTCTGCGCGTATTTCGTATCGTCCGAGGGAGGGTGGTGTCCACGTGAAGGTTAGTGTGCTATTGGTTCCGTGTGTTAAGGTTATAGTTTGGGTTCCGATTAGAGGGTCTGTTAAGAGTGTGTAGTATGTGCTGACGTTGAAAGTTTCTGTATGAGTGCCTTGGTTTTCAACAGTTACATTAACTGTTGTTGTGGAAGCTGTTAGGTTTATTATCGCGACATCGTGTACAGATGGGTAGTAGTAACCATCAATCGCTGCATGCTCAATTGGTTGTTCGGTGGAGCTTACCAATTTTGTATCATAAAGGTCTAAGATACCTTCTTCTGATGTCTCGACATAAAATTTGACGGTCGCTAATGTTCCGCTACCGTTTACTCCAGGTATACTGCCTATTAGTGTGCAAGCCGCTCTTATGTATCCCTCAGTGTTGTTCATGTTTATCACGAAAAGCGTGTCGTTGTAACCTTTGAGAAAGTCGCCTTCTGCGACATCAAGAGCCTCCAGTATTGTGGAATTCCATCTTAACTTAAATTCCCACCCATAGAGGTCAGCAACATTGGAGATGCTTATATTCACCGAGAATTCTTGGTATGCTTCCACTATGGTTGTTGAGGGATCAACATATACTGATGCTTCCAAAGAAGTGCTCTCCAACGTAGCAGTTTGAAAAGATGCTGGCGTTTGTTGTGTTTCGCTCTTAGCGACCATGAACACTAGAATTATTAATGATAAAACCATAACGGATTCTTTGAGATTTTTTCCCAAGTACATTTGTCTCTCACACACGGGCGTTCTACTTTAGTTATGTTATCTCTCCTTACCGAGTGTTTATTTACTTTGTTTCATGTCGGTAAATATGCTAAAAAAGGGAAGGGAGATTGTTGGAGCTCTCGGCTTATGGACGATTTTCAGCTTTAAGGCGGAGTAACGACTACTCCGATGTGTTTGGCAACTTGAACCAGATCAAAGACGTCAATCGTTAAGTCAAAGTTCAAGTCTACGAACATGTTGTAGTTTTCTGGCGGTCCAACTGTGACCTCGATTGATCGCGCAACTCTTACCATATCGAAAATGTCAACCTCACCGTCGCCGTTAAAGTCAGGTATAGTCATAGGCTCAAAGATCACAGTGAATCCCGGTGGTTCGCTTGTCACCTCCAAGATGCAAGCAGGAGCAGCGAAAAACGTTAGATTGAAGGGAGCTGTAAATTCATTTGTTCCGTATCTTGCAACTATCATTAGATATAATGGCGGTGGAACAGTTAATGTCATATTATCCACTTTTTCTGGATAAGTTGCTGTGTATAATTCTTGACCAGAGGGTGTTAGTAGCCGTAGTGTCACTTCATATGTTGTTGCCGCTACAGGAGCTGTAAGCATTACGGCTGCCAAGAAGCCCAACAATATGGAGCTTAGCAAAGGTCTTTTCATGTTCTTTCCTCCGTAAAATAACTTGTTTTCCTATAATAAAAGCGTTTCTGAGCCTCTTTTTTAGAAAAAAGCTTCGCTGACGTTCTTAATTGTTCTAGAACATTCACAATAGTTCAGTTTGACAAACAAAGCATAAAACAGCTGCCTTTTTCTGAAAAATAGAAAAAAGTTTCAAGAGGGCATCTCATGTTTTTCTAGTACGCATTCTTTTTTCAGAGTACTTAAATAGAAACTATTCCATTATTTCAAAAGAAGAAAAATGAAAAACAAGTCAATAGCAGTGCTATTTCTGTTGGCTCTTAGCATCCTTTTTGTTTTCAGACCAGCAACGGTTTCTGGCCAGTTCGAACTTGAAGAGTCACGACTGTTCTCAATTCAAGTATACACTAACGGCTCAGCAACGTATATCTTTAGACGAATATTTATCTTGGCGACGGAAGATGATATGGCGGTGTTCGAACAATATCTTTCAGGTTTTGAGACTATAAAAGAGGGGCTTCTGGAGAGGTTTTCTAACGAAACACGCTTCATGGTGAACAGAGCAAGCAGCATTACTAATAGGAGCATGGACGCAACAAACTTTAATGTTTCCGCTTATATGCTTCAAACAATAACAGGCGCCAGAGGGATAATAGAATACGAATTCTTCTGGACAGGCTTTGCCTTCATTGACAAAGGAGAGATATATGTAGGCGATGTATTCGAAGTGGGTTTGGTTCTTCTAGAAAAAGACGAGCTAAACATTCGTTACCCAGAGGGATATAGTGTCGCAGACGTTGAGCCTGACCCCGATCATATCAGAAATCAAGATCGGATGCTCATATGGACAGGTCCCAAAGTCTTTGCCACAGGAACACCAGCTATTAGGCTGACCTTGGAAACTACCAGTGTTTTTGATGATTTACGAACATACGCTCTGGTAATCAGTCTAGTTGCGCTTGGTGCGAGTTCCTTCGCTTTTTTTTATAGGTTTAGAATCCAGAAGAAAAGAAAAGAGGAATTGAAACACGTTCCATTAGCAATCCTAGAAGCTGAGAGCGAAGAGGATAAAATAATCAAATTACTTCAAGCCAGTGGAGGATATTTACGTCAATCAGCAATAGCCGAGAAACTTCGCTTGTCGAAATCTAAGGTTAGTGAAACTCTCTCGAATATGGAGAAGAAGGGATCAATAAGACGGCAGAAAAAAGGAAGAGAAAAAATTGTGATTTTGATAGTCCAAGAGAATAATAAAACTCACAGATCTCCATAGAAAAGGAAAAAGCAGACCTGAACTGAACAACACTTTTCTGGAGTGTAAGTGTTTACTAAAGGTCATGGTATTTGTTTGGTAAAGGGCGACATCACCTACAATCTCCATCTCTTCATTGCGAATTCACCGAAACTTTTAAGGCAGAGATTAGTTTTACCTATTTGAGGAGAAGATAAGAATGAGAAGAATCCAGAGTGTAGCATTGTTGGCTATACTACTAATGGCGTTCGTTTCAATGTTGCCTTTGCTTGCATGGGCCAGAGAAGAACCCGTTTATCTGATGATTGTGGAGTGGGAGGGACCTCAAAAAGTAATAGTCTATACTATACCGCCAGAAGATGACTCCTTGACTAACCCCGACTACAAGCTCTTGCCTTTCCACTGGTACACTACAGCAAACTATTGGATAAACCCAAAGAACAAGTATGGTTTCTCTTTTGAAGCAGTAGTCACAACTATCACAACGTCAGCAGACACATGGGATATAGAAACTGAAGCATCTGTATTTTCATATCAGGGCACAACAACCCTGGGCGCTGGAAAACGAGACTACTACAATGTTGTGGCATGGGGCGCCTATCGGGTCGGCGCAATCGCTGTCACGTATATTTGGTATAGTGGCTCACAGATACTCGAAACTGACACACGAATGAACACTTTCTATAAGTGGAGCCTTACAGGCGAAGCAGGCAAGATGGATGTCCAAAACATAATGACACATGAGTTTGGTCACTGGGCTGGTTTGGCTGACTTGTACGATGATGTGGATTACTGGCTGACAATGTACGGCTACGCAGACTATGGAGAAACATACAAACGAACATTAGGATTAGGCGACATCAACGGCTTAGAAGCATGGTATGGACCATAACCCCTACTAAAACTCCTTCTTTTTTATTCTTGATGTGTGGTATGAACAAGTGTTTGAAGCTATCCCGGGTTACCAAAACAAGTATAACTCGGCTGTCTTTTGTTATGGCACGTAAAGGAAGTCTGCTTCTCGTGCGTTGTTCAAACTGTGGAAAATGCTGTGAAAAAACAGAGATGGAGCTTTCAAGCAAGGACATCAAAAGATTAGAGGAAACGGGTTATCGCCTACAAGAATTTGCAGTTATAGATGATGATGTGACTCGCCTCAGAAACGTTGACGGATGGTGCTATTTCTACATTCTCGCTGATAAGAAATGCCGAGTCTATGGAAAAAGACCCTTAGGATGCTATCTTTATCCTGTTGTGTATCTGGCAGATGATGGTGCCGTGGTTGATGAATTATGCCCAATGGGACAGACGATTTCAGAACAAGAATTGAGAACGAAAGGAAAAATCCTTGACAAACTCTTGAAAAAAATGAATAATGAAAGAAAATGCAAATAGAACACTATTTTCTGATATGCTCTAGATGTGAACTTTCAAGTGCACGCAATATCTGCGTGACCGCGGATCTCATGTAGAAAAGTGACGAGAGCTTCTTTTCGAACGGCTAGAAAATAATAATATAATTGGAAAATATTTCGGAAGACTGACCGCTTTCTAGGGGAATAAAAATTAGGCAGGTCAATGTGGAAAAAACAAAAAGTTTTATTTGACTATTTCGGCGTTTGCGGCTCTACGGCCTATCCTTGTGATCCTTATTTTCACATGGTCTCTAGGTTTTGCGTTGGCAACGAATATTACGAAGCCTTGGATTCTGGCTATGCCTTCTCCTTGGCTGCTCGTTTCCGTTATGTTCACTTCGTATTCCTTTCCCATCTCAACTGGGCAAGGCTTAAAGTCCCCACCATAACCGCGTCTTCTCTCATAACTCATAAGGCGTCTTCCTCCTTTCACATTTGTGATGATAGTGCTCACTTATAAGACTTTAAGTGTTCCGTAGCGCGCATGCGTGTTCCTAAATTCACTTTCTTGCTTGCGACAAGGTTGGGCGAGTGAGCACGCGCGCTCCTTGTTGAATCATATTTGGATCATATAGTAGACCCGAGGGGTAGGCTGTCAGGACACACAAGCACAGACCGATTTTGGGAACGGACATGGCGCTCACAGAAAAAAGGGAATGTGCAGGAGGCTTCTATACACTGGCAACTTGAGGCTTTTATAAAGGGTATTTAAGCATCTGCTACACTATAAGGAGTGATGTTTAATGCCGAAGACTAAAGCCATAATAAACATTCAAAACGTTGTTGCTTCTGCCACCTTAAACCAGAAGGTTGACTTAAACGCTGTTGTGAAGGGTTATCCAGGAGTTGAATATCGTCCAGAACAGTTTCCCGGACTAGTATTCAGGCTTAAAAGGCCGAAGACAGCTACCTTGATTTTTAACTCTGGTAAAATGGTTTGCACAGGAGCAAAATCGGAAAAGGAATCCCGCAGAGCTGTTATGACAGTTGTTAAAGAACTGAAAAAGAGCGGAATAATCATCATCAGCAAGCCGGACTTGAAGGTTGTGAACATCGTTGCTTCTGCAAGCTTAGGCGGAAGGATAGACTTGGAACAGGCAGTGACCACGCTTGGAAAAACCATGTATGAGCCGGAGCAGTTTCCAGGACTGATCTACAGAATGGACGAGCCTAAGGTGGTCATACTGATATTCGCAAGCGGAAACCTTGTTTGCACCGGAGCGAAGAAAGAACAGGACGTTTATGACGCAGTGCATAAGCTTCACGGAAGCTTGGAGGAACAAAACCTCATATTCTACGAATAAAACTTCATACGTTAATCGTCTATCGCCTTCGTTTGACATTCCTCATCGTAGTAAAGTAGAACGCACTTGTATCCGAAACAATGGAAAGTGTTTTATCTATCATCATCAGAAACCATGGTTATCAAGATATATTGGAGGAAATTAAATGGGAAAATGTAAAAAATGTGGAACCTTTGTTTCATCGCCTAAGAAGAAGTGGACAATGGCTGGACGCCCAGACAAGTCAGGAAAAAGAACTCAGTTAGAAATCGGCCTTTTCGACTGTCCAAAGTGTAAGAAGCCCTTCCGAGAAGTACTAAGCAAGAAGAAGATTTAGGCACACCGAACACAGCCCAAAAAAGGCAAAAGAAGTGCAAGTAAAGCCGATGTGGGTGGAGAAAGCATAAGGCATCAAGTTTACACCCTCTCATTCCCCCATTTTTCAATCTCTTCTAATCTTTTCAAAAGCTCTTGTTCATCTATTTTTAAAACACTTCGCGCACGCGTCGAATGCGCTGCGCAAAAAGGCGTTTGGGCCTGTTAGAGCTCTTAAAACCTAAAGTATCAGGAGAAAACAAAAATTGTCAAAAACTTATTTTTCAGAACATTTAGAAACCTAAAACACGCGGTGCCTTAATGTTTACTTAGCTCGCGTGTTTCGCAAGGTTTTCCTACTCTCTTGTAAGCGTTATTTCCATCGTTGAAACCATTCGTGCTCTGTTTTCGCCTTCTCTCGGTGGCATCTCCTCTGTTCCTATAGCAATTTTGCTTACTTTTAGGTCTTTTAGGAAGCGATTTCTGGTTATTTCAGCTACATCAACAGCTGTTGTGATTGCTTGTCCTCGTGCTTTCAAAATTACTTCCTTAGCATTGCTTGCCGATAGTCTTGTGATAACTGCTAGAACATAGTCCATTGGTGGTTTACTTCCAATGAAAACAATTCCCGATTTTTCCGCCATTTTCCATCACTCCTTTCATCATTGATTGTAACGTGTAACGTTGCTGTGCTCTTCTCGTCCTTAAACAACAGAACGCTACTGCCTCATATTACGCAAACTTCCTTATAAATGCGATTAAACAACAGAGCATCCTGAGGATATTTTCGCGCGGCTCCCTTATCCTAGATTCTGGTTTTAGACACAGCATTCACTTCGCATTTAGGTGACAAGTTATAATTAGGTGCAGAAAACTCGTATATGCCTTTTCAAACTTGCGCCCTAAACCCTTTAAAAACTGGCTATTTTTGCGAGTAGTGCATAAGCCCAGATCACGGTTACCCCAATAATTCCATACTTTCTCGTAGTTTTCTGTATGTTGATGACATTTTTTGTTGACGGGTTCTTTAACACATCCGCATAACGCATGATAATGGGTATGGAAAAGGGGAAGAGTATAAAAAACAAGAATAAATGTCTGTAAGGGAGTAAACCAAAAGCTGAATAAACGAACGGCGAGAGACTTGCCATCAAAAACATGAACCCAGCGACAATAACACCCTTCTTCCTTCCATACCTAACAACAAAAGTGTGAACACCAGTTTTACGGTCTGCTTCGTAGTCTCCAACGGCTTGGATAATATGGCCACCACACTGAATTAGTATTAGCGGCATGGCACCCAACATAATTAATGGAATATTGGAGATTAGCTTGTCACTTGACCCCAACCCCATTAAGAATGGCAAGAAGCCAGCGCCTACACCAGAGATCACAAAGTCTGCAACTGGCACGCTTTTCAGTCTGAACGGGGGAGTGGAATAAGCAGTCCATAGTCCTAAGTAAACAATAAACAACGGGAGAACATGAACGTTAGCAATGAACACCAAAATTAAACATGAGATGACTAGTAAGAAAGAGAAGATTAATGTCCTCCTCGGCGTTATTCGGCCAGAGGCAACAGGCAGATTTGACTTAACCTCGTTCTCTCGATCCGCCTCACGGTCAAAGTATTGGTTCAAAACGAAGACGCTGGCCGTAGCAAGTGAGAAGGCAAAGAAAACTGTAGCAGTAATCTCAAAAGGAGACATACCAAAGAGAACGCTTCCAAAACCAAAATTGAAAATCCATCCAAGCCAACTCTCAACCCTTGCAGCCTCAAAATATTGAAACATTTTATGCCTTCCAGAATGAAGTTAAAAGTTAGAAAATTTAAGAGTTTTGCCATTTGCCTAGGCATTTTTGGTTTTCTTAGGATGGAAAGGGTTAATCGCCTCGAGCGCTACTGAGTAAGGGAGCAAAATAGTTTCTAAAAAGGGCTTGAAGAGTCAACATCTGTTAGGATGATAAACGGGGAAGCAGAGGCCAGTGAATGGAAAATCCAAAACGTATTCCGGGTGTTCACTGGGGCGGAGTTCATCTGTGCGTTGTCTAGGAGGAGGCGTTTAAAAACTGTCCTTTGCAGATAACGAGACGCTAAATAAAGTGGCTGAAGAAATGCCACCAAGGCGAAGGCAGAGCAAGTATGATTTCAACGATCAAAATCACGTTAACACGAGAATAGGAAACAGGTAAAATGCGAAACAAAGTACGGACTACGCGAGGAAGACCCGCCGGCTGGCACCACTCATACTATGACATGCGTCTTCTCGAGTATCTCGCTAAAACTTCACTGAAACACGGAATTGATTCAGACAAATTTTTTAGCAGTTTTCTTGATGCTTTTGAACATGAAGAAGCTATGTGTGGAGACCTATCGATTGAATGCCGTGTAAAGACACGAGATTACGCAATCTTTCTCATAACCAGTGGTCCTAAAGTAGTTGCACAATTTCCTATACCTGAGCACATTCTTGCAAAAGCCAATCCACTCAAAGAGTTTACGTATAGGCTATCGTCTATAAGAAACTCAGCCCAAGAGGCTAAATCAAACCACTATCAGATTAAAGACTTAAGGATTGGAATGAAACGCGTTAACATAAAGGCAAGGGTTCTCGAAGTATCTCAGCCAAGGCTCGTCGCAACCCGTTTTGGTTTCTGCGCCAATGTGGCAAACGGCCTCGTCGCTGACGAAACTGGAACCATCCAATTGCCTTTATGGAACAAACAAATAGATGAAATTTCTGCGGGTGACCTCATTCAAATTGAAAAAGCAAATGTTATTGTATTTAGAGGTGTACGTCAGTTAAAGGTCGGCAGGAGCGGAAAAGTGAGCGTCATCAAAAATAGTTAGTGTGTACACATTTACGCGGTGTATTGAAATCCGAAACTTAGTTGGGAGAGACTGAGATTTGTCAAGCAGAACGGATTCATTTGGAAGATTACTCTGTCTTCCTCCTACAAAGTTCAGGTCACATGCCCAAACCTAAAGCGAAGAAAGAAATGGTATATCTCATAGAGGTAAGCTAGGAGCTAGAAACCTCATTTTGCAACACAGCACTCAATAGCGCGCGCATGGAATTTGAACACACATCGAGATGTCATGCGAGAAATGGTGCCGTCACATGCCATGTGGAAGGGACTTGAACCCTTTTGGGTATAGGCACAGGCAGCCCCACCATCGGATCTGAACCCAATTGGGTATGAGTACATAGAAGTCTAAATCATTTTTTTGTTTCCTTGTTTTAGACGCTTATAAAGGAACTGAAGATTGTCGACGAAAAAATTGTCAAAAAATAGCAACCAATCCTCAAATTTTGAGGGAATAGGTTGAAGAGAAATTTCCTCTATGGATCTACCAGACTTCGCCATGTTTGCTGCAATGTTTTCGAGGGACTGGATATACTGAGTCATTACTAAGAGATCTGCGGATCGTCCCATTGGACCGTGACCAGGAACAGCAATCTCTAT
>Ga0209725_1000193_pt1 | contig 37555 bp, 33 predicted proteins | sample I18A1metaG_FD_184145 | JGI IMG/M metagenome (GOLD analysis project Ga0209725, IMG submission 184145) | Lake sediment bacterial and archeal communities from Gulf of Boni, Indonesia to study Microbial Dark Matter (Phase II) - ​I18A1 metaG... | ecosystem: Environmental > Aquatic > Freshwater > Lake...
TCCTCCTTGCCCCCTCACCTATCAGAGCTAGCTTTCTTCTGGCGTGATCTCGTGGCAGATGCTCTAAGCTGGCGTTGCTAGATAGGAATGACTTCTCAAGACTTATGTGGCTCTTTAACAGGGACAACATGTCCTCGACTTTGTTGGAATCCTCCGTTTGGATGCGGCCTTGATCTCCGGAATCAATAAGTCCAATGCCGATCCCTTTGTCATAGGGCTTCTTCGCAAGCAAGGCTGCGATTTGAGGATCCCACACGAAGTCAAGGCCGACCACGTCGACCGGCAGTGAGAACAGGACTTCCAGCAGCTTGCTAGAGTATTTGCCGTAGTAGGTCCAGACTGCCACAGGAATGGTCAGACCTTGCAGCATCCTAGAGTACAACCCTGAGAGCATCTCCAAATCCTCGCTTGTTATTCTTGGCGAAACAACAGAAGGCTCATTGAATTGAACAAGAGGCGTGCCTTTCAACTCAGCCAGTTCCTCTCTGTAGAGACTCGCATAAGCTTCAGCCAGTTCGCGCAAGCTTCTGTAAGGTGATCCTCTGCCAAGAAGCGAATGTTTCGCCATTGTGTATGGCCCTGGAAACTCCGCTTTGATGGTTGGGTGGACTTCCTTGGCGGTTTCGTACAGATCGCTCAGAAGACGACGTTTCCTCGAAATTCTGTTTGTGACGATCGCCTCTCTGTAGTGGGTATTCGTGTGGAATATCTTCTTCATGCCACCAAACTGGACGCCATCAACATGCTCCAAAGGCCAAGTCAATTCATCGTGAACGTCCACTAACCCGTAGTTGGGCAAATCGATGCCTGCTACAACCATTTCTTGGATGATTTCTCTTGTCAAATCCTTCCTGAGCGATTGAACCAGCTGCGCATCCCCGGTCCCCTCGTACACCTTGTTCAGTTCCTTTCTGAGAGCGTCCCCGCACCCGGATCCCACTCTCGGATAGGGCCCAACTACTGTTGACTTCAAATTCATCTCTTCCGAAGCTGTTGCTAGTCGCAGCATCTTAGCATTACTCTGGCTTTTTAGTTGTTAGCCGGATTCCGGAGCACGAGCTCTAAGTAGTGCAACACATGACTTGGCAAGACTCAAGGCCGAGGTCAAGACCTTAGGTCCTCCTGTGACAACCGGAGTACGTCAGAAGCCGGGCTCCAGACATAGTCATTCCCGACGAACAGTGCACAAGCTTTCGCTTGGAAACCTGTTCTTCGGATCAGTCTGCCTCAGAATCTTAGTATCAGTCACCAAGCGAAAGTAGAGAAAGGGATTTGTATATGTCCAGAATTCCCCTCTGGAGCGAGCAACTCAATCCTTGGAGTCCTCGCCGGATTGCGTAAGATCGATTGGTTCAGGTCTAACCGCGCCTTCCAATGGGGTAAGTCTCTCAGGAAGTTGTGAATACTTACCGTCTGTAGTCCTGTACACGGCCAGTCTGCCCGCTGTCTCCCAGCCCGGCCGGATTGGTGGCGTACCTGAATCGTCAATACCTCGGCGGTTGGGTCGCTCTTCCCAGGCCATATTGTTAGGCTGAGGTGTGGCCACTTCATGTTACAGCCTTGAAACATGTGGGTTGTGGGTAATTGAAGGATTTTGTTCATGAATGGAGAAAAGCTTACAATAGCTGGCTTGCCTAGTCCCTTAATGTTCTCTGGCTAGAGTAGGTAGCCTCATGGTGCGTGAGAGAAGAATCTTCAAGAACTGCCCGCATTGCGGGGCAAGTGTGAGAGACATAAACTTCACCCATCATCTGGCGAAGGTTCATTCCATCTCCGCTGAGACCCTACGTGAGGAAAGAGAGATTCAGGATGAGGTGGCCTTCATCGAAGATTACGTGAAGCGAAGGAGCCTTGAGAAGCCTCCGAAGAACCTTGAAGATTTGGAGAGGATGGTTGAAGAGGCTGATGAGAGATGGCATATGCCTCCAGTTCCATCCCCTGGATCAATGGGGCGGTTTATGCGTAGACACTACGAAGAGTTCTATGGTGTTCTCGAACGAGCCTGCGAGAAGATTGATGAAATGCAGATTGATCTCCCGCGACCTGTGAAACGGAACGAGTTCGTGGAGAAAGCTGAGAGGACTGGAAGATTCAAGGAGACAGTTCTCGAAGTTGAAGGGAAGAAGCGAGAGCTTGGGGGAAGCGACCCGAACAGATGGGCTTTCGAGGTTCAATTCAGTATCCTGAACATTTGGAAGCCCGGTTTCGAGCAGTATCTCACAGACCTATTCTTCACCAAGGAGAGATGTCGAAACTGTAAGAGACTGGATAAAGAAGAGGCTCAATGCGAGGAAGGCTACTCTGACTGCATGTTTGATGATGAGTTCAACCAATTCAAGTTTGAGTATGTGAGAAAGATCGTCAACCAGCTGAAGAATGACATTGAACCGAAAGAGTTGGAGATTCCCCAGCATCTCCGCGATATAGAAGTGAGGATGAGAGAGCTTAGCCGGAGGATGGGAAAGAGTTCCAAGCGGGAAGGATGAAACAGCTACTGCACGTGGAGAATCTTCGAATGAGATTTCAGCTTTGAAGCAGCGCTGTCTTGGACACAGACTATGCTAGGGTTAAGAATCAGGATCTGCGTGTAGCGGTTATCGGAGAGAGTAGTAGCGGTAAGAGCTGAGCGATGGCTGTTGTTGCTGAGCAGGCGATTCAACAAGGGTTGCAGGTTGTCTTCATCGATCGGCCGGCCGATACTCGTCGGCCGCGCGATCCATACGCATCTCAGTGACCTTCGCGCTGACAGCCGCCAACGATTGGCTACTACAAAGAACTGATTTATATTCGCAGGTGCGGACCTAGCCGAGTGCACTAGCAGAGGTATGAAATGTCGTCAGACGATCTTAGCAAAAGGGCCTTCATCTCCGCGATGATGGTCGGTCCTTGTCCAAGATGCGGAAGTCAGAATACCCACGACTGCTTCTATGATGAGGAGGAGCATCATCCTGAGTTCGAGTGCCCGCTTATCAAGGCAGTAGATGATCCTCTCATAGGGCACTGCGAAAACTGTGACACCGTTTTCTGCATAGAGTGCCAAGAGGTTATCAGTGCAGCGAGCGAGGAATCTTCAAGCGACATAAGGACATTGGCGGAGAATCACTCGAAGAGTTGCGTTGAACTGAAACCCCAACGCTGGACGGAGAAGTACGGTTCAACCCACAAGCTTGTTTCCGTGCAAGACGATACGGTGACCATCACAGAACATGCGGAGGAGCTCATTTCTGACGGAACCGAGAAAAATGAGGGAGATGAACGGACGATCACTCTCCATCTTTCCAAAGAGGCCGGAATCACATCAAAGGAGCTGAAGAAGATCGGATACTACATGAAGTTCTCCTTCGATGCGGACGATATATATGGTGTTGCTGACCTTGAGTCAGACGACGATGATGATATCTCCGATACCTCTCCGCCTTGACTGTCTTGTCACGAAATTGCTGACTGGTGACCTGCTGAAGAGTTTTGGCTGATGATCTGGCCTACGGCCGGCCGTGGTGCGGACGCGTCTAGCCTGTTAAAACATCCACTCGCGCCCGCTAGTCCAGACCCAGAAAGCGTTTTTCATAGCGTCACTTTGCCATCGCTTGACACGGCCGCGCGCTAGGCCGTTGCAGTATTCATTTTGTTGACATGGTTTTGTTAGCTGTGATTTAGAGCCTCAACCTCACCCGCTTCGCGCGCGTTGAAACTCGGCCATGTGTCCTTATATGTGCAATGTCCGGTAAACTGCTGCACCTGAATGCGAAGATCTCCAGTTCTTGGCTTGGCGATACGCATTGGCGCTTAGGCTTGAGACTAGGCAGGTAGCATTGGTTTCGGCATTTGCTGCACTAATCGTCATGGTAACTCGACTTCCGGGAATTCCTATAATCGGGGCAGCTGGAGCCAAGATGCAGCTTTCGGTCGTGATCTACCCGATAGTTGGGATCTTGCTTGGGGGATCAATAGGAGCGATAACAGTTCTTGTTGGCAACATCGTGGCGTGGGTGATTCCCCCTTCTACCTTGCTGGGCTTCCTAATGGTGCCGCCAGGTGCGCTCGCGGCTCTGGTCGCAGGTTCACTACGATCCAAGCAGAAGTTCTTCAACTGGAAGCTGGCTTCAGCGGTTTTGGGAACTCTTAACGTACTGTGGTATCTCAGTCCAGTTGGGCTGGATGCGCCATTCTATCCTGTCCTACATTGGACCGCGCTCATCTTGGTAGTTCTGTTTCGAGGAAAGATCGGCTCTCTTCTAGATAGCGGGTCCAAGAGAGATGTTGTTCTGGGAACATGGGTATGCTCGTTTGCGGCGCTTATGAGTGACAGTATGGCAGGAAACTTGATCTTCATTTCTGCTGTGGGCTGGATTATCCCGCTAAGGAGCATATTGGATGCAGTGACTAGTCTCGGTATGCTCTGGTTGAAGCTTGGGATCCCAGCATTGCCGTTCACAGGTCTAGCCGCGCTGTTTATGGGAGCTCTTGTCATCACAGCCATAGAAAGGATAACCATGACAATGCTGAGCACAATGATCGGAAGCGCTGTGATTCGTATCTTAGGAAAAGGAAGACTGTTGATCTCCAGTTGACTTGATCTTGATTGAAACCTAACGGCCAGATAATCTTCACGAATGAGAAGCCATGAACCGCCAAGCTGTTCGCGCACGATTACCTGCCAACAGATTTTCTCTAGTTCTTGTCGAAGACTTTTGCGGGGGTTCCCCAATGAGGAAGCTGGTTTGCAGTACTACGTGACTCTTACCAACGACTGCAACCTTCGATGCAAGTATTGCTACGAGAAATGCTGCAACGACATAGGAGTCGATCTGGGAAAACTTGAGATAGACTATTCTGTTCCGAGTTCAATGAGCTACGACGTAGCTGAGCTGAAGAGATTCTGCGGAAGGGACCGGGGCTCCACGGTCATTTTCTACGGAGGAGAGCCACTTCTCAGAATCGACCTACTGGAGCAGATCATGCGTGACGTGAGTGTCAGTAAGTTCATGATACAAACCAATGGCATCCTACTCCACAAGCTGTCTCCTAGGTTACTCGAGAAAATGGATACGATCTTGGTATCCGTTGACGGTGGCAAAGAGCTGACTGACTACTATCGAGGAGGAGGTGTCTATGACCGGGTGATTCAAAACCTCGAGGATCTTCGGGAGAAAGGATTTGCTGGAGAGATAATCGCTAGAATGACTGTTGGTAGAGAGACGCGAATAGATCGAGAAGTTTCTTCTCTGCTATTTGACGAGACTCTGTTTGACTCTATTCATTGGCAACTCGACGCACTCTTTTGGCATAACGACTACGAGAAGGAGGATTTCTCGAAGTGGGTGGAAGATGAGTATAATCCCGGAGTTAGAAACTTGGTCAACATGTGGGTCGATCAGATGAGAAGACAGGGTAGGATTCTTCGAGTATATCCACTGATTGGAATCATGCAGTCACTTCTCTTGAACGAGTCCGCAAAACTGAGGTGTGGAGCAGGTTGGACAATGTTCAACATTCAAACAGACGGCAACATCACACCTTGTCCTGTAATGGCTGGAATGAAAGACTTCTACCTCGGCAACATCAAAGACACAGACCCTGACGATTTATCGTCAAAGGCAGTGCACGTGTCCAAGCCTTGCACCGACTGTTCCATCTACTCAGTCTGCGGCGGCCGGTGTCTTTATGCAAATGTGACGAAGCTTTGGGGCGAAGAGGGGTTCACGCTCGTTTGTGGCACTGTGCGTGAATTGGTTGATGCTCTGAGACGTGTTGTTCCAGAGATCCTGAATCTCATATCTGAGCGAAGAATCTCTCTGCATGATTTCTCTTATCCCAAGTACAACAGTTGTGAGATTATTCCCTGATAGAGTATATGCGAGGTGCGCGCGCTACATACCAAGGCCTGCCTTTATTTCGCTGTGACTGCCCACCTTTTGCTGAGGTCTCATGGGAAAATGAGCGCAGACACTGACCACGAACTCCTATCTCATCTGCCAAAGGGAAAACTAGTCAACCTGCTGCGTATGCATGCAAGGAACGTTCTTCGTATCGACGGACTGTACTTCCTAGGAATCGAAGAGAAGTTTGGAACTTGCAGTGCAATCGAAATCGACAGGCAATGCTGGAAGACTATGGGAGCCATAGAGGCGCATGAGATCAAGAAACTCATGAGGAGATCCCGGTTCACGGTTCCGAAGGTTATGCAGGCGCTTCAACTCTCAAGTTGGTCTCTCTATCACACAGACAAGGAAGTCGATGAGAAGAAAGGCGTCTTCAGAGTTGTTCGTTGCAAGACTCAGTTGACGAGGCTGAAGAAGGGATTGCCTGAATTTCCCTGCAAAACGGTCAGATATGAATACTTGAGAGCGTTTGCCTCTGAACTCAGTCCTCAGATCGAAGTCGTGTGTAGAATCTGTCCACCAGATAGAGATGCGAATGATTCTTGGTGCGAGTGGGAGTTCAAGATAGGAAAATAGCGGCTCTTGCTCAGGGCAAGAGCCTCGGCGAGTTCCTAAGCTCTCCTGAAGTTTCTTGCAACACTCTCAACCGTTTCTCCCACTGTTTCTACTTTGTCTATTTCGCCTAGGCCTTTCTCAGCGGCTTTGCGAATATGATAGACAGATCTAGGGTCAAAGCCCATTATCTTTGAACCGATGCTATCGACTGAGACTGGATCGCGGCCTGCAAGCACCAAGCCCATGTCTACAGGGGTGCCATTGACTGGTCCGCTTCCCTCCATAGCCACAAGTCCATCGATCACAGTCAAGGTCGGCTTCAGAACCGTGTTGATGTCAACGATCACTTTCCCTATTCCTTTAATGTGATACTTCCACTTCCATTTGTCAGGTATCAACCCGAACATGTTCTTCAAACCCAAAGTAACCTGTGTCTCGCTGTGTGTCTTCATCTTTGCAGCGCTGATGATTTGGCTTTCGGCCACGATCTTTGGCACTGTTATCTGCGACAGAGTCTCAGCGTTGGGAACCTGCAGCGTTACTTTCTCGTCTAGTTTGCTGAGGTTGAGAAATGGAACATTGCACTTTTGGCAGAGGTCCAGCATGCCCGTGATCTTCGCAGCTTTGTCAGCGTTGGTGGATGTTGCATCGGATTCCACCACGTAGAGTTCCTTGTTCCATACCTGCAAAGCCTTGATGATGGCTTCGACCACAATCGGATCAGTGGTGGCTCCAGTGTCCCAAGTCTTTGTTGTAATGAAGTTCACTTTAATCAGCACCGGTCTTCCCAAGAGATCCTTCAAGCCACCGATCAGATCGAGAGCTTTCGTAACCGTTTCAATGGATCTCTTTCCCTTGACGATCGCAACCTTTGAAACCATTCACGTTGACTTCCAAGAATAGTCCCCTTGATAAGATCATTCAACTATTAAGCGATCTTGTCTCTATGATCTAGATCGAAAAAGTTGGGCGATGCCTCTGCAAGTTCACTTTTTCCAAGAAGAGCAGTGGTGAGAGCTGTCTCGTAATGGTTATTTTGGAGAATTCTCAATGACCTGCGCATGTACGGCGTGGAAATAAACAGAGATGTCAAGATCACCCTTCATCGCTTCGCCGATTACTTCAAAGGGTTCGAGAAAGTCGGCGCTGTAAGAGAGATATTCGGTGATGAAACGGAGAAAGTTCTGAACAATCTGATGATAGAGTTCTATTCGTCGAGACGCGGATACATGGGGGTAAGCGACCAAGACGGACACCTCATGGTCAGCGCACACTATCTTAGGAATGGGAATGAGCGAGACATCTACTTGGACATAATCCATGAACTGGTTCATGTGAAGCAGCATTTGGATGGTAGAGAGCTTTTCGAGAACAGGTGGGAGTACGTTGACAGGCCTACGGAGGTCGCGGCCTATCAGCATGCGGTGAAAGAGGCGCGGAGGCTTGGGATGAGCGACAAGGAGATCCTTGAATACCTCAAGACGGAATGGATGAGCGAAGAGGATCTCGAGAAACTCGCCACAGCCGTCGGCGTGAAAGTGTGATCTTGAAAAGGCGCGTGCGACCGAAGATACAAGACCTGCTAATCGATATCTGAAAAAGGCATCTTCCTGAGTTTGAGATTCAAGGAGTATTGAGAGAGAAGCACAGGAACAAGAAATCGTCAAGGGTCTGTGGGCAGCGAAACCACGTGCCTTTTCTTGACTGAACTCACCTTCCAGAAGGCTAGGACTGCAACGAGAACTATGACGATGACCGGCCCGACCCAGAGCATCAAGCTACTCACGGGCTGCGTGGCTTTCTGGGCGACGGCCAAGGCTTTCGAAGCGAGTTCAGCTGCTTCACGATAATTGGCCTGAGTGAGCCTGTTTTTGGCTTGTTCCAGTCCCTTCATTGCATCATCCAGTCCCTCCAGACGTCCTTCGTTCTTCGCTTTGACGATCTCCTTCTCGACTTGCTCGATTCTCGAACTAGCTTCCAGCGCCCATTCCCGTGCTTCGTTGACGCTTTCTGGCTTAGTGAAGTGGATCAGGTATCCATCGGTTCCTTTCTGCAGAATGACAAAGCCGAACTTGTTCTCTTTACTGGCGAACACGGAGTTTTCGCCAGCTCCTAGATTGAATGGAGCATCGTCCAGAGTGTCAGTGCTTGGGTTGGCGTCTACCAGTCGCGCTGGGCCCTTTCCGCTTTCCACAGATTCATCAACATAGGTAACGAGGACGCCGGCGTGAGGAAGAACCGAGTCGTAGCCAATGCGCTCTCGCGCCTCAAAGAGATAATACTGCTTTGCTGAAATTGGGACCTTGACGAGCACAATTCCAGAGAGCGATTCTAGTTGACTGACCCTCACTGATCTTACATCGCCAGGGTTGACGAGCTGCAAGTTCCTGGCAGGTATCCAGCCTAATGCGAGCCTGTTCCATCCCATCAGGTGTGGCAAGTCAACATGTATTGACATAAGGTCATATCGTCCCACGTGGATTGCAGATTCAAAGCGAATTCCTGGTTTGGCTCTCATCTCGTAGTCATAAAGATCAGGCAGACCCAGCACGTGGCCAAATTCGTGGGCGAAAGTCCCACAAGGCTCCTCTTCCGCTTGTACTGTCAGATACTCAATTGTCGTGTTGTCTCTCGTTCTGATCATTCGAGTATGGGAGTGCCCCCAAACTGTCTGGCCGGCGGCTCCCGCCGCCACAATAAAGATCACATCGTAGCGCGAATAGTCAACGAACTCATCTGCCGTCTTTATGACATCATCCTGGAAGGCTCTCCTGTTCCGATCTAAGGAGCCCCACTGTGAGATGTTGTAGGTCGCTGCGGATTTAGGCAACATTATCCAATCGGTTACGTCTCCTGTGACCGAGATTTGATCAAAGGAGACCTCTTTGAAATAGGAGTTCATTTCTTGAAAGATCCTTCTGGAAATCTCTTCTCGACTGGCCTTGTGCTTCACATCTCTGAACTCAACAAGCAAAGCGAGAGCAGACCGTTTGCCACTGGTCAGCGGGTAGCTAGCCCAAAGACTATGTTCTTTGAGATTCGTTGCTTGGGTTTCTGCGCTTTTTCGGTCGTCAGAGAATGCACCAGCAGGCCCAGTTCGCACTATTCTCAGTTGATCTGTGACAGAGATCTTCAGTTTGATCTTTTCGATGATCGTTGACGTTGACCAGCCGATCCACCAGCTGTAGCTGTTGTAGTCCCATTTTGCAGTGAATTCATATGAGAAGCCACATGATTCTCCGGGGGATACGGTCTTCCTGAAAATGACTCTCAGTCCGGAAGTCTTTCCTGTGGTAAAATCGTAGTTGAGCTCACCCGTCGAATCATAAACTCTTGTGATCGTTATCGTATAACCAGAACTGACTAGACGAGAGTCAAGACTAGGAGTCCAACTCTTCAATTCCTTGATCTGCAGATTCTTCATGGAAACAGTGTATCTGACACGCGCCTCTCGAGGCGAAACAATGCGTGTCTCTGCGTCGATTTCTTGATATACATAGTCATAGGATTGCACGCATGTGCACTGTGGCAGCAAACCAACCGACAAGACTGAAAGCACAAGCACAAGGATCATGAGGGGTCGTATCGGCTCGTGTGGCTTCAAAACGATCACAGTTCTCATGTGCTTCTACGCTGTTGTTATGGCTTTTCGCTTCTTGAGCTACGCTTGGACCGATGGTGTGTCGCCCTTCAGCTCGATATCTGCAATGGTTTCCTCTCTCTCAATTCTGCCATCTCTAAGGTACAGTATTCTATCGCTGATCCCCATCATCTTCAGGTCGTGAGTTGCCGTTATCAGAGTGACACCTTTCTCCTTGTTCACGGTCTTCAGTAGGGTTATGATAGCTTGCCCGGTGCGCAGATCGAGGTTTCCTGTAGGCTCGTCAGCCAATACTATCTGCGGATCATTGATCAATGCTCTGGCAATCGCAACACGTTGTTGCTGTCCGCCGCTGAGGTCAGAGGGTTTGTGGCTCGCTCGGTCGCTCAGTCCGACAAGCGCAAGTAACTCTCCCGCCTTCTTCATTGCCTCGCTTTGAGATTGACCGGCGAACACGGCAGGCAGAGCTACGTTTTCCAGAGCAGTCAGTACTGGAATGAGATTGAAGGTTTGAAATATGTAGCCTATCTTTCGACAACGAAGCCAGGCCAACTCAAATGCATCAAGGTTCGTGATGTCAACATCATCGATGAAGATTCGGCCCCTTGCAGGCTTGTCGATGGCACCGATCACGTTGAATAGAGTGGTCTTCCCTGAGCCGGAGGGTCCCATAATCGCCAGATATTCCCCACGACGAACTTTCATTGTAACGCTTTTCAAAGCTTCTATGCGCGCAGGCCCTAACCGGTAGTCTTTCGCCACATCGTCTGCTTCAACAACATAATCATAACTCATGTCTCATTGCCTCCACAGGTTTCAAACGAGCCACATAATAGGCCGGGTACAATGATCCAATCTCACTGAGCAGTATGGCGGTTCCCAGGCCTGTAGCGACATGCATCACATGCTCCTGCAAAGGAACCTGCATGACGAGCGCCCATCCCACCTGAAGGCCGGACACGACAATGCCGATTCCTAGTCCGGATAGAGCCCCTCCAGAGCCACCCAAGATTCCGAGAATGAAGGCCTCGAACAGGAAGATTATGACAACGTGCTGGTCTCTTGCGCCGAGACACTTCATTACACCTATCTCCCTGAACCTTTCGGTTACCGACATGAGCATCGTGTTTGTGACCCCAACAAGGCAAACTAGTAGTGCAATAATCTCCAGCAGGAAGTAGTGAGTCTGCACCGTAGCTGCCTGTCCGGTCATGACGGCGAAAATTGACGCCATCGTAGAAAGAAAGACCATGAACATTACGGACAGAAGGATTGAAAGAGCCGTGATCTTAGTCCTCGTCCCTCTAGCCCTCATGTCCTCAAGGCCGAACCTCAACGCCTGAGTTACTGGGAAGGTCGTTGTTCTTGCCTGCTCAGTTTTGACTACTTTCATCTGATCATGCCTCTCTCGTGTCATTGATCTGTAGATCTGCAGCTGTGAGAGTCACCCCTTGCCTGTCTTCCATTCGCTGAACGGCTCCGTCTTCAAGCCAGGCAATTCGATCACTGACCTCAATCATTTTGAGATCATGTGTAGTACAGATCACAGTCGTGTTCGTTTCTGCCCTCACTCTGTGCAGAAGCTGCACTATCGCTAGACCCGTTGCAAGATCCAAGTTACCCGTGGGTTCATCTGCCAGAATGATGGAGGGAGAATTGGCCAAAGCCCTTGCTATTGCAACCCTTTGCTGTTGCCCTCCACTCAACTCAGTAGGCTTGTGATTGAGTCTGTCTCCAAGCCCTACAAGTTGCAGAAGCTCTTTCGCTCGCTCGAGCCGCTCTCTCTTGCTCTTGCCAGCAAACACCATTGGAAGCGCAACATTCTCAACTGCTGAAAGAAAATCGATTAGATTGAACGTCTGAAACACGTATCCGATTTTCTGACATCGCATAAGCGTTCTTTCCGTTGAAGTCATTCTGGATATGTCTTCGTTCTCGATGAAGACGGTTCCGCGCGTCGGAAGGTCGAGGCCACCTACTATGTTGAGCAGGGTGGTTTTTCCACTTCCGCTGGGACCAAGGATGGAGACATATTCTCCTTTCTTGACCTTGAGATCTATTCCTCGCAACGCCTCAATGCGTTCATTTCCCAGCACGTACTCCTTAACAACGCCTGTCGTTTCAATTATCGCCGAGCTCAACTACTGCAATCTCCTCGTCACAGAATCATTCTCCGGGTCTGGCTGAGGATCCAATGTCAGGTGTAGACTCGGTGGCGCCTGCGGAATGTTCAGAAGCCGAAGCCTTCTTCGTCGCTTGAGCAATTTCACCCCATTTGATGTGCTTTGTGACGATCTCTTTCAGATGTTTTCGCAGGATCTCCTGGGTTGCATCTCTACCGAGTTGGGTCGCGTTCCATGTTACGAACGGAGGATAGAAGGAGCCTTCCTTGAACTTGGCCTCTTGACCAGACAGATCAAATCTGACATATCCCAGTTCTCGAAGGTAACACATTTCATTTGGACATAGTATGTCAATCTCGTGAAGTTCTTTCTTCAGGAACAGAAGTGTGTATCTCAATGGGTTCTCGATCACGGCTCCGCATGGGCACTCAACTTGGGAGTTCAATTGGTTTTGATCACCTAATTCTTCTCAGTGGGTCCACTCCTTTGAGTCGTCCAGTCAAGCGCTATCTTACGAAGAACATCAGCCACTTGATACGCAACCTCTTTAGCATCCTTTGACACTTTGCAGACTAGCTCAACATTCAAGGGACCGGTGCGTTTTCCCGAAACTATGAGCTGACTGCGTGCGATAAAGAATCCTCCCGTTCCGAAGCTAGAGCGCAGTTCCCCTTTCCCCAACATCATGAACCTAAACTCCACAGTCCTACTAATGTCGTGACTGGAGTCCTCCTCCATCATCTTCAATCGCTCGACATGACTGGTTGCGCTATCGTCGAGCTTTTCAAGCTGATCAAACATGAATCTCATGAACCCGTCCAGTTCTGCTGTCTCGACCTTGAGCGGAAGTCTGATCTTCCAGCCTTCAAGTTCCGAGAAGCCTTCATCCATTTTCCATCGCGCCAAGCCCATAGGCGTGGAGAACACCGCGGCCTTCTTGGAAGGAATGTGGGCACCTAGGAGAGCGACTGCCACGGCGAGAATAACGACTGCAACACTCCAAGACGCGGATATTTTCTGTCTGACCTCAGGATTAAGCAGGAATACTGAAGCCACTTTGTAGAAACTAAGGCCTGAGAGATATCCAATTCCGGCCCCCAAAAGGGCAATGAAGATGGCCTCTCCAAGGAACAGCCTTGTGATATCCGATGGGTTCACGCCAAGCGTGGAGAGAGTATTCGTTTCACGTTTTCGCTCTGAAATCGCCATGTAGATGGCTGCGCCAAGATTCAATGCAACCAAGGCGAGTGGAACGATCAAGAATCCGCCTCTTGTCTCTAGATATGATGTCAGATGTATGGACTGGATTTTTCCTCCCGCTGAAGCCCACGTCCACAGGTCTCTTGCAAGAGCGATTGTACGAGCCAGAACAGGAATCCTTTCAGGAGTAGCTGGTAACACAGATAATCGGCTGAGGGAAAGAGTCCTTGGGAAATACCCAGCAGTTGCCGTGTTCAATAGCACGATTGCCCCGGTTTCACAGTAGTCCATCGTATCAGTGACACCTGCTGCTCCAGTTGTTCTGTACACAAACTTCGGCAGAATCGATTCTCCGTCTAGGTCCGTTGTCGCTCGCAGTTTTTCATCGTCAAGGAAACCAGTCAGTGTAACGGGGAGAGTCTGGATGCGGCCATCTTTCCCTGACAGAGTCATGATTAGCTGATCTCCCACTCGGAAACCATATTTCTGAGCGGCGTCAACGGTGACCATCACAGCCTTCTCATTCTCGTCGAACAATTGTCCAGTTGTAACAAGCACTTGAATCTGAGTGATTATTGGTTCTTCTCTAGGGTGAATGGCGACTGCTCCTAGAAGAGGCATCGTAGCATTGGTCGCAGGGTTCACCAGTCTTCCCAAGTAGTCGTAGAAGATGTAGTTTTCGATTTTCGTGATCCTTATTTCAGGGAGACTTTCTAGTTTCGGTACGATCTTTGTGACTCCTTCTTTCTCCGAAATCCACTGCCCCACGTCTCCTTTCAGTTCGGCCAATGTCCAGAATCTTACATCAAATGCGGGATTTTCTCTCACCAAGACTCCATCTGGAGCAACCCCTGAAACGGCCTTGATCTCCAAACCGTATTCGACCGAGAAGGAGGTCAAGGCTACGAATGAAAGCACAAGCGTCATCATCGTGGTGACCAGGAGTGCTGTTCTGAGTTTTCTCCTGCGGAGGTTTCGCTTCGCCAGAGAGAATATTGTGCTCAGCTGCGCCGTGGAACCTTTCACCTTGCCAAAAGCAGCTGGCAATACTAGAGATAGTACTGTTGATCCGACGAGGGCTACGGCAGTTGAGATTAGAAGTATTGGCAGCGGTATTACTCCACAGCCTGGAAAAACATAGTAGAGCCAAAGCCACAGAGCGGAGTACGTGCCTACGATGCCAACGAATTTCGCGGCAGTCTTGTCAAATACAAATGCAGCAAGCGCTGATGCGCAGAAAGCAAGGAAGAAGACCAGCGCCTGTCCAGACCAATAGGACTCCGAAAACGTTCTCAAGATGGAGTTGAGCAGGTACGATGCTTTTATGTGTGCCTCTTTTGCGTCCGAGAACCCTTCATCGAACTTTCCTTGCTTAAGTTTCTCATTAGCGGAAGAACTGAGCATATTTACAGATGTTAGATCTTTCTTTTCAGCAACCACATAGAACCCGAACCTTTCTGCTTGCTGCAGCAGTTCACTTGCCTTCAGAATAGCTGTGGTCAAGGCCTGCAGGTTGTACATCATGGATAGTCTGCGCAGATCTAGCGTTGTCTTTTCGCCGCCTTTCAAATAGAATGTTTCATCTGTCACAAAGCTTCGGGTGACAACTTTCGTGATTCTTACACTGAAAGTCGTCTCTTCGTATGTTCCGGCAACATCAACCTTGAGTCTGATTTCTCTTCCAGCTGGCACTTTGATGTATCGTACATTCAGCCCAAGGAATCGAGTAATATCGCCATATGTGCATAATGTCCCGTTTAGATCCAGAGCACGTCCCGATCGTCCATCTAGGACTGTGAAGTTCATCGAAGAGGCACGCGTGAGATCAAGTAGCTCAAGCTGCTTGTCAAGAACGATCAGTGCTGCCCTATGAAGACGGAAATTGACCGAACTATTTCTACTAGTCTTAGTGTCAACAGCATATGTGCTCGGGATGTAATCGATACTGGAGCCATCGCTCGCATGTGGAGCCATCGTGAACAATGTGTACTTGTCTTCTCCTCTAACAACAACTCTGTATTTACCTCTCGAATCGGTGTTTGTTAGGCCCTTCTGAACTATGTCCCGATATACCCTGACTTCAGCCCCGGGAAGCGGCTCATTAGTTTCAGCGTCCGTTACTTTCCCCCAGACTACGGCGCGCAGATCGCTGCCAACTCCTAGCGCAGAGATGGGGACTATGCGTGCAAAATTGGCTGGCTTAGTGAATCGTTTCTCGATCTTGTTGCTACTCAGTAGCATCTCAAATCTATCCGTGGTATCAGACTCAATCGAGAAAATTCCACTACGAGAGAACTCCAATCGCCCGCTGTCTGTCTTGATCGATCCTGAGATAGGCTCTCCTTCTTCCTCCAATACTATGCCGAGCAGTTTCCTGCTGGGCCCCTGTACGCTACCGGCCTGCCCTCTGTTGATGGCGTATCCTCTGCTAGATAGTCGAACACTTCCATAGTTTGCCTCGGCGAAAACAGCATATGCTCCTTCAGTCATCTTCCATCTCGGTCTCACCAATCCTCGTCCGTCGGCGCCTGTTGTGACATTGCCTTGGTAAGTGACCTCTCCCTTCCAGTCAATCACTTTGAGCCAAACCAGAAGGTTCTCGAGCGGCTTCTCGATTCCTTCTCTCGGATTCCGTGGATTGACTTGCCTATCAAAAGCAAATACGGTAATCCGCCAAGGATTATCAACATCATCAAGATACGCGCCGAGGCGGGGGCCAAGGACAGACTTTTCAAGGGTAACGGCCTGTTGCATCACCCATTCTGAGGGAAGCAGTCCATCTATTCGTTGTCCATCGGCTGCTTCATCAAGTGCTGTGTCTAGCGTTGTTCTGTCTATCTCATAGTAGGTCTGCAGGCTCAGGTCGATCTTCTTATGCCAATACAGGTTCTGTTGAACGGCTTTCAAGACTCTGGCAAGATAGTCAAATTGCCCAGTTTGTTTGGAAGGAAAAGAATATGCGAGTAACAGAAACATTCCTTCTCTGAGAGAGTAGAACGGGTTGCCAGATACCTTTTGGCCCCAAGTCATTCCAGCCACAAGGTCTCCACCAAGATAGTTGAACGCGTCATAGCTTTTGACAGCGTAGACCCAATTCTGATACTCCACGGGAAAGCTTCCTTTCTGGCTCAGCGACATCATTACCAAGTTTGCGATCGCCCTACGCAAGCCATATGGCCATTCTGCGAATAGGCCGATAGGACCGTGGAATGCTGCTGAGACAGCTTCAGCGAAACTAAGGTCCCACCATATGTCTCTCTTCTGACCCGCTGATGGATTCGGCCACACACCCCCTACTATGGCATTCATTCCGCGATCATAATAGAACCATCGTCTTCCCGAATCAAACTTGATCAGCAGAATGCCAGGCCTGACAGGGGGACCGCAGAAAGTCTCCAGTTCAGGATAGATAGCATTGTAGAAGTCTCTAACGTATCCAATCCACTCCGATGGATAGCCCTGATCAAACCTGATCTCGAGTTTTCGAGCAAATTCTGTTGTGGAAGCTGAATCGACTGCAATGACTGTCGGAAACAATTCAGAGGAAACAAGACTCAATACAAACAAGGCAAAGATAAACCAGTACAAAGCTCTGAATGTCTTCAACCCTAGGACCCCCAGCACCTGTTCAAAGGCTACTGCACATCAAACACGTAGTCCGCGATGCAGTAATAAGCGTGAAGAAACGGCATTGTTCAATAGATCGTCCCTCGAAGATCACTCCATCAAAGCTGTCATCTATACTCCTTCGTGTTCTAGCTCATTCGGAAGGACGCGACTGGTGCAGGGGGGATCCGTGTTTTCTGTTTTCATGGAAGTACGTGCAATGTCTCGTAAGTCTACAGGCGGAGCATCTTGGCCCAATTGGCCTGCAAATAGTTTTGCCAAACCTAACCATGATTTCGTTCACTTCTATCCAGTGCTTCTTCTCGAAAAATCGGGATAGCAGGTGTTCTGTCTGTTCAGGGGTCTCAGCGTCTACGATTCCCAGTCTGTTGGAGATTCTGTGAACGTGAGTGTCGACAGGGATGGCAGCTTTCCCGAATCCGTACACCAAAACGCAGTTTGCGGTCTTTCTTCCAACCAATGGAAGCTCCAGCAAGCTTTCCAGGTCTCTGGGCACCGCTCCTCCGTATCGTTTGGTGACGATTTCGGCTACTTCTTTGATCTTTTTCGCCTTGACGTGGTAGAAGCCGGCTGGACGTATCAATCGTTCCACTGTTCTCAATGGGGCTCTAGCCAAGGCTCTTGCAGAAGGGAACATGCCAAACAGTTGCTCAGCAGCCCTATCAGTGTTCTCGTCTCTTGTTCTTTGGGAGAGTATGGTCGCTATCAGGACCTTGAATGGGTCCCTCTTTCTGATCCTGGAGATCTTTCGAAGTGTAGTTCCAACACCGCTTTCTTCATCTATCGTGCATCTTATCTCCCGGATCAGTTGACTTGGACTGAGCTTCAAACTACTGTACCTGCTTTGCCTATTGTTTCGTGCATCTCAAATCAATTGGCACTGGTCTTTCTCTGCCAAGTGCTCAGCTCTATACAACGACATACGTTTTTATGGTTCTCGTAACATTGCCTCAGAAGGCGTGGTCTGCGAGCAATTGGCAGCATGTGATTCGTTTCGTGCGATGAAACGAGCTAGAAAAGGGATCGGCCCAATGGCCTTCCTAGTAATTCTCCTATTCGCCTTGTTCATCGCGTCTCTCGGATCATTCGTAGCCAATGTGATTCTGTTTCGACCAATAGAGGTATCCGAGGCATATTGGACCGTCTCAGGCTTTCGAGCTGAACGAGCAAGAGTGGGAGAACAGGTGACTGCGCACATTATGCTGTATTCACCGGGACGGTTCGAGGGAGACACTGTCGTACGGATCCGGGTCGACATCAATCTTTGGTTTGACAAGGACATAGCTACACAGCGATTCCATATAGCAACTCGCTCCGGAGAGGTGAGGGAGCTCACCTTGGACTTCAAGCCCAATCGTCCTTCAGCAGGCGACGTAAACGGCTATTTCGTCCAGGTTGACTTCGGCTTTTCAGGCAAGTGGACTATGCCAAACTCTTATCCTCCAAGACTTATAGTAACCGCATAATCACCATCTTGCTGTCGCCGCCGCGAATTCCTTTCCCCATTCGCCTTAGCGTGCGCGTGAAACCCATGATGCGGGCCTCTTCACTGATGTGAAACGCTATTAGTTTCGTCTGTCCGAATCCCGGCCGGAGTGCACCAATAGGATTGATGAGAGCCCAATGGAGCTGTTCTCTAGTAGAGTATTGTGGCTAGACCTCTCAAAGGGCAAAGTGTCCTACGAGGAGTTGAGCAAATACAGAAGATTCCTTGGAGGCCGAGGCGTCAACCAATACATCTTAATCAAGAATCTGCCATTGGGGCTTCATCCATTCGATCCCGAGAGCGTTCTAACAATCGGAGCTGGTCTGCTTGTTGGAACAGACGCCCCTGGAGCTTGCAGAGTGAGCATTGACACGAAGAACGTCTTCACTGGAGGAATAGGATCAGCCAACGTAGGAGGAGACTTCGGGCCAGAGCTAAGATCTGCAGGAATCTCGAACATCGTATTGAGTGGGAAGGCCGAGGATCTGATCTACGTTTGCATAAGGGATGGCCGAGTTGAGATTAGGGACGCAAGCCATCTGCAACACAAGAACACGTCTGAAACAGATGAGATTCTGAAGAAAGATCTAGGCACAGAGTTCCAAGTAATGACCATAGGTCCAGCTGGAGAGAACCTGGCTGCTGCATCATGCGTAGTTGTGAACCGAGCCAGGTCAGCCAGCAGGTGCGGAGTCGGGGCAGTATTCGGCTCAAAGAACCTGAAAGCAATCGCTGTGAAGGGAGAAGGCACGGTGGAAGCAAGCAATTCCCAAGATTTCTCGCGAGCGATCCAAAAATGCATTGAAAAGCTGAATCAATCGGAATTCAACAGGCGCAGAATGAAGTACGGCGTCTACTGCTATGATGAACCATGGGGAGTGGAGACCCCGTACAGGAATTTCTCAGGCGAGGTTCCGCCAGAAGAGAAGAAACGGAAGTTGACACCTGATGAGTTTCTGAAGTACAAGGTCGGCAAGAGGACATGTCGCTCGTGTCCGATCGCATGTTGGTCAGTATACAGGTTCAGGCATGGGAATCAATGGGTCACCACTGAGGCCTTGCAGGGAAACGACATCAGCAACTTTGGCACCAGGCTGGATATGGATCAGCCAGAAGATGTGTTATATGCTCACCATCTCTGCGATGAGCTAGGACTTGATGTGGATGTCGCGAGTAGCAGTATAGCGTGGGCTTTTGATTGTTACAACCGGAAGATAATCGGGACGAAAGAGACCCGGGGCCTAGAATTGGAATGGGGTAACACAGAGGCGGTGTTCGAACTTCTGAGAAGAATAGCGTTCAGGGATGGCCTTGGAGATGTTATAGCAGATGGATGCAAAACGGCATCAGCCAGAATAGGACGAGGATCAGAATACTGCGTCCACGTCAAAGGCAACGACCTGTTTGAATCACTCTGGGTGTCGCCCTCTTGGGCTCTTGGAGTAGTAGTTTCGCCTCGGGGCGGCACACATACTCGAGGTACGGTGATTGAGAAAAGAATGAGCGAAGCCCCCGAGGAGTTGTGCAGAGAGCTTTTCGGAGTTGCCTCAATCGGCGAGATAACGAGCTATGAGAACAAGGAGAGACTGGTGGTATTCATGGAGCGACTAAACACGATACTAGATTGCTTGGGGATTTGCATGTTCACTCATAGTGCTCGACCTGACATGTTGCTGCCTGAAGATTATGCCGAACTGCTATCAGCAGCCATGGGATCCCAGATTGATGCTTCTGAACTGCTTCAAATTGGAGAACGAGTACACACATTAGAGAAGTGTTATAACACTCTTCACACAAGCTGGACCAGAAAAGATGATTCTCCACCCAAAGTGTTCCTAGAGAGACCGCTGTTAGGGAAATACAGTATTGATGTTGAGAAATGGAACAGTCTTCTTGATAGGTACTATGAGGCTCACGGATGGAACAAGGAAACCGGCCAGCCAAGAAGAGAGACTTTGGCTTCTCTAGGTCTTACAGAAATCTACGATCTCCTAAAAGAGAAAGGAAGAATCAGCTAGACCGAACCGTATGTGCCATTCAAAGCGCAGTACAGTCGCGAACATATAGGATAGATAGCTACTTGCGGATTCTTCGGGCACCTTCGTCAGCGAAATCTAGGAGGATTTCTTGGAGTTGGGTTCGGAGCTGTTCTGTTTGATCTTGCTCAATCTTGAGGTTCTGAAACTTCTTGCTGATCTGTGTCAGGAACGGGTCTTCCTTTAGAGAATGCACATACCTCGGCAGATCCACGAGTCGCTTGACTACCTCTACAAACCTAAGAGCTGAATATCGCGGCGAGCCTCTGGGTGAAAGAGCCATCTCCGCGCATGTCACGAGATATCCTGCGAGCTCAAACAGATACTGCTCGCCTGTGATGCTTTCTTTGACGCCACTCTCTTTCATGAGACCAATCGCTCTCCCCATTTCTCGCTGTACGTAATTTCCTCAACTGCCTTTCTAGGTCTTACTGCGGGCTCCTTATCTGGGTACCCCATCGAGAGCAGAAGAGTCACAGTCGTCTCGTCCGGAACACCCAAGAGACGCTTGACTGGTTCCTCACTGAATGACGCTATTGCGCAGCTTCCGAGGCCCAGTTCCACTGCTTCCAGCATTATGTTCTCAGCAGTCATCCCTATGTCCATGAGAGTAGTCTTCGAGTAAATGTCATCGACCCGCCTTTTCTCGGTACAGATGGCGATCATCAATGCAGGAGTTCCTGACAAGCCTTCTGCGAACATCTTTATCATCCTAATCGTGTCCCTATCTTGGACAACTACGAAACGCCACGGCTGCCTATTGCCTCCCGACGGAGCCCATCTGGCTGCTTCAAGCATCTTCAGAACAGAGTCTTCTGCAACTGCGGCTTCAGTGAAGCTCCTAACGCTTCTTCTCTTCAAAATGGCTGAAAACACATCCAAGTTCTCATCACCGGGGTATGAATGAGCGGCCTATAGTTCAATCTTTGCTGTCTCAAAGAAGAAAGTAAATGATTTCGCAATCCGGTTGACTTGAAGAGTCTATCTTCTTGGCGATTCTCTTTGAAGAGCGCGCGCTTGACATGAATCAAAAACTCATTCTGCGTAGCATTTATGGATCTTCTCATCGGCTCCTACCAGTGATGAAGGCTTTTGACCTGCTGTGAAGGAAACACTGAAAACACTTAAATTGGCACCGTCACCTAGCAGCGACCGGAATCTTCGCAGAGGAGATAGGGATAACAAAATGGGGAAGAACAAGAAGTATAGTGGCTACAAGTCATTTCAGTTCTTGGAGCCACAGGTAGATTACAAGCAGTATGATCTGGTTAAGCAAGTGCATAGAGTAGACTCCAAGATAGTGCCTCTTTCGAAAACCGAAGAGGAACGAGTCCAAGAGCTACTTGGGAAGTACGTCCTCATATCTCTACACGATCACACGAAGATCTACCCGGAAAACCCGGATCTCATGAGGGACTACATACGATCTGGCCGATTGTTCGTCGGGTATGAGGGGCTCGCAGCTTCCGGTCTTGACGCGGTCTTCGAGGCGTTACATGATGGGACGGGTAGCATAGAAGCAAAGGATCCATGGGACTGGGAGAACATAGTATACCAAATCGGCATGTATCTGGCAGATGTGGACAAACAGAATTTCGTCTTCTTGGGCAAGAAGGTCGAAGATATCGAAGAAGCCCATAAAACGGGAAGGCTGGCCAGCATATTGAGCATCGAGGCCATACCCAACATAGGCTCAAACCTCGACAAGATAGATGTGATGTATGGCTTCGGTGTCAGGTGCATGGGGGTTTCGTACAGCCACGGGAACGCATTCTGTTCAGGACTGGCCGAAAAGAACGACAACGGAGTCACTGACCTAGGATACAACGCCATCAAGAGAATGAACAAGCTAGGAATCACCGTAGATCTGTCCCATGTCAGCGACAAGTCACGTCTTGAGGCCATAGAAGCAAGCGCGAAGCCGGTCTTCATAACGCACGCAGGCGCTAGAGCTCTCTGGCCATCCCGTAGACTGGTAACAGATGAGGCTTTGCATGCACTACGCGAGAAGCGCGGGGTGATAGGCATAGAAGCCGCTCCGCACACAACGATAACAATGAACAAGAGAAGACATAGTCTCGAAAGCATAATGGAGCATTTTCAGTACATAGAGAAGCTGATAGGAATTGATCATCTGGCTTTCGGTCCAGACACGAACTTTGGAGATCACGTAGGACTCCATAGAAGATTCGCAAAAGAACTCTCAACATCAGCCACAAAAGAAGCGATGCCTCCGTATGAGGAGGTAGACTACGTCGATGGACTTGAGAACCCGTCAGAATACTACAACATCGTTCGATGGCTAGTCAAGAACGGGTACTCAGATCAGAATATCGGGAAAGTTGTCGGACAGAACATAATGCGAGTACTCAAAGAGACTTGGTAATAGACAACATCTGAGGACCATCCAGAGAAATCCAATCGCAACCTTGACAGTCTACTCTTAGAGCATAACCCATAGGCAATTGAAGATTTAGCATTTCTCATGGATCAGCCTGACCATCTACGAAACATCTAAAAGCTCACACCGATGTATCTAGTACGAACATTGTGGGAGATGTGATTATGAACTCGAAAATAGCGATTGTGCTATTGATCTCACTCGTCCTACTCAACGCAAGCGTGTTACCGACGCTGAGTGCTGTCGAGCCTGCAATCGGTGGAACCCTAGTGATAGGGCTTGTCTCCGAGCCGACGGTTTTGGACTCTGCCTCTGGATCGTGGAACGTCGCGCCTTTCGCAGGAGCCATTCTCAATTCGCTCATGGAAACCGACGAGAAGATGCAGACCGTTCCTGGGCTAGCAGAATCATGGAGTGTAGACTCTGCAAAGAAGGCGTACATCTTCAAACTGAGGAAAGGGGTCAAGTGGCATGACGGAAAGCCATTTACTGCTGAAGACGTGAAATTCACCTTCGAAGAACTGCTGCCTAAATACGATAATCGTGGTGAATACCTCCAAGGAACCAAGGTCGAGATAAAAAGCGAAACAGAGATAGTCATGACACCGGGCGAGTTCGCGCCGGGAATCCACTTGCCCAGCATGGCGTCAGTCGATTGGCCAATCTTTCCCAAACACCTTCTGGAAGGGACAGATTTCCTCAAGAGCGACTACAGAAAAGCACCAGTAGGAACCGGCCCGTACAAGTACAAGGACTGGGTGAAGGGCAGTCACGTAATTCTTGAAAGAAACGAGAACTATTGGCGGCCGGACAAACCCTACATCAGCCAGATAATTGTCAAGTTCATACCCGACTCAGCCGTACTCCTCGCCTCTTTGACCAAAGGAGAAGTGGACTATGTCTACAGAGGATTGCCTTACGAGGCATACGACAGCATGAAGAAGAGCGCTAATCTTCAGGTATTCGTGGACTACAAGCCAAACTACAAGGTATATGCCGTATCAAACCTGAAACACCCAGTGCTCTCCAACCGTTTAGTCAGAAAAGCGATTTCCCACGCCATCAACAAGACTGACATAATCTCCAAGGCAACGGTAGGTCTCTCTAGAGCCAGCGACAGGATTTTCGCACCTGAGTTCTTAGCTGACAATCCGAATCTGGTTGCGTATCCCTACAACCCCAAGAAGGCAGAAGAACTACTTGACACAGCGGGATATCCTAAGAAGAGTGACGGGAAACGTTTTGCTGTCGAGCTTCTCGTAAGGACTGGAGAGGCGGATGAGACCAAGGCAGCAGACTTAATGAAGGACTACCTTAGAGCTGTCGGAATTGATATGACAATAAAATCTGCCGATTTCAATACTGTTCTGCAACTCGAAGCGGACTATAAGTATGATATCTGTATCGTGAAGAGATGGATCTTGCCAATATTCAGCTATCAGAATCACCACTCGTCATTCATCATCAAGGGCCGAACCTTGGTTAACGTTGCACAGTACTCAAACCCTGATGCCGATCGTGCATATGAAGAATGGAGATTCGGTGCCACTGATCAGGACCGAGCCAAAGCTTTGCTAAAAGTTGAAAGCATCATCACCGACGACCTACCGGAAATACCGTTGTTCGATGTTGCATGGATGTATGTATGGAACAAGAGAATCAAGAATGCATTCGTCCCAGCAAGAAACTGGCTGCAATGCGAATCACCTGAGAACCTCTACATAGAAGTGAAGACTCCTCCAACGACAACAATGACAACAAAGACAACTGTGGCTCCTCCAGCTGAAGCTGCCCCGCCGTACTCGACCTACGCAGCGATCGTGGTAGTCCTAGTGATTCTAGGAATGGTTGTATTCCGCTTCAAATCGAAACGCAAGACCTAGCCAAAACCCAGCCCTTTCCTATTCCCTTTGTTTTCAAAATCTAGTGGAATGTCTGTCGCCTCTGTTTCTCCTTGCACGGAGAATAACACAAGGCAGACAAAAGCATAAGTCTGAGAAAGGGAAATTCAGGCCTAGCAGCAATGTCATATGTTGCCAAAAGACTAGTGCAGATTCCCATCGTGGTATTCCTAGTTGTTACTCTAGGATTTGTACTGCTGAAAATGGCGCCAGGAGATCCTGTGTCACTGTTCGCAGGAGAAGGAGCAAGTCCCCAGTACATCGAAATGATCAGGAAAGCTTATGGCCTAGACAAGCCCATTCCTGAACAATACAAGAACTACATAACTGGAATATTCATCGGTGACTGGGGATTCTCACTAACCTTCGAGCGGCCTGTTCTCAAGGTGATAATGGAAAGAATCCCTCTCACACTGCTTCTCTCATTCACTGCCTTCGGCATCTCAATCCCCTTAGGCGTTGCTCTAGGAATGATCGCAGCATTGAGAAGAAACTCACCCATAGACGCCTTTCTCTCCTCCTTCGCCACCTTCTTCGACTCCGTACCAGCCTTCATCATAGGGCTACTCCTACTCTACGCCCTGTCTGTATACCTAGGGATCCTTCCATTGGGAGGTTTCATGACTGTAGGTACCGTCTACGGAAGTCTCACGGAACGGCTTCTGGATCTACTTGCGCATCTGGTACTACCCGCCACGAGTCTGGCGTTAATCTGGATGGTTGGCTACACACGGGTAATAAGAAACACGATGATTGAGGCACTGCAGTCGGATTACGTGCGCGCAGCTGTTTCTCGAGGGATCAGACACACAAGTATCATCTTCAAACACGCCTTGAGGAACTCAATCCTTTCAGTCGTGACATTGGCAGGAGTTCAGGTTGGGTACATGCTCGGCGGCGTCATATTGACGGAAACCGTGTTCTCCTGGTTCGGAATAGGTCATCTGGTTGTGCAAGCAGTCTCGTTCAGGGACTACCCGCTCTTAATGGGCCTTCTCTTCTTTTCAGCAATATGGGTGGCGATTGTGAACCTTTTCGTTGACGTGATCTATTCCGTCGTTGATCCGAGGGTGAGGTTGACCTAGAACGTGAGAACGCAGCTGAGCAAATCCTTCACCGGCACATCGCTTGCGCTTCTATTCTTGTTCGCAATAGGCATGTCCTCAGGCCTCATAACGTCCCGGGATCCTTTGAAAACAGGATATGCACTTGGACTGAGCCCCAGTTCACCGGACTTCATCATGGGCACCGATCAGCTGGGTAGAGATGTCTTCAGCTGGGTTATTCACGGGATACGAGTCGCTTTCTATGTTGGCGGGGCATCAACCCTTATCTCCTTCGCGATAGCTCTGCTGGGAATCTTCGCCGGATATTACGGAGGATTGCTCGATCAGATTCTGATGCGTGTTACCGATCTCGCCATGTCCGTGCCTAGATTCGTTCTTGTTGTGGTTCTAGCGACCCTATTTGGGACCAGCTTTCAGAACCTAGTATTGATAATAGGAGGCCTTTCTTGGCCAACTCTGGCCAGAATAATGCGAGCTGAGACTCTCTCACTGAGAGAAAGGGAATTTGTCCTATCGGCCAAGGTGACAGGATGCAACCCTGTAGACATAATGTTCTTCGAGATATTCCCGAACATCTTGCCGCCCGTACTTCCAACCTTGGCACTGCAGTTCTCGCGGTCAATCATAGATGAAATCGGAATCAGTTTCCTTGGGCTAGGAGACCCAAATCTGCCAAGCTGGGGAAAGCTGATCGCAATCGGCAGACAGGCTATCTTCGCTGGAGGCTGGTGGGTCCTGGTCTATCCCTGTGTCGTCTGCGTCGCAGTGCTCTTGTGCGCAAACTCATTCGCGGACAGGCTGAACGATGCACTTAACCCGAAAATGCAGTCGGTCGGTCAATGATGAACGATGCACTACTGCACGTAAGTGATCTCGAAGTCTGCTACAGATCGCGAGGCTTCTCCATAAACGCAGCAACTGGTGTGACAGTCACAGTAGGCAGCAATGAGTGCGCAGCACTGATCGGGGAAAGTGGCTCTGGCAAGTCAACGATTGCGAACGCTGTTCTCCGAGTCCTTCCGGAAAACGCCGCAATAGCCAGAGGAGAAGTCGTTTTCAAGGGCACAGACTTGCTCACTTTGACGGAAGAACAGATGAGAGAGGTGAGAGGAAAAGACATCTCCATGATATTTCAAGATCCTCATTCATCCCTGAATCCAGTCCTGAAGATAGGAGACCAACTAATAGAGACGATAATGACCCATCATCCAGCTCTAGGCCGAGAAAAAGCCAAAGAGAGAGCAACAGAGCTACTCGATCTCGTCAGAATCTCCGACCCCTCGAAAATCCTTGGCCGATATCCACACCAGTTAAGCGGAGGGATGGCGCAGAGAGTCGCCATAGCACAGGGACTTTCCTCCTCCCCCTCATTGCTGATAGCCGATGAGCCAACCTCAGCCCTAGACCTGACGATCCAGGCACAGATACTCAAACTGATAAAGGGGTTGATGTCTACACTCAAGTTGTCGGTCCTTCTTATTACACACGATCTGAGCCTTGTCTCGAACCTAGCTGACAAGGTCTACGTGATGTACGCAGGCAACATTGTGGAGGAGGACAGCATAGATGGCATCTACAGTGATCCAAAACACCCCTACACTGCAATGTTGCTGGAGGCCGTGAAGAAACTCCAGGGAACATCAACCTCTCAGCACGCGATAACCGAATCTACGAAACCATCCGAACCGTCAACGTGCAGGTTCCATCCCAGATGCTCAGTCTTAGGCTCCAAATGCAGCCAGGAGCCACCACCCTATGTGCAGCTTCCGAGCGGTAAGAAAGTCTTGTGCTGGCTATCAGCTCCAAGTGTTGAAAAATGAGAGACAATGCCCTTCTATCAATTGAGAACGTGAAGAAATACTACACAGTAAGGAAAGGGCTGTGGAGAAAAGAGACCGTCAGAGCTGTGGACAATGTCTCTCTCGAAGTCAATCAAGGCGACATTCACGCAATAGTGGGTGAGTCAGGATCAGGAAAGTCAACTCTTGCGAGACTAATAGTAGGACTAGAGGAACCAGACGAAGGGAGAATATGTTACCTCGGAGCCAACCCGTTCAAGCTCAAGAAGAAGGAAAGAACTCGCTTTCACAGAGAAGTTCAAATGGTCTTTCAGAACCCGTACGCCAGTCTGAATCCGAGGAAGACGGTCAGATCGATTCTCTCGAAGCCATTCAGAACGCACGGCATAAGACACAATGACGACACTTTGAAAGAGCTTCTCTCAAAAGTGGACCTGACACCTCCATCAGACTATCTGAGCAAATATCCTCACGAACTGAGCGGAGGACAGAGACAACGAATAGCAATTGCCAGATCATTAGCATTAGGCCCAAGGGCCATAATACTTGACGAGCCCACCTCAGCACTCGACGTAACAACAAAGGTTCAGATCCTGGATCTCCTGAAAGACCTCCAAAGACAGGAGAAGCTGGCACTAATTTTCATAAGTCACGAACTACCGTTCCTGAGACCGATTGGCGGAACTGTTACTGTTATGTACAACGGGAAGATCGTTGAGAAAGGAAGCTCTGCAGAGATCTTCGATGATTCATATCACCCATACACAATAGGTCTATTGAATTCTATCCTTGAAGCAGACCCACGCGAGGCGAGAAAGAGAGAGATATTCGCAGTTGAAGGTGAAACACCATCACCTGTCAATCCTCCACCGGGATGTAGATTTCATCCCAGATGCCCAATAGCCCAACCATCATGCAGTGAAAGTGATCCGTCCACAGTCTCCATCTCAGAATCTCATCAAGTTGCCTGCCCAATATCGCCTAAGACCTTTGGTGACAAGGCTCTGGATCGTTCCTTAATTTACGTAAGATGACAACACACTTTCATTTGGAGCGCACACTAGACGGAAGGCCAGGTCGACCCCTTAAGCATCAGCACGCGCATGCTTGAGCCAACCAGCTCGAGAAAAGCTGTTCGCTAGAAGTAGTGAGTTTCACAGTGTGATCTTCCCGACTCCGTGGTCTACTTCTATCTTCGTTCTGTACTTAGCGGACAGGCGAGACAGACGGGTAAGTATCTCATTGGCGCTTTCTCCCGAGGCCAGCATAGGTCTCCCTTTCTGCATCCGGTCCATCGACAGTTCTATTGGGTAGAGCCTGATCCCGGTTGCCTCTCTGCTGCAAAAGTCGATCTGCGCAATTACACTAGTGGTCAGACGTCGTGTCCGCCTTTTTTCTGCATCTTTGGTCAAAACGGGAGATCGATCGAAAACTGGGCGGACATCCACAATATCCTCAGTCTGATACTTTTCGTGAAGATCTCGCGCCTCATAGTAGTCATATGGCTGAGGAACCGCTTGGTATGATTGTGATATGAAGTTTCCCAGACCATAGAAGATCGGGGATCCCTTGTAGATCTCTATTCCATTAAGGACATGTGTCCCGTGACCTAGAACAGCGTCTGCTCCAGCGTCAATTGCCGCTCTCGAAAATTCCTCCACGAATTCGGCAACATGCTCGATGGTATCATCAAAATAGTCTTCACCAGGTCTGAGCTTCTCATGGTTGTGGATTGAAACGAATACGAAATCAGAGTTCCTTCTAGCTCTGGAGATAGACCGTAGGTTTCCTCGCATATCTTGAGCATACGGATGCGTTCTTATCGTCGCTTCTTCTCCAATCTCAAATCGATCAATAGATCGGAGTTCTCTCAGGCCAAGAAAATCGAGCTTTCCTTCTCTTGCCCCTGGAAGACCAAGTTTTCTCGATAACTCTGCCAGCTTGTCGAAATCTTCCTTCTTGAGGTATTTCACTGTGGTGAATCTCATAGGGTTCAATCCAGGCCGGCCTTGAACCCTACCCCAACTCTCTCCAGCAGGGCCATCCTCATCACGCGTATTCATCGCAACCAAGCCTACGCGAGCATTTGGAGTGTTCAGGTAGGCTGCGGCTCTAGCTTCTGATAGATTCCTTCCAACACCCGCGAAGGTAACTCCAGACTTCTCGAAGATCTTGAGATTCTCCATCAAACCCGCTTCACTATAGTCCATTGAGTGATTGTTGGCCACGGAGAAGAGAGTAAATCCCATCCATCTCAGCTCATCCAAGGCAAAGGGTGGACTTGACAACCAGACAGTTGGATCGGCCTTGTGTCTTGGAAAACCTTTGCCATTCCGCATGATTGTTTCAAAATTGGTGAAGGCTACATCTGCACTCTTCAGAATCTCTCTTACTCTCAGGAATTCCTGCTCTTTGAAGACGGAAAGTCTTTCAAATACCATGGAGTCTCCCACGGCCAGAAGAGAGAACTCCCCCGAATACCTTGCAGAGTCAGACATGAACTGAAGCGGGAGTCTCGGGACTAATAGATTTTCGCTCAAGAATCTCGAAGAGGTCGTAACAATAAGGTTGCAGCGCGCACCGAAAGCCTCGTCTGAAAACAGGTCTCAAACACGAAGTACTTAGCGATAAGAACGAGAGATTAGGCCTGCAGTTCTGCCCAAGGACTTGTCCACATAGATCGGTACTCTTTTCAGAGTGTGAACTAGGAAAAGAGGAGGAGAAAACCAAGGGGTCGCTGCCGTTGAACGAAACGCGAGCTGTAAGCCTACTGGTTCCGTTCATAGCGTCTAACGAGAGAGATTCAACTTGAGTGTCACTGTACGTGTGATGAGGGAATCGGATCTACAATTCGCTGTGGATTTGGCCAATCAAGAGCATTGGGACTATGACTTGACAGATGTACACTATCTGCGCCGTCTCTTTCCGAAAGGCTGTTTTGTTGCAGAGCATGGTGGAATCAGAGCAGGCTGGGTTGTCGCATGCACCTACGGAACTCTGGCTTGGATAAGCAGCCTAGTCGTTCGAGAAAATCTGAGGGGTAAGGGAGTCGGAGCTGTGATGGTGAAACACTTGGTGGAATATGCGCGTGAGCTAAGGATAGAGACCGTAGGACTCTACTCCTACGAAAAATCGGTCGGCTTCTACGAGAGAATTGGATTCAGACACGATTCCGTGTTCGAGCACCTTGAGGGATCAAGTCAGGAGGCTCATGATGGAGCCCCTATCCGACAGGTATCAGACACAGGCGAAATTGCTGAGCTAGACCGAAAGTATTTTCGAGCAAACAGGGAACCACTTCTGAGGCTTCTGTACGAAGAATATCCCCGCCTCCTTCTCAGTTTTCAAGACGCTGGATTTACAGGATATATCGCAGGGAAGAGCTTCTCCGATGGCTCTGCTGAGATAGGTCCATGGGTGTGTGAGGCCGCACCGCCCGCGTTATCTGAGCAATTGTTTGCGTCAGAGCTCAGTAGACTCAAGTCAAGCAGGATACGATTGACGATTCCAGCGGAGAATCTCGAAACACAGCGCATTGTTCAGAAGTATGGCTTCCGCGTTAGGCAGAGAGTGTTCAGAATGTTTCTCGGTAGAGCCGAAGATCTGCCTAGGACTGATGGAGTCTACGCTGCCGCTGGCTTAGATGTCGGATGACCAGAGTCTGAGCAGAACCGTTCGGCTCGATGAGTGATGTCTGAATTATCACGGCCGTGAGAACAATAAATGGGAGAGCAATCAAGTAAGGAGCCTTTGGATTCCAAGTTTCGGCCAAATATCCTCCTATGAATGAGCCTGGGATTCTGGCAACAGCACGCTAGTCAGAAGCCAAGGCCCTAGTTTGCCAGACATCCAATTTAAGAAGATCGTCAAATCTATGTGACCGTTGGAGTTCTGGTCCGGCTTGCGATACATCGATTTTGTGGATCTTCAGCGAAAGCCGAAGAGGACCGATCTTGTCTGCACTTTCTTTGTCGAACCTGATGGGATCAGCATGGAGGAGGCCGCGGGCGGGGTTGCTGCTGAAAGTTCTGTAGGGACATGGACAGAGCTTACGACCACGAAGCCGTACGTGGAGGAGTTGGCGGCGCACGTTTTCAGCATAGAAGGGAATACTGTGAAGATAGCCTATCCGATCGAGCTCTTTGAACCAGGAAATATGCCCAACATATTGAGCGGTGTCGCAGGAAATGTCTTTGGGCTCAGGGCTCTTGGAAACCTGAGACTGAACGATCTCCTGCTACCGGACGAGCTTCTTCGAAGCTTCAAAGGTCCCAGATACGGCATCGATAGAATCCGCAGACTCTTGAAGATTCGCGACCGACCCTTGGTCGGAACCATAGTCAAACCCAAACTTGGGCTGAAGACACCAGATCACGCAAAGGTCGCTTATGAGGCATGGGTTGGTGGCTGCGACATAGTCAAGGACGATGAGAATCTGAGCAGTCAAAGATTCAACCGCTTCGAGAAACGTCTAACAAAGACCTTGGAGAGCAGGAATAAGGCCGAACGGGAAACCGGTGAGAAGAAGGTATACATGGTCAACATCACTGCCGAGACAAAGGAGATGGTAAAGCGGGCAGAATCTGTGGAAAAGCACGGCGGGGAATATGTTATGGTTGACATCTTGACATGCGGTTTCGCCGCATTACAGACGCTACGTGATCAGGACCTCAGTCTCGTGATTCACGCTCACAGAGCCGGACATGCGGCCTTCACCAAGAACCCAAAGCACGGAATCTCAATGCAAGTAGTGGCAAAGGTCGCCAGAGCAATTGGCGTCGATCAGTTACATGTTGGAACAGTCGTTGGCAAAATGTTCGAAACCAAGGAGGAAGTGACCGAAAACTGCAGAGCGTTGAAGGAGCCAATGGGGCGTCTGAAGCCTGTTCTTCCTGTTGCTTCCGGAGGATTGCACCCAGGCCTGGTTCCGACCCTAATCGGCTTCTTCGGGACAGATTTCGTCATCCAAGCTGGCGGAGGAATTCACGGGCATAGGGATGGAACAATTGCAGGCGCAAAAGCCATGCGCCAATCCGTGGACGCAAGTCTGAGAGGAATATCATTAGGCGAATATGCCAAGACTCACAGAGAACTCGAATCTGCGCTGCAAACCTGGAAAGAAACATGAACAATGAAGACGGGGCCGTGTACGCCACCCTAGTTTTCATATTTCCTTCTTTGGACCCTTCGATTCTGATAGGGATGCGTGAGAGAAAAGCACAGAAGACACGATGAACATGACATCAAGGCTAGCAAAGAGCTTCTTCAGTCGAAAGTGATTGGTGCTCCGGGCGGGATTCTCGCAGCATCTCATCGCTATTTCGAATTCGCGAACCTGGAAGATCTTCCAAGGTTTCCCGCGATCAGCGACTCGATTGGCCTTCGCATTGGAAGCGAATAAGGCCGCTATGCTGTCGGCCCTACCGGGCTAACCGGGCTACACCACCGGAGCACCGCTAGGAAAGCAAGTCCTTCAGACTTTAAGCTCTTTCGTGACCTATGAGTCTCACAGAGCCTTGAATCCGGTTCAAATGAACGGGAAATAACCTAGGAATGCTTGTTCCGAAAGTCGAGCAATCCCTTGAAGTGGCTCTCAGTAGCCCAGCTGTGATCTTCTATTTGTAGACAGCGTCCCCAGGTCGTACCCGATCCTTTACCTTTAAGCCAATCGATTGTCCTGCTCCGGCTCTGGGAATATTCTTGTGCTCGATCTGCATCGAGTCAACTGTCTGTTCGAAGTTTGTGGTATCGCCTTTGATCAGAATCGTGTCTCCGACACTCAGTGGTGCAGTAAGCTGCACAACTGCCACGCTGATCTTGGAGTAGAAGTTTGTGACCTTTCCTATCTCGGTCTTGCCCTCTGCCATACAACCACCAATAATCTAGGTGTATTAGCGGTGGTTCCGCTTTTTACGCTATCGCTTCACGACGAAACCCTTGAATTCACTAGTCCATTTCTCCTCCTTGATCTCGACACCGGCTACATGTGCGCCTGGAGGGCCAGTCCTACAGAACGATATCATCTCGTCTATCGCCTTGTCTTCGCCTTCAAAGACGGCTTCAACTCTACCGTCCGGAAGATTTCTTACCCATCCAGCAATTCCAAGCTCCAATGCCCGCTCCCTTGTATGGTGCCTGAAAAACACTCCTTGCACATTACCTGAAACATAGACATGCGTTCGTCTCATGGTACGAATCCTTCTTGAACACATCTAGCCTGTGATGGACGTATATCCTAATCTTTATGATCGATCATCACCTTCCTAGAACAGGTCTTGGTGTGAGTCTTTGATCAAGATCGGGATCATCAGGGTTCTCACAACTGCAGATGACCAGTTGCTCAACGCACATGGGAAATTGATAGAGAGATGCTTTCCTCAGTTTGAGACCACCAGCAGATGCATTCCAGATCAACCTGAAGGAATCCACGACGAACACACGAGAGAGATCGCTGTTCCGAAGGTCGTCAGACTTGGCAATGAGATGGCGTCTGAAGGCGTGAAGGCTTTGATCATAAGCTGTGCCGATGACCCCGGGGTCGATGAACTCCGGAGCATAGTCAAGATTCCGGTCATAGGGGCAGGATCCGCAGCAGCAGCTCTTGCGCTTAGCCTTGGAAACAAAATAGGTATTCTTACAATAACTGAGAAGACGCCTGAAGTGGTGCGCAGAACGCTGGGAGATTCGTTCCTAACTGAAATCAAGCCTGAAGGCGTTTCTACTACCTTGGATCTTCTGGAGAAAGACAATAGGACCAATCTAGTTTCGTCGGCTAGTGAGCTGAAGAGACGAGGGGCTGATGTCATACTCTTGTGTTGTACAGGATATGCAACGATTGGAATGGCGCAGGAGCTTAGAGCGACGTTAGGTATTCCTGTGGTGGATCCGGTGCTTGCCGCTGCTGCAGCAACATGGTACGCAGTGACAGTCTGCTGACCGTGTTCATAACCTAGGTGAGAAGTTCACCGATCGCTTTCGCAAGGAGTGATTGTGAGAGAACTGCCGGTTTTGAAGTGGATCTCACAACCTTTTCCTTTAGCTCAGGGCTATGACCCATACAGAGCAACGAGATGATCGTCACATCGCGTTCCGTGAAGGGTCCTACAGCTTTCTCAATCGAGCTCTCTCTGTAGGGCGAAAGCCAAGAGGTGACGACTTGGAATCCCTCGGCTTCGAATTCCCTTCCTATGGGCTCCTGTTGCTTCTCGTTTGGAACCAGTAGACCTACTTTCTTCAGGTTCGGGATTGACCTCAAGAAGCCATACATCAGAAGGTCCGGTCTAACGATCGGCGCCTTTGATTCAAATCTGGGAAAAGTTCCTGCGCAGAGCAAAGCTATCGACTCGACGCCCTTGCGATTCAAACTGTCTATGCAGCTCTGCAGTCTCGATATGATGTAGCTCTTCCCAAACACGATCTCAGAACCATCTCTTGCTCTCGAAACCAACAAATCTGCATCGTTCTTCGGTTTCAACTGGAAAATCTGCTCCGTCGTCAAGTCGTCTAGAGCACCCGCTTCTACGAACTCTACACTCTTGCCGATCATTGAGCGCAGTGAAGGGACAACATCAGTGCGAGGGGTCTGAGAAGTCGTTACTAGACCTATCTTCTTCAATGTGATCTCGAATCCTCCAACAAGAGTAGACTGGTTACCTCTCTTTCAATCTTGGGTTGAAGTAGTCGTTTAGTCCGTCACCAACGAGGTTCAGAGAGAGACATGTGAGGAGAAGCATGGCGCCTGGAAAGGCAGCCATCCACCACGCTACTCTCAGATAGAGTTGTGCGTTGTTCAGCATTAGTCCCCAGCTTGCCACGTTGGGATCACCTGCTCCTAGGAAACTGAGGCCTGCCTCAGTGAGGATCGCTGTTGCCACCTCAAGCGAGGCATTCACTATCACTGGAAAGATTGCGTTCGGAAGAATCTCACTCAGCATGATATCCAGGTGCCTGGAACCAAGTATGCGTGCTGCCTCAACGAATTCCCTTTCCTTTATTGTTAGATACTCAGCTCTTAGCAAGCGTGCTGTTCTCGGCCAGCTGACAACCGCAATAGCGAAGATGACGTTGTTTATGCTTGTGCCAAAAACAGCTACAATTATCAGTGCCAAAAGAAAGGTTGGCAGAACAAGGAAAATCTCACTGGTCCTCATCAAAAGGTCATCTATTCTTCCACCATAGTAACCTGAGGTGGCTCCGACGAAGATCCCAATCAAAGCGGAGATTCCAGCAGCTAGAAGACCCACCATCAGCGATGTTCGCGCTCCATACACAGCATTACTGTAGATGTCTCTGCCAAGATCATCTGTGCCGAAAGGATACTGTGCGGAGGGTGGAACAAATGCTCCGCCAACAGCGCTCTTCAGTGGTGGATGCCATGTGATGAGTGGCGCGGCTAAGGCAATTGCGCACATTAAAGCAAGGAGATAGATCCCGACTACTGCTGCGCGATTCTTGCTGTATTGTTTCCAAAATCTCCTAGCTCTGGAGGCGGTGGGCATGCCTCTCGGTTGACGACCTTGTGATGCCGTGAGAAGATTCTGGCTCATGGCTCATCTACTTCTTATTCTTGGATCGAGGAATCCGTAGAGGATGTCGACAACGAGGTTCGAGGCTATTACCATCACAGAAACAAAGATGAAGACTCCGAGTAGCACCGGATAGTCTCTCAGACGAAGCGAGTCGTATAGAAGGTTGCCCATGCCAGGCCAACCAAAGACCGTTTCAGTCATAATTGCTCCAGCAAAGAGGAGGCCTATGCTCAACCCAGTGTAAGTCGTTACGGGCAGAAGAGCGTTTCTTAACCCATGTCCATACGTAACTGCCTTGTCGCCTAGGCCCTTGGATCGTGCGGTGACAATGAAATCCTGTCCTAGAACCTCAAGCATACTGGCTCTCGTCAACCTAGTAATGAACGCGAGGTGAAATGCGGCTAACGTGATTGCTGGAAGCACAAGATGGTGCAATACATCCAGCAAGTAGTTCACACCTACCATTTCTATTCTGAGGGTTCTCAACCCGGATGTGGGGAATAATCCCGCATGAATTCCTAGGGCTATCAGGAGCATCTGGCCAAGCCAGAAGGTCGGTGTCGAGACGCCGAAAAGAGCTATTCCTGTTGCCAAATTATCCTGCAGAGAGTATGGCTTCTTTGAGGCTGTGACGCCGAGCAAGATTCCTACCAGCACGGATATGCACATCGCTGAGAAGATCAGAAGCAGTGTCGCTGGTAGCCGCTCCATTATCAAAGAGTCCACGGATTGAGCCCTCAAAATGGAGTAGCCTAGGTCACCCTGAACTACACGAGAGACATAGAGAAGATATTGCATATACAGCGGTTTGTCCAAACCGAACTTGGCTCGGACGGCTTCAACAAATTCCTTGGTAGCCGCTTCACCGAGGAGTATGTAAGTAGGATCTCCTGGGGCGGTATGTACAATAAGGAAATTAATCGTGATCACTGTGAAGATTAGAGGTATCGCTTGCGCTATCCTTCGCGCGACCAGTCTAAATATAGAACTCATAGCCACCTAGTCGAAAGATCAAGTGTTAGGTTAAAGATCTTTTCATATCCCTTGGGAATTGCGGGAGTCAATGACATATCGGACAGCTAGTCGAAGTACGTCTGTGCTGGTGTTCTGTAATTAAGGCTTCGATGGGGCTTGTCATTGTAGTATTCCCTGAATTGATGAATGTCGCCGAATCTTGGATAGTAGCGTTCAAAGGTCTGGAAGAAGCGTTCGATCTTGCCTTGGGTGGTCGGTTTTCCAATGGAGCCGAGTATGTGCTCTATTCCATGCTTCTCGCAGGAGGCGGTGAATCTGCCTGGGCCGTCGTCGCTCCAGTACTGTGTGCCGTGATCGGATAGGATCTGCTCTGG
>Ga0209725_1000194_pt1 | contig 37517 bp, 37 predicted proteins | sample I18A1metaG_FD_184145 | JGI IMG/M metagenome (GOLD analysis project Ga0209725, IMG submission 184145) | Lake sediment bacterial and archeal communities from Gulf of Boni, Indonesia to study Microbial Dark Matter (Phase II) - ​I18A1 metaG... | ecosystem: Environmental > Aquatic > Freshwater > Lake...
CCCTGTAACCATGGTTTCCGGTAACTTTAGTTACCTTTTTTCATCCTCTCATAATTGTTGACTATTTTCTCCTTTGGCCGTTCGCGCCGAAACTTTTCTCACCTTCGCCGCGCTTGCCGTATTTTATAAAAAGCACGCAAAATCAGTGCGTTGCAGGCGAATGCGGTTTGGTATGTTCGTTGAAGAGCTAGTATGCGATTCGGGTAAATATCTCAGGGGAATGTTTGTGCGTTTAGAAAGGATGAATGGCTGCAATGAAACGTGTCATGGCTGTGGATGATTCGGCAACAGTTCGCCTGGTTTTGAAGGAGGCGCTAATTGAGGCCGGCTACGATGTGGTCGAGGCTCGCGACGGGCAGGATGCGTTGGAAAAACTCGAAATTCACAAGATCGACATGCTGGTGACCGATTTGAACATGCCGCGGCTCGGCGGTATCGACTTGATCAGGTCTGTTCGTCAGAAGCCCGGCAATCGGTTCATGCCGATCATCATGCTCACCAATGAAGCGCAACCGGAAATGAAGAATGCCGGCAAGGCTGCCGGTGCGTCAGGCTGGGTCACTAAGCCGTTTCGACCCGAACAGCTGTTAGCCGTAGTGCGGATGGTCTGTCCGATTCCTGCTGTCTAAGATATGGTCGCCGGCTGTTGGAGAACGGACGGCATCGGTTCTTCCCTTTGCCTTAGTGGAGTAACGCAATGATTTCTTTGAAGAACGTCAAGATTCACCAGAAGTTGTCCGTGTTGGTCATGATCTGCCTGTTCACCATTGTCGTGATCACTGGCGTGTTCCTGAATATCAACAAGTCGCAGATGTTCGCAGATCGCCAGGTGGAGACCAACAACCTGGTCGACAGTGCCTGGTCGATTCTCGACCATTACCAAAAGCAGGTTGTGGCTGGCAAAATGGACGAGGCGGCGGCCAAACAGGCGGCGCTGGCGGCCATCAAGGAGATGCGTTACGACGGCAGCAACTATTTCTGGGTTAATGACATGGAACCGCGGATGATCATGCATCCGGTTGTTGAAAAGCTCAACGGCGAATCTCTGGCGGATTACCAGGATCCCAACGGCAAGCGTATTTTCGTCGAGATGGTGAGCGTAGTCCGGCAGAGCGGCGAAGGTTTTGTCGATTATGTCTGGCAGAAAGGTGAGAACAAAAATCAGTTGTCGCCGAAGATATCTTTCGTCAAGGGATTCACCCCCTGGGGGTGGGTCATCGGCTCGGGCATTTACGTTGACGACATCGATGCCGAGTTCTACGGGCAGGCGCTTAAGTTCGGCCTGGCGATTGTTGCTGTCGTCTTTGTTCTTGGAGCGCTGGCTTTCATCATCTCGCGGTCGATCACCCGCCCGCTCGGGCGGGCCGTGGATGCTGCCGAGCGCCTGGCGCTCGGCGATGTATCGGTGAACATTGAAGTTGACAGCCACGATGAAACTGGCCTGTTGCTGCAGGCGATGAAGGCGATGAGCGAGTCTCAGCGCGAAGCTTCGGCGCTGTCGCGGCAGATTGCGGCCGGCGACCTGACGGTTGAGATTTCTCCGCGTTCTGATCGTGATGAGATGATGCAATCCCTGCGCGACATGACTGCCCGTTTGCGTGACATCGTCGAGAACATCCAGGGGGCGGCCGGTAACGTCACTGCCGGTGCGCAGGCAATGAGCGCGTCATCCGAAGAGATGTCCGAAGGCGCGACCGAGCAGGCGGCGGCGGCCGAGGAAGCATCGAGCAGCATCGAGCAGATGACCGCCAATATCCGCCAGAACGCCGACAACGCCATCCAGACCGAGAAGATCGCCATACAATCTGCCAGGGATGCCGCCGAAGGCGGCAAATCGGTGGCTGAAACGGTGCGGGCGATGAAGGAGATCGCGACCAAGATCAACATCATCGAGGAGATTGCACGGCAAACCAACCTGCTGGCGCTCAATGCCGCCATCGAAGCGGCGCGTGCAGGCGAGCAGGGCAAGGGGTTCGCGGTGGTCGCGGCGGAAGTGCGCAAACTGGCGGAGCGCAGCCAGAAGGCGGCCGGAGAGATCAACGAGTTGTCGAGCAGCAGCGTGGCGGTGGCTGAAGTGGCCGGGCAGATGCTCAACTCGATGGTACCGAACATTCAGAAAACCGCGGAACTGGTGCAGGAGATCGCGGCGGCGAGCCGCGAGCAGGATGCCGGTGCCGAGCAGATTGCCAAGAGTATCCAGCAACTGGACGCCGTCATCCAGCAGAATGCTTCTGCATCGGAGGAGATGGCGGCGACCGCCGAGGAGCTCAACAGTCAGTCCGATCAGATGCAGGCGCTGATTTCCTACTTTCATGTCGGCAACGTAAAGGCGTCCCAGCTGTCCAAGGCGGCCAGCTCTGCCAAGCGTAATGCCGCTATCGCCGGTGATTGCCAGTCTTACCGCAATCCGCATGTTGCGAAGCATGACCGTCGTCCCGCGGCGCAACTTGCCGTTCCCCTAACGCGGCAGGCTGGCAAAGATGTGCACGACGATGATTTTGAGGCCTATTGAGGAGGGTTTGCCGTGACGGACAGCAAAGACAGTCGACAGTATGTAACTTTTAGTCTTGCCGAGGAACTGTTTGCCGTCGAGGTGGGGCGTACCCGCGAAATCCTCGACCTGGTGGCGATTACCAAGGTGCCGCAAATGCCTGACTATCTGCTTGGTGTGATCAACCTGCGCGGTCAGGTTGTGCCGGTCATCGACCTGCGTTGCAAGCTCGGCATGGTGGAGGCGGAGCGAACCAAGGACAGCTGTATTATCGTGCTGGAAATATGCAGCGGTGGTGAAATGGTGATTGCTGGTGCCTTGGCTGATCAGGTCCGGGAAGTTGTCGAATTGGATGCCGGCCAGATTGAGGCGGCGCCGCGGATGGGTGTGAAGCTGCGCACCGAATTTATCCGTGGTATCGGTAAGATCAACGAGCAGTTCATGATTTTGCTGAATATCGACAGCCTGTTCGCCGGCGATGATTCCTTGCTGGCCGGCGAATCCCAAGGGGAACTTGCAGAAGCTGTCGGTTCCTGATGACTGACGGCGGGAGGTGCGCTTTGCTGATCTGTAAAGAAGTCAGACGATGCACATTCGTAGCCAGTTATGGTCTGCAGGATGGCTTTCGCCAAAACCATTTCAACTATTTCTGCTTTGGACCGCTGGCGGAATACTGCGCCCGTCGAAAGTATTCCCGGCAGCATGGCCATATGCCGCAGGTAGATTATTCACCCTTGGGGACCTCGTTTGGCGTGGTTAATTCACGGGAGTAAGTACCCCTTCTGTCGAGGTTGGCAGGCCTCTTTTTTGTGGGTGTAAGATAATTGCCCGGATTTGGTTTGGTTATGAAGCCGCCAAATCCGGGCGATTGTGTAAGCCGTTTACGTGCAGAGTCTTTGTCGCCGTACGCTGGCGGAGATCCCCTGTGTCGCCCCTGCTGTTTTAGCGGTTTTCTCCTGCCGGTTCCAAAGGTTCTTCCTGCTCTTCGTATCGAATTCAGTATGCAAATCCGTGGCTTTTGCCATGGATAAAGTGTTTGTAATCCGTTAAGATGATTTAAATTGAAGTAACTAAATCCGGCATCTTTCCTTAAGGGGCTCACGCGCGTGCCTGTCCGTGTTTTGATCGTCGACGATTCCGCAGTGGTGCGCCAGGCGCTGACCGCGATCCTGACCAGTGATCCCGGTATCGAGGTCATCGGCACCGCTCACGACCCGATCATCGCCCGCGACAAGATTCACCGCGACCGCCCCGACGTCATCACCCTCGATGTCGAGATGCCGCGCATGGACGGGGTTACTTTCCTCAGGGAGTTGATGGCCGAGGATCCGATCCCGGTGGTGATGTGCTCCAGTCTTACCGAAAAAGGCGCGGAGATCACCATGCGCGCCCTGCAGTACGGGGCGGTGGAGATCATCAACAAGCCGCGGACCGGAGCGAAGCAGTTCCTCGAAGAGAGCAAGGTGCAGATCTGCGACGCGGTCAAGGCGGCGGCACGCTCCCGCGTGCGCAAGTTGGCCACGCTGACGATCGACCCCGAGCCGAAGCTGACGGCCGATGTCATCCTCGAGCGGGCGCGGGTCGAGGAGAATTTCCGCACCACCGAGAAGATCGTCGCCGTCGGCGCCTCGACCGGCGGCACCGAGGCGCTGCGCATCTTCCTTCAGTCATTGCCGTACGACGCGCCGGGGATCGTCATCGTCCAGCATATGCCGCAGGGGTTTACCGCGGCCTTTGCCCGGCGCCTCAACGGCATCTGCCGGGTCGGGGTCAAGGAGGCCGAGGACGGCGACACGGTGGTGCCCGGGCGGGCGCTGATCGCCCCGGGAAACCGGCACATGCTGCTCAAGCGCAGCGGCGCCCGCTACTATGTGCAGATCAAGGACGGCCCTCTGGTCTCCCGGCACCGGCCTTCGGTTGATGTGCTGTTTCGCTCGGTGGCCCGCTATGCCGGGATGAACGCCATCGGCGTGATCATGACCGGGATGGGTGACGACGGCGCGCGCGGGATGCTGGAGATGAAGCAGGCCAAGGCTTTCAATCTGGCCCAGGACGAGGAGAGTTGTGTTGTTTTCGGTATGCCTCAGGAGGCCATCAAGCAAGGCGGGGTCGACAGGATTCTGCCGCTTGGGCAGTTGGGCGACGAGGTGATGAGGTTTTACAAGAGCGCGATCAAGGGCTAGCGCGGAAGGGGTATCCATGAGCCATTTTACCGATGATGAACTGATTGACGAGATTCGGCGGCGCTTCGCATTCAACCGCAATGCCCTGAACGATCTGCATGCCGTCACCCGCAAGCTCGAAGAGGTGAACGAGCGGCTCCATGAGTCGGAACGGGTCAAGAGCCAGTTTCTCTCCAATATCCGCAACGAGATCAATAATCCGCTCTCGGCGATCATGGGACTTTCCAGCCAACTCGGCGCCTGCCGCCAGGAGCCTGAGCGCTGTGCGAAAACGGCGGCAATGATCTACGCCGAGGCGTTCAATCTTGATTTTCAGCTGCAGAACGTGTTCATGGCTGCCGAGCTCGAAGCCGGCGAGGCCGTGCCGGATCTGGCCATGGTCGATGTGCCGGCGGTCATCGCCGGTTGCCTCGATAAGCTGGCGCAACGGATCGGTGAAAAGCGCCTCGAGGTGCGTGCCGATCTGCAGGAGGGGCTGGTTTTTGCGACCGATGCCCAAAAGCTGGAGATCATGGTGACCAACCTGCTGGCCAATGCGGTCGAGTTCAACGTCGAGGGGGGGCGTGTCGAAGTTTGCGCCAGCAGTGCGGACGGCGAACAACTGGTGGTGGCCGTCGCCGATACCGGACCGGGAATTGCCGCCGCCGACCGTGAGCATATCTTTGACCGGTTCCGCCAGTTGGAGGTCGGGACGACCAAAAGCCATCGCGGTCACGGGCTGGGGTTGAGCATCTGCTGGTCGCTGGTGGAACTGCTCGGCGGCACCATCGACGTCGACAGCCGTCTCGATGCCGGCAGTCGTTTCGTCGTGATGCTGCCTCGGCCCGCGGTCGATGTTCGTGTGCAGGCTTGCGACGCGAATCTCTTTCTTTTCAACCAGGGCGATGAACTGGAACAGTTCTGATCACGAGACTGTGCCGGCAGGTGGGGGCATGAGCGGGGAGGAGCCGGCGGCTGGTCGCCACTACCTTTATCCTGGGACGCTGTTTGCCCATCGCCAGCCGCATCTGATCACCACGGTCCTCGGTTCGTGTGTTTCCGTCTGCCTGTGGGATTCTGCGGTCCGGGTCGGCGGGATCAATCACTACCTGCTCCCCTTGTGGAATGGCGAGGGGCTGCCGACGCCGAAATACGGCAACATCGCCATCGGCAAGCTGATCGAGAAGGTCCAGGCGCTCGGTGCCGGTAGCAAGCTGGTGGCCAAGGTCTTCGGCGGAGCGTCGATGTGGGAGAAGACCGACGGTCTGCTGGCGATCGGGCAGCGCAACATCGAGCTGGCACTCGATATGCTCGAGCAGCACCGGATCCCGATCGTCAGCCGTGATCTGGGCGGCCCAGTGGGCCGCAAGATCATCTTCCATACCGCCGACGGCACCGTTCTGCTCAAGCGACAGCGCGGCTTCCGCCCCGAAGGGGTCTAACCGTCCGTTCCCCTGTTATTCCTTGCGCTCGGCCTGTGTGACGGGTAACGTCCGCTCGTCGGCTGGTCTCGCTGCGTCGCCGTGCGCTTCGGCGGCGAAAGCCGGACTCTTCTCTCTCCTTCGCCGCCTCAGGCAGAAGCCCCAGCAGACCGGCACCAAAAAATCCCAGCAGCATGATGAGTTCGAATGGCATGTGTAAGCCTCCCTTGTTCAGTTAATGCCATTCTTGAACAGCGTCGTGTCACAATAAGTCACACTATCTTACAGGGAGAGTTGTAGAAACCGGGTCTGCCAGGGTGACGGTGATCATGCGGAAATGCTGTTCCGTTTTGCCGTTGGCTGAAGGGGCCACCCTGGCGTTTTCCGGCGAGGCGAGTATTATTACTGGCAGTCAGCGTCAACATCGGCTGCGTAAGAATTAAATCCGTTCGCGACAATCTGCCTGTGGACGTGTTGTCGATCGCCGACCGTGCTCCCCCTTACCCAGGGGAAATTCAAGCCAAAGGAAGTTTGCCAATGAAAAGAGGATGGCTGCTTGCCCTAATGGTCACTTTTGTCCTCGCTAGCGTGGGGGGATCCGAGGTCATGGCTCAGGAGGACGGTGCGGCCCTGCTGGAACAGCGTTGCTCGGTCTGCCATCCGTCGGCCCGCCCCAAGGGAGCCAAGAAGACCCCGGAGCAGTGGGAAGCGACCGTGACGCGCATGATGGGTAAAGGGGCTAAACTGTCGGCGGAAGAAAAAAAGGTTCTGCTCGATTTCCTGAGTAAAACTTATAAGCCCTAGATTTTCTGACTCTCAGCAATCAGTTCCCGCCGGCAGGGACGACCGGCCGTTCCGGGAAATTGAGTGGAAAAACCTGGAGACCGCCGCTTGTGGGCATGATGGGCGGCGGCACCGACCTGAAGGGAGAATCCCCAAGTTAACAGCGGGTTACCTTGAGCGCATGGGATGCGCGGGTCCTCCAGGGCCACGACAATCAGGAAACGAGGGGATGGCTGAGCAACCCATGGGCGGAGAAAGTCGTTCGGGCTGCTCCCGCAGGCTTGACATCGACCGAACCCTGCCGCATAATCCGGCTCCGTTGTTCTGACGGGGCGTAGCGCAGCCTGGTAGCGCACCAGCATGGGGTGCTGGGGGTCGAGTGTTCGAATCACTTCGCCCCGACCATTTAAACAACGGGTACTTAGGCCATCTCGTCAAGAGGTGGCCTAAGTGCTTTTCTGGGGTGTTTATTCTTACTGGTGACTGTTATCGGTTTGCAAGGATGCGCCAGGAGATAAAAACAACGGCGACCTTTTCAGGTCGCCGCCGATTTGTGCCGTCAGGAGAAAAGGCTACGGTCTGCACCTGGCACCTGCACGACCAGGAAAAAATGCCCCGTAGCAGGAGGTAACCTACGGGCCAAGGGTTAGGAAACCAAGATTAGGCGCATCACGCAGAGGCTGGGGGCTAAAAGGGCTTGAGTCGACCTGTGTGAGACATCAATCCTGTTTCAGTCGAGCAATGGGTGATGACTCATTTCGGCAAGGTGAAGAAAAAGGCTCCTGCGTTGTCAACGTCCTCATACCAGATTTCGCCACCATGCTGGGTAATTACTTCTTTTGCCAAATAAAGCCCCATCCCGACACCTTCTTTGTCTGAATCGTACCCGGTCCTGCCAAATTTTGTGAATAAAACAGGTCTCTTTTCTTCCGGGATAACCGGACCGCTATTGTAAACACAGAACTTGTAATAGTTGCCGTGATCTTCATAACCATAGGCAACCGTGACGCGTTCGCCACCATATTTGACCGCATTCTTGAAGAGATTTCTGAAGACGGACTTGAGCCATATTTTGTTGGCATGGACGACAATCGACCCGGTTGGTATCGAACCAAGCCTGTTGTCGATCGTAATTTGCCGCATTTCTATTTCACTTGACAGTTCATTAAGGACAGGCTCGATGATTTCCTGCCTCAAATCGAACTCCTCTTTTTGGAGCTGCATTTTGTCGTCAACCACATGAGCCTTGCCGAGGCAGTCGTCAGCTATGCCAAGGATCTTATCCACCCTGGTGGTCAGATCTTTTATCGTATTGGCAACGCTTTCATCCATGCCGCCGTAATTCCCGCGCTGGAGAAGTTTAAGCGTTGCCGACATGGTAAGAAGAGGGCTTCTGATGTCATGAGACATCATTCTCAGCATATTCAGGATGTTTTCATTGAGGAGTTTGATCTCTTCGTTTGACTGCCGCAGCCTGTCTTCATCGCGCTTCCGGTCTGTTATATCCCGGTTTGAGACCCTTCGGCCCAAATACTCATTATTCTTCGAAAATATCGGTCTGCAGACATGGCCGATCCATTTTTCCTTGCCATCTTTCGTGACAATGCGATAGGTCAGTCTGCGCTGTTCATTGTCACTCTTTTCCTCATCCACATGGTCGTAATATGCGTTTGCATCAAGCGGATGCACTATTCTCTGCACTAAGCCGCCTTTGACGATAAATTCTTTCTGACTGTATCCGGTAATTTCCAGGCATGAAGGTGAGCAATAAATCATGTCCCCATTAGGCGCCAGCCAATATTCCCAATCACAGGACAAATCAGCGATAGCTTTGTATTTCTCTTCATTTCGTATGACTTCTTCCTCGGCACGCATTCTCTCGGCGATATTCCAGAGGCCGTCCATGAACAACTGCAACTGGACAACATCATTCTCGGTATAATCGGTTTCTTTGTTTCCAACACCAATTACTGCAACGATTTTATCCTTCTTGAAAACTGGGAGGTTAAGGTGTCTGACTAAATGGACATGCCCTTCCGGGTAGCCTTTTTTGTATGGACTCGGGGTGGCATAATCATTGGTGACAATAGCTTTGCGCTGCCTGACGGCCTCTCCCCATAAACCGGTTTTTTCTAGTTGATAGATGCTCTGCTTTTCTATGATAGAGCATTGTTTCGCGACGGATGCCGACCATGAATAGAGTGTAAAATTTTTCGTGCCTTCGTCGTAGTAATAGATGTAACCTATTTTGCTTTCTGTCAGACTGATCGCTTCTTCCAGGCCGAAATCAAGCAATTCGGCATGAGACTTGTGACTCATCTGGCTCAGCTTGAATAGCGACCCCAGACGAATCTCATTCAGATTTCGTTCCGATTGCCGACGGTAATGAGACAGCTCCAGCAGTAATTCTTCCCTGGTTTTTTGTCCGTCCCTCATCCTAATCTCCCAGGTTGGACTGTTGTCTAGCCAATCTACCGGACAGTGCCCCCCGCGTACGCAGGGGGCACTGGGCTAAACTGAAGAATACCTGCAATCGTCAGCTCTTCAAGGACCTGTCACCCCCTTATCTTAGAGCACAGTCATTTTGGTTTCTTTCTGCCACTGAGTTTGAGAGGAGGAGCGGGAATTTGCCGAAATCAACAAGTTCAGTGCCGAACTGCGGCCACGCGGATCTCCGGGTGGCCGTCTTGCCGGGTAGAATTTATTACAGGCGCAATCTTGCGAGTTTTAATCATGGATCTATACTGAATCGCTGACAAGGTGTCGATGAGATCGATTCTTTTATCTGGCTATAGCGACTGGACTCTCGGAAGGACGTTTCTCAATGAAGAAAAAAAAGATACTGGTCGTCGAGGACCACGAGAATCTCCTGGAATTGGAAAGCATTTTCCTGTCCTCGCATGGTTATGAGGTCAAGGGGGTCAAGGATGGTTTGGCAGCCCTCGACGCCGTGGCGGAGTTGCATCCCGACCTGGTGATCCTCGATATCGGTCTCCCTGAAGTCGATGGCTATGAAGTCTGCCGTCGTATCAAGTCCCGGGAGGAGACCCGTCATATCCCGGTGATCATGATTACGGCACGAAAGAGCAGGGAAGACCTTCTGAAAATCGAAGAGGTCGGCGCCGACTGGTACATCCCCAAACCGTTCAAATCGGCGATGGTCATCGAGACTATCCGCCGCTTTCTCCCTTGATCCCTCGAACATCACGACCTGAACGGATCTGGTTATGAAGAGGTCGATGCGAGGGCGCTTCCTCGATGTAACCAGGTACATGATCGATGGCTATGCCCTGCACGAAATCATCTGCGATGCAGCCGGACGGCCGGTCGATTACCGTTACCTGGAAGTCAATCCGGCGTTTGAGCGGCTGACCGGTTTTGCCGCTGAGAAGATCGTCGGGCGCACGGTTCTGGAAGTCATGCCCCAGACCGAGCCGGTCTGGATAGAACGTTTCGGCAACGTGGCGCTGAGCGGGCAGGAACTTCATTGTGAGGATTATGCCCGGGAAATCGGGCGCTACTTCGAAGTCAAGGCCTATTGTCCGGAGCCCGGCCAATTCGCCTGCGTCTTTATCGACATCACTGATCGCAAACTGGCCGAACTGGCGCTGGCTGAAAGCGAAGAACGCTACCGGCGGCTGGTCGAAGGCCTCGGCAAGAGATTCGCTTTTTTCAGCCATACGCCCGATGGCGTCTTTCTCTACGTCAGCACAAACTTCCACCGGCTGTTCGGTATCGCTGAAGGCGAGATTATCGGCAAGAACTGGCGGATTCTCAACCTGACTCCGGAGTCTCTGCTGGCCGGCGAGGAATCCGACCGGCGCGTCATGGATGAGCAGACGATTCAACGGGTCGAACTGACCAGTGTTCACCCGGACGGCAACTGCCGGGATATCGAGGTCACCTATGGTCCGGTCCTTCAAGGCGGCCGCGTGGTCTTGATGGAGGGGATCTGTCAGGATATCACCGAACAGAAACGGCATGCGGCGGACCTGGGCGCGGCCCGGGATGCCGCCGAATTCGCCAGTCGGGCGAAGAGCGATTTTCTGGCCAACATGAGCCATGAACTGCGCACCCCGCTTGCCAGTATTCTGGGTTTCGCAGAACTCCTCGGAGCAACAGAGGCTACCGAGGCTCAGCAAAAATATGTACAGGTTATTGCCGCGAATGCGGATCATCTCCTGGAACTCGTCAATGAAATTCTCGACCTCTCCTCCATTGAGGCTGGACGACTGGTTGTCGAAGAGAAGCTCTTCGAACAGCATGATGTCTTCTATGCGGCGGTCAGAACTCAGTTGCCCCTGGCAAGAAAAAAAGGCCTTGCCATCAAGGCTGCGATCGCCCCTGACGTCCCCGAACGACTGATAGGGGATCCTTTCCGGCTGAAGCAGATACTGATCAACCTGATCAATAACGCTGTCAAATTTACCCTGGAGGGCGAGGTCGAAGTCGCCGCGGTTGTCGAGGAATTGCAGGAGAGGACAGTGTGGTTGCGCTTCGACGTCACCGACACAGGAATCGGCATCGGACCGGCCGATCTGGACCGTATTTTCAACGCGTTCAGCCAGGTGGATGCGTCGACCACCCGGAAGTTCGACGGCAGTGGCCTCGGGCTTGCCATTTGCCTGCGTCTTTGCGAACTGCTGCGCGGGAAAATCGGAGTCGACAGTGAGGAAGGGAAGGGGAGTCGGTTCCACGTGCGCCTCCCCTTTGTTTTGGCCTGAGATTTATCAGGAGCCCGGCGACTGCTCCATACTCGAAACCTCAGGAGAATCTGGCGCCGTACAGCCTGCGGTTTGGCCGGTGGCAGGTTGACTCGGTTGCCGGTCGGGAGGATAATGAAAGTGAGGGAAGTGGTGAGATTCCCTCCCCCAAGGCCTCGCTCCCCAAGCCGTGTGACAGGGTTGAATGAGGCCTTTCGCGTTATTGTCCCTTCCGCGTGGTGCTCTCCCCTTAGGCGTTGGCCTCGCTGAGAGGGTTGTCGACTGGCAGTGAGACATAAAAAGTGCTGCCTTTGCCCATGGCGCTTTGTGCCCAGACGCGTCCGCCGTGCGCATCGACAATCCTTTTGACAAGTGCCAAACCAAGACCGGTCCCCGCCACCTTGCGTTTCGTCGTGCCCTCCACGCGATAGAACATGTCGAAGACCTTGTCCAGGGCATTCTCCGGGATCCCTGTCCCCTCGTCCTCTACCCAGAAGAGCACCGTGCTCCCTTCGTGCTTTGCGCCAAAAGTCACCGTGCTGCCTTCCTGGGAATATTTCATGGCATTGGACAGAAGGTTGCTGAACGCCTGATGGAGCAGATCTTCGTCACCCGATACCGCCAGGGTGTGCTCCGGCTTGTCGATCACGATGGTGCGCTTTGAAACGGGGCTCGCAAAGATCGCTGCGACAGTGTCAAGTAAATCATCGACAATAATCCGTTTGAATACATATTGATACAAGTTGGATTTGAGTTTTTGCATGTCCAGGTAATTCGTGATCATTTCATTGAGACGCACGGTTTCCTTGTACATGGTCGCGTGGTAATCCCGCGTTTGCTCGGCGTCCAACTCGTTTTCAATCACGAACTCCAGAAAGCCCAACATCGACGTCAGGGGGGTGCGCATCTCGTGGCTGATGTTCGACAAAAGGGCATCCTTCATCTTTTCTATTTCCTTGCGTTCGCTGATGTCACGCACAACAGCAAGCGCCCGCATCCCTTGGGAGGCGTTTGTGGAAATGATGGCGATCTCCGCCCAGAACAATTCGCCGGTTTTTCTTTTGCACAGCCACTCAAATTCCTGGGGGCCCTCCTTGAAGGATTTCTCCAGCAGCAATGCTGCGTCGGCAGGAGTATGCGGCGGCTTCCCTTCCATCAGAATGCCTGCGGACGTGCCGATGAGCTCTTCGCGGGCATAGCCGAACATGCTACAGGCCGTTCTGTTGGCTTCAATGATGTTTCCGGACGTGTCGTTCACAAAAAGGGCATCATGGGTTGTGTTGAAGATGTCCCGGTAGTTCTTTTCCCTTTCTCTGAGAGCCTGCTCGCGCTCGGCAAGCTTTTCTGCCATGGCATCGAAAGTCTGGCCGAGTTTGCCCAGTTCGCCGCCCTGAACTTCATGGGAGACCTTGGTGTCGAGGTGCCCGTCTGCCAAACGCCGCGAAGACTCCTGCAGGGCCATGACCTTGTTGATGATCTGCACTCTGGCAAAACGCCACGACAGGAAAACGGCGACGGCGAGAGCGAGGGCATACGCCGCCAGGCTCGTCAAAAGGTTCGAACTGGATTCCGACAGGACGGTGCCCGTGGGGATGCCGACCCGAACATACATGTAGGGATTCGTTTCGCCGGGGAGACGGAGCTTGCGGTAGGTCTGAATCCTGTTGTCCCCGACGACACTGCTGGTGCCGATGGAGGTTTCTTCGTCGGGGCCGGCCAGCATCTCCTGGAAAACTTCAGGGTTGGACGGCTTGCCCATGTATTTTCCCGGGTCGATCGCCCTTGTCAAAACAATCCCCTTGTGATCCAGAACGGCAAAACTGGCCCCATTGGGAAGGGTGTTTGGTTCAAAAGCCGCGCGCATGTAGTCGAGGGAAATCCCGGCGACGAGGACGTCGGTCGTTTCCCCGGAGTCGTCGCGGAGCGGGTAACCCAGGCTGAGGGTGGGTTTTTGTGAAATCCGGGCAATATGGTATTCGCCTGAAGACAGATTCCCGCTGGCCAGTGCATTGATGAAATAGCGCCGGTCTGCGACGGAAACCCTCTCGCCTGAATGGATGGCCGATGCCCAGACGATGCCGGAGGCGTCCGCAACGAACAGGTTTGAGTAGTAGGGGCTCTGTTTGAGTATTTCGGAAAGGATAGTCCGGGTTTGCGCGACGTCCCTGTGCTTGATCTCCGGGAGTTTTGATAAGGCGATGAAGAGTTGATTTGTCGATGCCGCAATAGTTTCCTGCTGGCTGACAATTCTTTGCGAGATTTTTTGCGTAATCAGTTTCGCATTATCTATGTCATTGCTGCGTTGGACCTTGCCATAACTGTATATGACCAGGATGGCCGGGATGGCGACAATTAATACGATGATGACGAGCTGATGCCTGATTGATAACCTTGAAAAGTTCATTCTTATTAAGTTGATATATTTAATATCTTCAATTGTATGTAATAGTGATTGTCAACAAATGAGTATAGCTTATCTGCTCATGGGATTGCAAAGATAAAAGGATTGTTCCGTGGTTGGGGCCCGGCGGAGTTTGACAGGCTTCCTCCCTCGACGCGCGCTTTGGATCGTCCGAGTATCTGCCGTGAGAGGTGGGTTAAGGACAAAAAAGCGGCCAACTGCGTGTGCAGGCGGCCGCATGGGTTGCACCGGGAGAGGTTCCCGCTAAGAGTCCTTGTTGGACAGCCATTCGATGGCATGCTCGAAATTGTCGAAATAATTGTAGTTGATGCCTTTTATGTGCAGGGCCACGCGCATCTTCTCGGCCTGCGACAGGCGTTTTCTGTCGCCGGGAACGAGGCAGGCGATCTTGTTGATCAATATGTCCCCGAAATATGAGGCCTCTATGGCAAATTTCATGGCATCTGTCACATCGAGGTCTTCCTTTAATCGGGTCTCCCGGAAATCAAGCATGATGTTCTTTTCCGGAAAGCACAGGGCCAGTTTGCCGATTTCCCTGATAATTTCGTAAATGCGTTCTCGGCGGAGTTCCCCATATTCATCCACCCGCACGAAGCTTTTGATGTCGAAAATCTTTATCCCCTTCAACATACAGGAACCTCCCATGGTCTCAATATCATATCGATTCTCTCTGACGTTTATTTCAGGGGCAGCACGGTGCGGATACCATGTTTGTGAAAAAATAAAAAGAATGACAGGTTGGCTTTCTGGCAAAAACCCTGGTTTACACGTCAACGGCAATAATATTACACCGACTCTTTCATCATCGCAAATGACCTTTGCGATGTTTTGGGTCTGTGCGACGGACATGCCGGCACAGCAGTTGAGTTTTTGATTATAGACACTCATTTACAGGGTCAAAAAAAATCAGTAGTATGTTGGCCTGTCTCAATAATCACCACTGACGTGGCCATGGCGAGAGCCGGAAGGAGAGGGGTCGATGATGTTGATGTTCGAAAAATCCGGGTCTTCGGACAAGATTTACATAAACCGCAACCACATCCTGTACGCAAGGTCGTGGATTCATCCGAACACCACGGCCATCACCCTCTCGACCGTCAGCCCATCGATCAGCTATGAATTCACGGTGAAGGGGCATATCGACGACGTTATCAGGATGATCAACGGGGCCGGCTAGCCGAACCTCTTCCGGTCTTGCTCCGGCACCGGTGTCCGGGAAGTGTGTCGCCCCGGCCCGTGCCATGCCGTCAGCTTTGCTTTATTGTGTCGAAGGAGCCGGTCACGTGTCCGCAAACGATGTGCCATGTGCTGATCCAGGGTTGGCCAAGGCCGGGGAGATGACCTCCGGGCCACAGGCGGCGCCACCCTCTGACAAGCCACCCTGCTGAGGGCCGCGCAGCTCCGCCGGTGGCGGGGCAATCACGGTTCGGGTTCCCGGTTTCATCGACTGGCTGGATTTGCCGGCAGGGCGGGTCCCCCGGATTTGCAGTACCTTGTCTTTTGCCGATCATCTGGGCGCCTGCAAGGCGCGCTGGGGGATTGGCCGGATGGGTTATATCGTTCCGCCCGGCCTCTACGCGATCGGTTCTCCGGTCGCCGAATCGCCGGTTATCGTCACCGCGAACTACAAGATGACGTACGATCTGGTGCGTCAGGCCCTGGCGGGTTGTTCGGTCTGGTTGCTGGTCCTGGAAACCTACGGTGTCAATGTCTGGTGTGCCGCCGGCAAGGGGACGTTCGGCACGGATGAGCTGGTCAGGCGGGTTGTCGCCAGCGGCCTCGCCGCGGTGGTCAGCCATCGGCGCCTGATCCTGCCGATTCTCGGCGCGCCGGGCATTGCCGCTCACCAGGTTGCCGCGCGCTGCGGTTTCAATGTCAGTTACGCGGCCATCCGCGCAACCGACCTGCCGGCCTATCTGAACAACGGCATGAAGACCACTCCGGCCATGCGCGTACTGGATTTTTCGCTGTATGATCGTCTGGTCTTGATCCCGGTGGAGATCGTGCTGGAGTTGAAGACCATGGCCACGGTTCTGGTTCTGCTCTTGCTGGGCTGCGCTCTGGCAGGGGAGCTGGCGATTTTCCGGGGAGTGGCCGGGGCCTATCTCGGTGCGGTCTTGTGCGGGCTCGTCGTCGCCCCTCTGCTGCTTCCCTGGCTGCCGGGCCGGCGGTTTGCCGTGAAAGGGGCCGTTCTCGGCTTTGCCTGGGCCCTTGGCTGCGCTTTTTGGCCAGGTGCCGACTGGACCCCTATGACGACGGCGGCAGCATTTCTCGTCCTGCCTGCCGTAGCTGCGTACCACGCGCTCTGTTTTACCGGCTGCACGACATTCACTTCGCGGTCCGGAGTCAGGCGCGAGTTGCGCAGCGGCATCCCCGCCATGGGGAGCGCTGTTTTGCTCGGGCTGGTGATGCTGGTGCTCGGCCACTTTTCCTGAGAGTGTCGTCTCGATGAGTCATTCCCGTTATCTCGAAGGCGTCGTCTCCCTGGCTCTCGATCGCGCGGTCTGCACCGGGTGCGGGCGCTGTGTCGAAGTGTGCCCGCACGGGGTGTTCGCCATCGAGGGGATGAAAGCGCAACTGGCCGACCGCGACGCCTGCATCGAGTGCGGCGCCTGCGCGAAGAACTGCCCCGTGGCGGCGATCTCGGTCGAATCGGGGGTCGGCTGTGCGACGGGGATGATCAACGAATGGCTTTACGAGCTGAAGCAAAGCAGACTTCGCTGCCCTTGACGCGACGCGTTTGAGGACGGCTTTTTTACCTCAGGGGGAAAGATGAGCAAGGACAGTATTCTGATCGCTCTCTCCGATCAGCAATTGCGCAAGACCATCAAGGACGCCCTGGAAAGGGACTACCAGCTGATCGAGGCAAAGCACGGCTTCGAAGCCGTGCGGCTGACGGAGTCCCAGGCTCCGTCCCTGATCATTCTCGACATTGAACTGACCGGCCTCAGCGGGATCGATTGCTGCCGGAGGGTCAAGGCCGGGACGAATACAAAAGACATCCCCGTCATTCTCGTCCATTCGCGAAACAATACGGAAGACATCATTTTCGGCCTGCAGGCCGGGGCAGACGACTACATCACGAAGCCCATTAACGCTGCCGATGTGTTGGCCCGCGTCGATTCCCATCTCAATTACAGCAAATATCTGGAAGGGCTGGAGCAGGAAGATCTAAGGCTTCTTCTTGAACTTTCCAATTCGATATCAACGCTGCGCAACCCTAACAAGATCCTGGGGATAGTCGTCAAGAAAGTCGCCGATATCCTTGCAGTGGATCGCTGTTCGATCGTGTGCATGACCGAAATGGACAAGCTAACCATCAAGGCCAGCAACGAGTCGAACATAAACGCAGAGTTGAAGGTCGATCTGGGCGGCTACCCGGAAATACGCAAAGCCCTGGAGACCCGGAAAGCCGTCGTGGTCAACGACACCACCAGCGACCCGTTGATGGCCCCCGTCCGCGAGCAGATCAAGAAGAGGGGGCTCAACTCCATCTTCGTCGTCCCCATCATCAAGAAGGAATGTGTGATCGGCTCGCTGTTCCTCGGGACGGCCACGAAGCTTTCGGAAGGTATTTCCGAGCGCACTTACAAGCTGTGTCATCTCGTGGCCAATATTTCGGCCAACGCCCTGGAAAATGCCATTCTGTTCGAATCCATGTCCACGGCCAAGGATATCTTTGAAGATTTCGTGACGCGCGATGGGTTGACCAGGCTTTATACGCACAGGCATTTTTACGGTCAACTGGAGAAGGAACTGTCGCGGGCCAAACGTTACAACCTGTCAACCTCACTGGTGTTTTTCAATATGGATGACTTCAGAAAGGTCAACGACAAATTCGGGCACATGCTGGGCGACGAGGTCATCAAGCAAATTGGCAGGATAGTCAAAAACGTCATCAGGGACATCGATGTCCCGGCCCGGTATTCCGGGGATGAATTTGCCATCCTCCTGCCCAATACGGACAAAGAGGGTGCATTCAATCTGGCAAGACGCCTTCTGCATATGATCCGTGAGCATGATTACGATGTGTTGAAGGGGCACCAGATTAGCGCCAGTGCCGGTATTGCGTCCTTTGCCGGCGAACTGGGCAAAACCCATGAACAGCTCATCCAGGAAGCGACCCAGGCGATGCGCAAGGCCAAGGCCGCAGGCAAGATGCGCGTGGTCGCTTTCGGCTGAGTTGATAACGTTTTTTCTCTGGTTCCTTGCGTGGGGTGGGCATGGAAAATTCCTGTTTCAAAATCATCAACGGTAAAGAGATTTATGTCCTCAACTTCGATTATGATCGCATCGAAGAGGCTGAAGCACTCATCGCCGAGTGCGCGAAAAAGATCCGCTCCCGGCCGGAGAGTTCGGTTCTTACCCTGACGATCGTTTGCAAGGGGAAATTCGACGCCGCACTGGTGGACAAGCTCAAGGACTTGACCAAAGGTAACGCCCCTTACGTGCGCAGGGCCGCCGTCGTCGGCGTTACCGGTTTGTACAAGGTGGTGATCACCGCCATAAGCATCTTCAGCAAGCGGGAGTTCAAGCTGTTCGATCACCAGGAGGATGCTGTCCGTTATCTGACCATTGAACAATGACGCTGCGTGACTGCGGTGCAAATTCTGGCAGGCCGTTCTATGACTTTAACCTGGAGTTGCCGATGAAATTCTGGCTGGTCTTCGCCGTCATGTTTCTCCTCTTGGCCGGCTGTTCGGTGCAGGGGCCGCCTCCCACCGGTGGCAGTCAGTACCTTGATCCGCGCAGCCTGACCCACATTGCGGAGACGAGCCGGCTGAAGATCGGCATGCATGAAAGCGAAGTGGTGCAAATTCTGGGGGCGCCGGCGAGCACGGAAGAAGGTTTTTTCGGCGGCAAGCGCCTATGGTTCCGGCTCTACAACCCGAAATACGATACGATCCCCACCAACTTCCTGATTTCAACGGATCGCCACGGCTACGTCACATTCATTTCCAACGGCGGATAAGGCCGGTAACTGGTTGACAAAACGGGTTGTTGCGCTATCGTATTAACGTATTCCGTCCGTCGCTCTCACACGGATGGCTTTTGCCCTCTGCCTCATCCGGTGCAGAGGGCATTTTTTGCCCGGTGCCGGCAGGCGGGGCTGCCGCCCGCTTCGCTCGCGATGCTGTCGGTCGTAATCGAGGTGCGTGCCGCATGATTGTCAAGGTATGGGGGAGGGGATGAGGTTCGATCGGGCGAGTCTGTGCGGGGTGCTCATTCTCGGTGTTGCGCTCACGGTATTTTTTCTGATTACGCAATGCAGCCCCGGTTTTTTCGGCAGCGTGACACCGACCCCCTGAGGCATGGCCGTGCGGATTTGACCGCAGGCAAAAGGAGAGGACATGAGAAAAGCTTTGTCTGTGGTGCTGGCGGTTTTTCTGCTGAGCGGATGCCTGCAAGCCAGGTACTATGCCGATGTTGCCGAAAACCAGTACCTGCTCGTGCCTGCCCATGCTGACCGGCAGGCTCCTTACGTCGGTGAATGGACCGCGATGACCAAGATCGGTGTCAGGTCGATCAAAATCCTCGGCGATGGCCGCGCCAAGATTTGCCTGGCGGGAGAGGGGGCCGGAACAACCGATGCCAAGGTTTATCTCGATAACGGCCGGCCGGCGCTGATTGTCAATACCGGAGCCAGGGTCGCGATCCTCGAGGCGAACAAGGAATTCCTGCTGCTCAATATCTATGGGGGGGAAGAGAAATATTATGCCGGGCAGGTCCACCAATCCTGCTGGTCGGCGTTTGATAATTTCAAATAGGCGGATCGATGCCGGCCGCCGTTGCGAAAAGGACGCCCATGAAGATTGCTGGCTGTCTGGCATTGCTCCTGACCGTTATTTTCGGTTTCGTTCCCGAATCCAGGGCGTTTCGCTGTGGCAGCCGCAACCAGAATCTGGCCACGGAAGGGATGCACAAATTCCAGATTCTGGCCGACTGCGGGGAACCGGCTTCGCGGGAGGTGGTCGGTTATGAGAAGAACCGGGTTATCGAGGAGTGGCTGTACATCATCGACGACACTGTCAATCGGCAGATGTACCTGATTCGCTTCGATCAGGAGGGGATTGCCGAAAAGATCGAGTGGCTCGGCAAGATGGAGTAGGCAGGGGACAAGGATTCGCGGCGCATAGAAAAGGCCGGTGTCTCGCGACACCGGCCTTGATCGTTGCAGAGGGTGAATTCGGCTTACTTCTTCTTGCCGCCGGCAGCTTTCTTGGAGGCCTTGAGCGGGTTGATCTTGAGTTCTTCGGTCTTGATTTCGACGCGGCGGTGGGTGGCAAAGTTGCAGATGCCGACCGACCACTTGTGGCTCGGCGAAGGTGCTGCCGAACAAACCTGACCGATGGTGCCGGTGACGATACGCTCGCAACCTTCGCAGTCAGCGACGACCGTCTGGCAGCTGCCGCCCTCGAAGATGCAGCCGTTTTTGCTCCAGAAGGTACACTCGGTACCGGGAAGAACCGTTTGACACTGCATGACTCTGACTCCTTTACGTTCCGCGGATGACTTGATTGATTCAGAAGTTGAACAAACATTTCTACAATGACAGGCCAGGTGATGTCAAGATCATTCTCTGCATCGCTTGCCGGCACCTACCGTGACCGGTCCCGAATCGCCCGGTCGGCTTCCCGTTCGAACTGCTTGCGCTTGAGGGTCTCGCGTTTGTCATAGAGTTTTTTGCCGCGCGCCACGCCGATTTCCAGTTTGGCGCGACTGTCTTTAAAGTAGATTTTGGTCGGCACCAGGGTCAACCCTTTTTCCTCGACCTTGCGGGTCAGTTTGGCAATTTCCTCGGCATGCAGCAGCAGTTTGCGAATCCGCACCGGATCGTGATTCTGCCGGTTCCCCTGCTCGTAGGGGAGGATCTGCATGTTCTCGACGAAAATTTCACCGTTCCTGATGCGACAGTAGGCTTCCTTGAGGCTGACATGCCCGAGGCGCAGCGACTTGACCTCGGTCCCCTGCAGCACCAGTCCGGCTTCGACGACCTCGTCGATGAAATAGTCGTGCCAGGCCTTCTTGTTGCTGGCAATGAGTTTGATGCCCATAAGGTCCGTCGTTCGTGATCCGTGATCTGTGAAAAGGGGGAGTCCGGAGGTCAGGAAGCTGACGCCCCGCGATCCGGTGGCACCACCATGCCGCCGGAAACGATCAGTTTGAAGGCTTCGTCGACCGTCATCTGCAATTCGATCACATCCTCTTCAGGGAGAAGCACATAGAAGCCGGAGGTCGGGACCGGCGTGGTCGGCACGAAGACGTTGAGTAGCCGGTGCGGCGTGACCCGGCTCAATTCCCCTTCGGTGCTGCCGGTCACAAAGCCGACCGACCAGATGCCGCGCCGCGGGTACTCGATCAGCACGACCTTGCGGAAGCCGCCCTTGTCCTTGCTGAAGATGGTGTCGGTCACCTGCCGGAAGAGCCCGTAAATCCCCCGGATCAGGGGGATCCTCCCCATCAGCTGCTCGGAAAGGCTGACCAGGGTCCGGCCGAAGAAGTTGGCGGTGAGCATGCCGACCAGAAAGACCAGCAGGATGGTGCCGATCACGCCGAAGCCGGGGATGTAGCGGCCGAACAGGGTACTCGGGTGCAGGGCATCCGGAAGCAGCGTCAGGATCAGCCGGTCCATCATCCCGACCACCCACTGCACCACCAGCAGCGTCAGGCCGAGGGGGCCGAGCACCACCAGTCCGGTCAGGAAATATTTTTTCATGCGCTTGCCCACGGGCATCTGCCGAACTCCTGTCTCCACGCGGGCTGCTCCGCAGGGAGGGCACATTATAGGCAGAGCGGCGCCGCCCCGCAAGGAGGCAAAGTCAGTCAGTTGCCGGTGGCGCGGAAACGGCAAATCTGCTACATATGCAGGCGTTCAACTATTAAGTTCGGAGAGACGGTCATCCCTTATGATGCAACTGGTCGATTTTATCCTGCACATCGATCGCCACCTGTTGGAAATCGTGCAGAATCATGGGGTGTGGAGCTACGCAATCCTCTTCGCCATCGTCTTCTTCGAGACCGGCGTGGTGGTGACGCCTTTCCTGCCGGGGGATTCGCTCCTCTTTGCCGCCGGCTCGCTGGCGGCGCTCGGGGCCTTCGATATCTGGCTGCTGCTGATCCTGCTGACGGTCGCGGCGATTGCCGGCGATACGCTCAACTACTGGATCGGCCGCCATGTCGGTGCCAGTGTGTTCACCGAGGGGAGCCGCTTCTTCAAGCAGGAGCATCTGCTGCGCACCCAGCAGTTCTACGAGCGCCACGGCGGCAAGACCATCATCCTCGCCCGTTTCGTGCCGATCATCCGCACCTTCGCGCCGTTTGTTGCCGGCATCGGCCGCATGCACTATGGGCGATTCTGGGCCTACAACGCCATCGGCGGGATTGTCTGGGTCTGGGGGTTCGGCCTGCTCGGCTATCTGTTCGGCAACCTGCCGGTCATCAAGAAGAACTTCACCCTGGTCATCCTGGCGATTATCGTCATCTCGGTCCTGCCGATTGTCCGTGAATTCTGGCAGGTGCGCCGGGCCAGGGCGCTTGCCTCCGGGCTGCCTCCGAAGTGAACTCTTCGGACGAACCGCGTCAAGCTGCATCCCCACTCTGGCACACCCTCTCGCCTGAAGAGGTCTGCGAAGATCTGCAGACCACGCCGTCTGGATTGAGCGAAGCCGAAGCGGCCAGACGCCTGGCCGGTTACGGCCCGAACGAATTGCAGGAGACCGCCCGGATTGGCGCCTGGTCACTGCTGGCGGCCCAGTTCCGCAACGTGATGATCGTGATCCTCCTCGCCGCCGCCGGGGCGTCGGCGCTGCTCGGTCACGCGCTGGAGGCCGGCGCCATCGCGGTCATCGTCCTGTTTGCCGTGCTGCTGGGCTTTTTCCAGGAATTCCGTGCCGAACGCGCCCTCGATGCCCTGCGGCGCATGGCCGCTCCCAACGCCCGGGTGCGTCGGAACGGAGTGGAGTGCCAGTGTCCGGCCCGCGACCTTGTCCCCGGCGATGTGGTGATCCTGCACTCCGGCGACCGGATCCCGGCCGACCTGCGTCTGCTCGAGGCGATCAACCTGCAGGCCGACGAGGCGCCGTTGACCGGCGAATCGCTTGCGGTGGCCAAGCATACGGCAGCCTTGAGCGATGCGGCCCGGACCCTGGGCGACCGCGCCAATCTGGCTTTTGCCGGCACGTCGGTCAGCTATGGTCGGGGCTGCGGGGTGGTGGTCGCCACGGGGATGAACACGGAGTTCGGCCGCATTGCTCGCCTGCTCGAAACGGTCGACCGTCGCGCCACGCCGCTGCAAGAGAACCTTGACCGGGTCGGGCATGTTCTGGCGCGTGCCGCCTTCGCCGTGGTGGCGGTGATCGTTCTGCTCGGCCTGTGGCGCGGCCAGCCGTTCATCGAGATGCTGATCTTCGGTATCGCCCTGGCGGTGGCCGTGGTGCCGGAGGCTCTGCCGGCGGTGGTGACCATCTCCCTGGCGATCGGGGTGCAGCGCATGGCCAGGCGCCATGCCCTGATGCGGCGGCTGGCGGCGGTCGAAACCCTCGGCAGCGTGTCGGTGATCTGCTCGGACAAGACCGGAACCCTGACCCGCGACGAGATGACGGTGCGCGCCATTGCCATCGCCGCCGGCGAGTGGGAGGTGACGGGCGCCGGGTATGCGCCTGCCGGGACGTTTCTCCGCAACCGGGAGGAGCTTCCCCCCAGCGCCGAACTGCTGCGCCTGCTCGAGGTGGCGGCTCTGGTCGGCGACGCCCGTTTGGGGGACCCGACCGAGGGAGCCCTGTTGGTGGCAGCGGCGAAGGGGGGGGTGGATCACGGCGAGCTGGCGGCGGCCGCGCCGCGCCTGGCCGAAATCCCCTTCACCGCGGAAAGCAAGCGGATGACCACGCTGCATGCCGCTCCAACCGGGAGCTTTGCCTGTGTCAAGGGCGCCCCCGAGGTCATCCTGCCGGTCTGTGACCGTCTGCTGACGGCAGACGGCGTGGTGCCGCTTGATAAGGTCGGTCGCGAAGTGTTTCTGGCCAGGGCGCAAGAGCTGGCGGGGCGTGCCTTGCGGGTGCTGGCGATTGCCGAGTGCGAGGCGGAGACTCCGCAAGAGGCGGGAGAAGGGCTGGTCCTCCTCGGCCTGGTCGGGATGAGTGATCCGCCGCGCCCCGAGGCGCGTGCCGCGATTGCCACCTGTCGCGCCGCCGGCATCCGCCCGGTGATGATCACCGGCGATCATCCGCTGACGGCACGTGCCGTGGCCGTCGAACTTGGGCTGCTGCAGGACGGCAGGGTGGTGACCGGCAGTGAGCTGGAGGCCATGGACGATACGTCCCTGGCGGCAGCGGTCGGGGAGATCGAGGTTTATGCCCGGGTTTCACCGATCCACAAGCTGCGGGTGGTCAATGCTCTGCAGCGGGGTGGGGCGGTCGTAGCGATGACCGGTGACGGCGTCAACGATGCCCCGGCGCTGAAACAGGCCGACATCGGCGTCGCCATGGGGATTGCCGGCACCGATGTCAGCCGCGAGGCCGCGGCCATGACGCTGACCGATGACAACTTCGCCTCGATCGTCGCCGCCGTCGAGGAAGGGCGGGGAATCTTCGGCAACATCAAGAAGTATCTGATGTACCTGCTTTCTTCGAACATCGGTGAAATCGGCCTGATGGCGGGCGCCGCCCTGGCCGGAATGCCGCTGCCGTTGACCGCGGTGCAGATTCTCTACGTCAACCTGGCGACCGATGGGCTTCCCGCCCTGGCGCTGGCCGTCGACCCCCCCGAAGCCGACCTCATGCGCCGCCGGCCGCGCGATCCGCGGCACGGCATTTTCACCCGGCCGGTGGTGCTGCTGATGCTGGCCGGGGGGCTGTGGTCGACCGCCGTCAATCTCGGTCTGTTCGCCTGGGCCCTGCATTCCGGGCGGTCACTGCAGGAGGCGATGACCATGACCTTCGTCTCCCTGGTCCTGATCCAGTTCTGCAAGGCCTACAACTTCCGTTCCGACCACCTTTCGGTGCTGCAGCGACCCTTTGCCAACCGCTGGCTGAACCTGGCCATCCTTTGGGAACTGCTGCTTCTGCTGGTGATCGTTTACCTGCCGCCCCTGCAGGCGCCCTTTGCCACCTTTGCGCTCAGCGCCATCGATTGGGCGGTCATTGCCGTCATTTCGTTCAGCGTGGTGCCGGCCCTGGAGATGGTCAAACATCTGTCCCGCCGCAAGGCGGGCAGCCACCCCGCCTGATCAGGCCATCCGATACAATTGATTCCGCATGGTTACGGTGTTAACATTAATAATTCTATGACAACTTATCACGCGCCATCTCTGGATATCCCCCTGCAGCAGGAATTTTCCCCGGGGGATGCGCGTCTGGCCGGCACCCTGTTCGGCCAGCAGGATCGCAATTTGCGCCAGCTGGAACGTCTGGCCGGGGTACGGATCAGCTCCAGCGGATCCTCGGCACAAGTCAGCGGATCCACTTCGAAGGTGGTGCATGCCGTGCGCCTGCTCGAGGAACTGGCGGCCTTGGTTGCCAAGGGTTATTCCCTGCGCGCCACCGACATCGAATATGCCGACCGTATCCTGCGCGCCGAACCCGGCGCCCGCCTGACCGAGATTTTTCTCGATACCGTGGTCGTCTCTTCGCGCAACAAGGCGGTGGCCCCGAAATCGCTGGCGCAAAAGGCCTACGTCGATGCCATTCGCGCCGGTGAAGTAACCTTCGGCATCGGTCCGGCCGGTACCGGCAAGACCTATCTGGCCATGGCCATGGCGGTGGCCCTGCTGCAGAAGAAAGAAATCAGTCGCATCGTCCTGGTCCGCCCGGCAGTCGAGGCCGGGGAGAAGCTCGGTTTCCTCCCCGGGGATCTCGCCGAAAAGGTCAACCCCTACCTGCGCCCGCTGTACGACGCACTTTTCGACCTCACCGATTTCGACCGTGGCCAGGCACTGATCGAACACGGCGTTATCGAAGTGGCGCCACTGGCCTTCATGCGCGGGCGCACGCTCAACGATGCTTTCGTCATCCTTGACGAGGCGCAGAATACCACCCCCGAGCAGATGAAAATGTTCCTGACTCGCCTTGGTTTTGGCAGCCGGGCGGTGGTCACCGGCGACATTACCCAGATCGATCTTCCAAGCGGCCGGGCGTCCGGACTGGTTGAGGCGATCGAAATTCTCGCTGGTGTGGAGGGGATTCGTTTCGTCCGGTTTTCCGACCGTGACGTGGTTCGCCATCCGATTGTACAGGCGATCGTGAAGGCCTACGAAGCTGCCTCGACGCGAGGTTCATCCGCCTCATGAGCGAAAGCGTACCGACCGATCCGCCGGTTTCCTCCCCGCAACCTCCACGCCGCCTGAAAATGCTCGCCTTTTTTGGGCTTGATGAAGGTTGGCAGCGCATCGTGCTGATGGCGCTGCTTGTCCTGGTCCTGGCCCTGATTATTGTCCCCAAGGGGCAGCTGCTGATCCCTGCCTACAGCGTCGGCGATGTCGCCCGCCGCGACATCAAGGCGCCTCGCGACCTGCTGATCGCCGATGAGGAACTGACCGCCAAGAAACGTACGGCCGCGGAGGTCGCCGAACCGGTCCTTTACGATTTCGATCCGCAGACCGGCAGCACGATCGCTGCCCGGATCGCGGAGATCTTCGACTACGTCCGCAGCGAAAACCGGCGCAATCTCGCCGATCAGGCACTGCAGCTTGAACTGGAAAAGACCTTTGCCGTGCGTCTGAAACCGTCCCAGGTGCAGATTCTGCGGAGTCTGGCGCAGGGGGAGACGACCGAGGAGCGGCTGCTCGCTCTGGTCAACCGGATTTACAGCCAGAAGGTGGTCGGCAACCTGACCCTGTACGAGCGCGACCTCAAGGGCGGATTGGTCGAACGCAACGTTTCCAGCTTCAAGGAGCATCCCGCCAGTGCCGAAGACGTCGTGCTCGGCCAGACCGAGATTCAGACTCTGGTCCGCGAGGAGTTCCGCAAGAACCAGTTTTCGACGGCCCAGAGCAAGGCGCTGGGCGAACTGCTCACCGCGGTGCTGCGGCCGAGCATTTCCTACAATCAGAGCGAAACCGAGCACCGGCGGCTGGCCGCCCGGGAAGCTGTGCAGCCGATCCTGATTCAGGTGAAGAGCGGCGAGATCCTGGTCCGCGAAGGGGAACGGGTCAGCGCCGAGCAGGTCGCCAAACTCAATACCCTGCGGGCCCAGGGGAGCCGGACGGTGCTGGTCACCCATCTCTTCGGCCTGATGCTGGGTTGCTTCATCCTGCTGTTCATCGCCCATCGCTACGGTCAGCGCAATATTCGCAAGTACCGGCTGACCAACTGCGACCTGCGTTTGCTGGCGGTCGTTTTGATCGGCATGGCGCTGATCCTCAAACTGGGCAATTTCGTTGCCGTCGCCGTCGGCAGCGCGTTCCCCTACATAGACCCCGTGGCGTACCACTACGCACTCCCCTTTGCCGTCGGGGCCATGCTGGTGCGCATCGTCCTCAACAGCGAGGTGGCCCTGATCTTCAGCCTGGTGTTCGCAGCGATCACCGGCTTTTTGTTCGGCAACAGCTTCGAGTTGTGCTTCTTCGCGCTGCTCAGCAATCTCGCCGGGGCTCACTGGGTTCGCCACCTGACCGTGCGCACCTCCATGTACTGGGCCGGAACGCGCCTGGCCCTGTTCAACGTGGCGACGATCTTCGCCATCCACCTGATGACCGGACAGGAATTCGATCTGGGGCTGCTCTTCGAGACCGGTTTCGGCGTGTGCGGGGCTCTGTTTGCGGCCTTGCTGGTCAGTGGCGTCATCCCCCTGATCGAGGCCGGATTTCACTACACGACCAACCTCAAGCTGGTGGAACTGGCCAACATGAACAACCCGCTGTTGCGCGAACTGATGATCCAGGCGCCCGGCACCTATCACCACTCGATTATCGTCGGCAACCTCGCCGAGGCTGCGGCGGAGACGATCGGTGCCAATCCGCTGCTGGCCCGGGTGGCGGCCTACTATCACGACATCGGCAAGGCCAGGAAACCTTTGTATTTCATCGAGAACGTCGCCGGTGGCGAGAACAAGCACGACAAACTGGCGCCGTCGATGAGCGCCCTGATTCTGATCGGCCACCTCAAGGACGGTCTGGAGATGGCCCGTGAGCAGCGCCTCGGGCAGGATCTGATCGACATCCTCCAGCAGCATCACGGCACCACCCTGATGAAATATTTTTACGAACGGGCCAAGCAGCGCGAGGAGCGCGAGATCGACGAGCATGATTACCGCTATCCCGGACCGAAGCCGCAGACCCGCGAAGCTGCGCTGATCATGCTGGCCGACGCGGTCGAGGCGGCCAGCCGCACCCTGACCGACCCGACTCCGGCGCGCATCCAGGGGATGGTGCAGAAGATCGTCAACAATATCTTCACGGACGGTCAGCTTGACGAATGCGAGCTGACGCTCAAGGATCTGCACAATATCGCCAAGAGCTTCAACCGGGTGCTCGGCGGCATCTACCACCAGCGCATCGATTACCCCGAGCCGGTCAGCAAGGAACGCACCGACAAGAGGGAGGCAAAACAGGATGAGGATAACGATCGAAAACCGGCAGCGACGGGTGAAGGTGCGCAAGCTCCTGTTAAGAAGCGTCGCACGGAAAATCTTAAGCGCCTCGGGATGTCCTGACGGTCGCCTGTCGGTTCTGATCGTCGACGACGCCGCCATCCGTGAGATCAATCGCGACTGGCTCGACAAGGACCGCCCGACCAACGTGATTTCCTTCGCCATGCAGGAAGGGGAGGGAGCCGGTGTACAGGCCGACCTGCTTGGCGATGTGGTAATTTCGGCGGAGACCGCCGCGCGCGATGCGCGCGAGGCCGGCACGCCGCCCGAGCACGAACTCTGTTTCCTGCTGCTGCACGGCATCCTGCACCTGCTCGGCTATGACCACGAGCGTGGCACGGCGGCCGAGGCCCGGCGCATGGAAGCCCGTGAGCAGGAGCTGTTTGCCCTGATCAGGACGGAACTTCTGGCCGAATGAACGAGCCGCTGCGGCCGAAGGGTTTCCTCGGCAGCCTGAACTGTGCCATTGAAGGTGTGCTGTGGGCCGCCAGGACCCAGCGTCACATGCTGGTCCATCTCCTGGCGGCGGTTGCGGTGCTGGTCGCAGCCTTGGCCCTGCGTCTGACGCTGCTTGAATTTGCCCTGCTGGCCCTGGCGATCATCCTGGTCCTCTTCGCCGAACTGATGAATACGGCGCTGGAGGTGGTGGTCGATCTGGTTTCGCCGGAGTACCACGAACTGGCGCGACGGGCGAAGGATGTTGCCGCCGGGGCGGTACTGGTTGCCAGCGTTGGTGCGATGATCATGGGCTATCTGGCCCTGTCGCGCTTCTTTTTCCCGCCGGATCTGCCGGAGAGCGCCGGCTTCCTGCGCACCACCGGCAATCTGGCCGTGGTTTCGGTGGTCCTGGTGACACTGCTGGTGGTGCTGCTCAAGGCCCGGCTGGGACGCGGAACCCCTTTGCATGGCGGGATGCCGAGCGGTCATGCCGGAGTGGCCTGCTCGGTGGCAACTTCGGTGGCGTTTGCCGCGCCGGCGATGCCGGTGCTGGCGCTGGCCTGGCTGCTGGCGCTGCTGGTCGCACAGAGCCGGGTGCTGCTCGGCGTCCACAGCTTCAGCGAGGTTCTGGCCGGCGGCCTGCTCGGTACCGGCGTGACGCTGGCGATCCATCTGTTGTTCAGGTGAAGGCAGGAGCAAGGATTGCCCTTTGCTCATTCAACCTTAACCTTAACCTTGAACCTGATTCTATTGGAGGTTTGAACGGTGGCGGATGACGATCCACGCCAGAAAGGCGACTCGGTTCTCGGTGCTTTGACCCGGTTTCTGACCGGTCGTCGAAGAGCGCTGACCGAGGAGGAACTGCAGGAGGCGATCAGCAGCTCCGAGGAAGAGGGGTTTCTCGATGAAACCGAAGGCGACATGCTGCAGGCGATTTTCGAGTTCGGCGACACCATCGTCCGCGAGATCATGGTGGCTCGCCCGGACATGGTCTGCTGCGCTGCCGACGCGCCTCTGCCGGAACTGTTGCGCCTGATCCTCGATTCCGGTCATTCCCGCATCCCGATCTTCGAGGGATCGATCGACCGGATCGTCGGCGTTGTCTACGCCAAGGATCTTCTGCGCTACTGGGGGGCTGCGGCGACGGAATTGACGCTGCCCACCGTGATGCGGGCGCCCTTTTTCGTCCCCGAGACCAAGCGCATCGAGGAGTTGCTGGTCGATTTCCGCACCCGCCGGGTGCACATGGCGATCGTGGTCGACGAGTACGGCGGCACCTCCGGGCTGATCACCATCGAGGATCTGCTGGAGGAGATTGTCGGCGATATTCAGGATGAGTACGATCTGGAAGAGGACTGGGTGCAGGCCCAGGATGACGGCTCCCTGTTGATTGATGCCCGTGCCAACGTCGAGGAACTCGAAGAAAATTTCGACGTCGAAATTCCCCGTGACAAGTTTGACACGGTCGGTGGACTGCTGACCCATCTCCTCGGGACCGTCCCCCAACCCGGGGAGACGGCACGTTCCCACGGGCTGCTGCTCAAGGTGGTCGATGCCGACGCGCGCAAGGTGCGCAAGGTGCTGGCCCGACGCGATCCCGAGGCGCAGGCGGCGGCGGACGAACCTTGAACGTACGCAAACTCCTTCCTGACACCACCACGCTGTCGGCCGCCGTTTCCGGCGGCCTTCTGGCGCTGGCTTTCCCGCGCCCTGATCTGGCTTTCCTGGCCTGGTTCGCCCTGGTGCCGCTGCTGCTGGTCATGGCCCGTCGCCCCTTCCGCAGCGGGTTCGTCGCCGGCCTGACCTTCTTTGCCGCAGTCCTTTACTGGGTGAACATCGTCATGACCACCTACGGTCACCTGCATCCGGTGCTGTCGGTGGTCGCCTGGTTATTGCTGTCCGCCTACCTTGCCCTGTTTTTTGCCGCGGCAACCTGGGCGGCCTGCCGGCTCAAGGAACAGTGCGGTTACGCTTATCCCCTGACCCTGCCGGTGTTGTGGGTAGCCCTGGAATTCCTGCGCTCGTTTCTCCTGAGCGGATTCCCCTGGGCGCTGCTCGGCTACTCCCAGCAGTCGTTGCCGGCGCTGCTGCAGTCCGTCGAACTGTTTGGTGTCTACGGACTGAGTTATCTGCTGATTCTGGTCAACGCGGTGATCGCCGAATGGCTCCTGACCCGTCGCAAGGGTGGACGCCGGCCGCTGGCCGCCGCGGTCACCGCTCTGGCGTTGGTTCTGGCGGCCTGGTGCTACGGCACCTGGCGACTCGGCAGCGACCTCGATGACCGTCCCGACCGCCTGCGCACGACGGTGGTGCAAGGGAACATCCCCCAGGATATCAAGTGGGATCCGGACTTTCAGCAGGAGACCGTGCGCATCTATCGTGATCTTTCGCTGACAGCGGTGAAGCATGAGCGGAGCCGTTTGCTGATCTGGCCGGAGGCGGCTACGCCGTTCTACTACCAGGACGGGGGCAAACTGGCCGATGCGGTTACGGCACTCCCCAGGGAGAGTGGGGCGGCGCTGCTGTTCGGCAGTCCGGCCTACCGGCGTGAGGGGGGGAAGACCAGCTATCTGAACAGCGTGTTTCTTCTCGATGAGCTGGGGCGGGAGAAAGGGCGCAGCGACAAGGTGCACCTAGTCCCCTTCGGCGAGTACGTCCCGGTCAAGAAGTTCCTCCCCTTCATCGACAAGCTGGTGGTGGGGATCGGCGACTTTTCCCCCGGCGTGATCAACCCACTGCCGCTCGATGGCCATCAGGTCGGAGCCCTGGTCTGCTACGAGGCGATCTTCCCCGAACTGGCGCGAGAATCGGTACGGCAGGGGAGCGACCTGCTGGTCAACGTCACCAATGACGCCTGGTTCGGCAACTCTTCGGCGCCGTGGCAGCATCTGGCCATGGTGCGCTTCCGTGCCGTGGAGAACCGGGTCTGGATCGCCCGCGCCGCCAACACCGGGATTTCGGCGTTCATCGCTCCGTCGGGGCGCGTCCTGGGGGCCACGGAGCTGTTCGTTCCAGCCGTCGCCACGGTCGAGGTCGGGCTGGGCGCGCGTCCCGGCCTGTACGCGCGGACCGGCGACCTGATCCCGCTGCTGTTCCTGGCGATCTGCGTGCTCTGGTTGGTACAGACGCGCAGGCGGCTAAGGTAAGCCGGGCAGTCGGCGATCTTGAGTTGTTGACGCACGGCGTTTGATTGGTAACTTTATCGAGAGGGCTTCGGCCCGTTTTCATCTTTTCATGCGACAGCGTTAAACGCGCGGCTTTCGACTCACGGCTGCCGTGACGATATGCATGTGTTATTGGAACAGCTGAATTTAAGACAAAGGGGTTGATCATGGCGGAAATCAAGTTCGGAACCTCGGGTTGGCGCGGCATCCTCGCCGAGGATTTTACCCTGGCCAATGTGCGGGTCGTCACCCAGGCGATTGCCGATCATCTCAAGGCGATCGGCGAGGCGCACAAGGGGGTCGTGGTCGGCCACGACAGCCGCTTCTTCGGCGAGCGCTTCGCTCGCGAGACCGCACGGGTCCTGGCCGGAGCCGGTGTCCCCGTCTATTTGTGCAACCGCGACACGCCGACGCCGGTTATCGCTTTCGAGGTCCTGCGCCGCAAGGCCGGCGGGGCGATCAACTTCACCGCCAGCCATAATCCTCACGAATACAATGGCATCAAGTTCTCCCCGAGTTGGGGCGGGCCGGCGTTGCCGGAAACCACTGCCGATATCGAACGGCGTGCGAATGCCATGCTCGGCGAGATCTGCTACCGCGACATGCCCCTCGACCAGGCGGTGCGCAGCGGTCTGGTGCAGGAGATCGATCCGATGCCGGCCTATCTCGAGGTGCTCCGTGGCAAGGTCGACCTGCAGGCCATCGGCCGTTCCGGGCTGACCGTGGTGGTCGACCCGATGTACGGTGCCGGGCGCGGTTATCTGGACACGCTGTTGGTCGAAGCCGGACTGCTGGTGCAGACCATCAACGCCCATCGCGACCCGTACTTCGGCGGCTTGCCCCCGGATCCGTCGAAGACCCATCTCAACGACCTGATTCTGCGGGTCAAGGGAGATGCCTCGGTTGCCCTCGGCCTGGCGACCGACGGCGATGCCGACCGCTACGGGATAATCGATGCCGATGGCAGCTTCATCGAACCCAGCTATATCCTGGCACTGGTTTATGACTACGTGGTGCGGCGCCGCGGTGATCGTGCTGATGCCGCCCGCTCGGTCGCCACCTCGCACTTTATCGATGCCGTCGCCGCTTATCACGGCTGCAAGGTGCGCGAGACGCCGGTCGGCTTCAAGTACATCGGCGAGTTCATCCGCGACAATCAGATTGCCGTTGGTGGCGAAGAGAGCGCCGGACTGACCGTGCGCGGACATGTCCCCGACAAGGACGGCATCCTCACCTGCCTTCTGGTGGCAGAGATGGTGGCCGTGGAAGGGAAGAGCCTCAAAGAGCTGCTGGACGATCTCTACCGGCGGGTCGGCGAGTTTCATGCGGGCCGTCAGAACCTGCACCTGTCCCCGGCACTGGAGGCCGGCTATGCCGACAAGGTGAGGAACCTGCCGGTGACCCTGGCCGGGCGCAAGGTCCTGGAAGTGATCACCGTCGATGGCGTCAAGCTGTTGCTGGAAGGGGGCGGTTGGGTGCTGTTCCGCAAGAGCGGCACCGAACCGGTGGTGCGCGTCTACGCCGAGGCGCGCAGTGCTGCGGAGCTGGCGGCATTAACCGAGGCGGCGGTGGGGTTTGTGAAAGGCGGTTGAGGCGGCACCTTTGGTACCGTTGAATTGCGCTGCGCGCGTTGAATGGTTGAATCGTTTATAAACCCTTTCCGCAGGATCGGTTCAAGGTTTCAACAGGAGCGAAGCGGCAAACGATTCAACATAGATATGCTGAGAATGCAAAACGGGGACAGAATTGAATTCTGTCCCCGTTTTGCTAGGTTAAGCAGGATTAGCCGAGAATCTGCTTGAGGTCCTCTTCCGCCGTGGTGATCGGGCCGATGTTGAAGTTTTCGACCAGGAAGTTGAGCACATTCGGGGTGACGAAGGCCGGCAGGCTGGGACCGATCTTGATGTTCTTGATCCCCAGGTGCAGCAGGGTCAAAAGGATCGCCACCGCCTTCTGCTCGTACCAGGAGAGCACCAGGCTCAGGGGCAGGTCGTTGACCCCGCAGTTGAAGGCCTTGGACAGAGCCACAGCCACCTGGATGGCGCTGTAAGCGTCGTTGCACTGGCCGACATCGAGCAGGCGCGGAATGCCGCCGATATCGCCGAGTTCCAGCTTGTTGAAGCGGAACTTGCCGCAGGCCAGGGTAAGGATGACCGTATCCTTGGGAGCCTTCTCGGCGAACTCGGTGTAGTAGTTGCGACCCGATTTGGCGCCGTCGCAGCCGCCCACCAGGAAGAAGTGCTTGATGGCGCCGGCCTGGACGGCCGCGATGACCTTGTCGGCCACGCCAAGGATGGCGTTGTGGCCGAAGCCGACGATGATCTCCTGCCCCGGCTTTTCCTCGAATCCCGGGCATTCCTGGGCCTTTTTGATCACCGCCGAGAAGTCCCAGCCGTCGACGTGCTTGACGCCGGGCCACTGTACCAGCCCCCAGGTGAAGAGGCGGTCCTTGTAGCTGTCGGCCGGCTTCTGGATGCAGTTGGTGTTGAAGATGATGGCGCCGGGGAACTCCTGGAACTCCTTGTGCTGATCCTGCCAGGCGCCGCCGAAGTTGCCGGCCAGGTGCGCGTACTTCTTCAGCCCCGGGTAGCCGTGGGCCGGCAGCATCTCACCGTGGGTGTAGACGTTGACCCCGGTCCCAGCGGTCTGCTTGAGCAATTCCTCGAGGAACTTGAGGTCGTGACCGGAAACCAGGATCGCCTTGCCGGCACTGGTGCCGAGCTGAACCTTGGTCGGCACCGGATGGCCGTACGCCTCGACATGGGCCTGGTTGAGCAGCTCCATGGTCACGTAGTTGATGCGGCCGGCCTCCATGGCCAGGCCGACGTAGTCCATCAGGCCGAGGCTGTCGTCGAGCAGGGCGGCCAGCGCCTTGTGGGTGAAGGCGTAGGTTTCGTCGGATTCCTTGCCGAGGATGCGGGCGTGGTCGGCGTAGGCGGCGTAACCCTTGAGGCCGTAGGTGATGATCTCGCGCACCGAGTGGACGTCGGCATCGACGGTATAGTCCTTGACGCCGTGCAGTTCGCCGAGCTTGACCTGTTCCTCATGCGAGGAGGGGAGGGCCCAGTCCTGGGCGGCGGCGGGGATTGGGCCGCTGCAGGCGCCGGCCAGCTGCTTCGCCTTCTCGCGCAGACGCACTCCCTCGGCGACGAACCTGCTGATGACATCGGCGTCGAAGTCGACGTTGGTGACAGTGGTAAACAGGCCGTCAATCATGAAGCGGTCGATCTCTTGGTCCTTCTTCCCCTGGGCACGGGCCTTGTCGGCCCAAAAGGCGACCCCTTTGAGGGTGTAGACCAGCAGGTCCTGCAGGGCGGCGACCTCGGGCTGCTTGCCGCACACGCCGACGGCGGTGCAGCCGGTTCCCTTGGCGGCCTGTTCGCACTGGTAACAGAACATGGACATGATGTGTTTCCTCCTCGCGATGTTGTTGAGTGATGGGGGCTGATTCAAGGAAAAACAAGAATATCAGCCTGTTGTCTTTTTGCAATCGGGCTGGGGAAACAATTTGTTATAATTTCCCCATGGCCATGCCGTCGCGAAAGCCACTTTAGTCGTATTGTTTCGGCCTGGCTTTGACGGGAGTCAAAAAACGTTGAATCTTTGAACTGTGCTGCGCGCGTTGAATTGTTGAATCGATCCTTCGGGATAAAGATGTAAACGACTCAACGTTTTAATCGTGCCGCAGGCCCGCTCAGCGGCGCTGCAAGCGCCAATGCAACAGGCAGGGGGTTCTCATGCGCTACTGGCTGATGAAGACGGAACCGGGCTGTTTTTCCCTGGACGACCTGGAGCGCTCCCCCGGCGGCATCTCGTCCTGGGATGGCGTGCGCAATTTCCAGGCGCGCAACCTGCTGCGCGACGAAATCAAGGCCGGCGACGGCGTGCTCTTCTACCACAGCAGCTGCGCCGAGCCGGCGATCGTCGGTCTGGCCCAGGTCGTGCGCGGCGGCTACCCGGATCACACCGCGCAGGATCCGCAAGGCGCGCACTTTGATGCGAAGTCCTCGCCGGACAACCCGATCTGGTACATGGTCGACGTGAAGTTCCGGGCCCGCCTGCCGCACCCGCTGACCCGCGACGCACTGCGCAATCACCCGCTGCTCGCCGGAATGATGGTGCTGCAGCGCGGCAGCCGTCTGTCGGTGCAGCCGGTGACAGCTGAGGAGTGGCAGGCGGCGCTTGATTTGGCTGGATTGGATTTGAGGCTTCAAGGTGAGGGGTGAGGGGTGAGGGTGGGAATCCCTGCGGAAAGGTGGTTGCAATGAGCAAACTGATGAAAATCGTCGCCGGGGTCGGCGGTGTCCTGCTGCTGATCGTGGTCGCCCTGGTCTTTACGGCCAAGTCCCTCATTACCGTAGATCGGGTCAAGGCTCTGGTCCTCCCCAAGGTCGAGCAGGCCCTCCACCGCAAGGTCTCCCTGGGAGAGGTGCAGGTCGGGCTCTTCTCCGGGATCGAACTGCACGACCTTTCGGTGGCCGATCGCAATGGCGGTGATCCGCTGCTGCGCATCGGCATGGTCAAGCTGCGCTACCAGCTGCTGCCGCTGCTCAACAAACAGGTGGTCATCGACGAGGTGCGCATCGAGAAGCCGCAGCTGGTCCTGGTACGCCAGACCGACGGAGAACTGAATATCGCCGATCTTCTGGCTAAAAGCGCGAAGCCGTCCGCTCCGGCCCCGGACGCGGCGACGGCTGATGACGGCGGCATCGGCTTGCGGGTGGCCTTGGCGACGGTCAGTGACGGCACGGTGAGTTTCATCGACCGGAGGATATCGGCTGCGGCGCCCCCCCGCATCGAATTGACCGGGCTGACCACACAGTTCACCGAGTTCTCCCTGCAGGAAGAACTGCCGGTCGATCTGCACGGGATGCTCAACGGCGCGCCGTTTGCGCTGAAGGGGAGGGTTAACCCTTCCGGGAAGACGGTCAGCCTGGCGGTCGAATTGCAGGGGCTCGATGTGACGACGCTGGAGCCCTACTACCGGGACAAGCTTCCCGGCCAGCTGACCTCGGCCCGGCTGAATCTGAAAAACCAGGTGGAGGGCAACGCTGAAGCGATGGCGGTCCGCGGACTGGTCTCCTTGCACGAGCTTTCGCTGCGGCTCGAGGCCCTGCCGCAGGCGCCTTTGGAGCGCGTAACCGCCAGCGCCGCTGTCGATCTGGCGGTTATTCCTGGGCAGGGGCTGCTGCGCATCGCCAGGAGTGAATACGATCTCAACGGGATCAAGCTGGCCGCCGACGGGACGCTCTCCGGCCTTAAGAGCGCGCCGGCAGCCGATCTTAAGGTGCGCATCCCCGGACTCGATCTGCATACGGCACTGGCGGCGCTGCCGGCGCGCTCTTAAGGC
>Ga0209725_1000195_pt1 | contig 37091 bp, 40 predicted proteins | sample I18A1metaG_FD_184145 | JGI IMG/M metagenome (GOLD analysis project Ga0209725, IMG submission 184145) | Lake sediment bacterial and archeal communities from Gulf of Boni, Indonesia to study Microbial Dark Matter (Phase II) - ​I18A1 metaG... | ecosystem: Environmental > Aquatic > Freshwater > Lake...
TGAGCTTGAAGGGCTTGCTGAATCCGCTAGAACTCAGGGGATTCTTCATCCTATAGTCGTGATGCGTTCCACGGGGACGAGGAACGTTTATCTTGTTGTTGCTGGAAGCCGTCGGCTCAAAGCCGCTGAGAAGGCTGGGCTGAAGCATATTCCAGCCATCGTCAGACCATACAATCTTGAAGAGGCTTATGAGTTCAGTTTCATCGAGAACATTCAGCGGCTGGACCTAAGTGCCTACGAGAAAGGCCGCCAGCTGAAGCTAATGCTAACCAAGCTCCCATATCGCTATCCGAACCAGGAAGCTTTAGCGAAGAGGCTGGGCAAATCTGTAAGCTGGATCTCGCTGAATATCAAGGCCTACGAAGAGGCTGAGAAGCTCAAGGGGAAGGGTGAATTTTACCCGGGTAAAATTGAGGGGCTTCCTGAGAAGGCCCTTCGGGAGCTCCGGAAAGTCCCAGAGGAGGAACGCTCAAAGGTTCTTCAAGCTCTGGCTGAGACTCCCATTGAGAAACCCGGGGAAAAGCCGCTTTCAGCTAGGCGAATCGCTGAGAAGGCTGGTCCAGAGCCCATCGATACCGGTGAGGTTTGGACCTGCACAGTCTGCAAGGAGAAGTTCCGCTTGATCCATTACCGCTCTGGAAAGCATAAACTGGCGCCAGAGATAGGTGAAGATGCCGATTCATCGAGTCAGCCAACCCAGAACCCTTGAGCCATGCGTCGCCTGCGGCCGACTCATCTACAAGAACGTAATCTTCCTTAACGGTAGACCTTGGCATTATGGTGAGCTATACCCTACTGGAAGGCTTTCCGAAGTTACGCATTATTGTCGCGACTGCGGCAGCCATTTGACTACGGACATGGTTGCTAGAATCATAGACGGCGACGGCTACAGTTGGCGTGCATGCGGCGTATGCGGAAGCAGCAACATCATTCGACGGAGAGAAGCGGAGGCTTCCTATTGACCAAGATTCCGCCAGATCGGGTTAAGCTTGAGGATACGAAGCCTGAGCGCCGGATGAGACGTATCCTGGAGGCCCTCCAATCAGTCATCAGCTTCCCCTTCCATTCGCAGGTCGAAGAGGACTTCACATGCTTCGGAAACTTCGCGGTTGCAGTTAAGGGACCCCATCATAAAACTCAGAATCAAATTGAGAAAGACGCTTGGAAACGCCGGAAACTCGAGGAGCAGGGCTTCCGAGTCATCGATTTCACCGACGAAGAGATCCTGCGGTATCCTGAGCTTGTCGCAACGATCCTTCTCTGCTATTGGACCATGAGCCGATCTAAAGCTCGGGAGATGAGAGGAAGATCATGAAGGATCTGTACAAGTGTCTGAGCTGCGGGAACCTCGAGACTACCGATGAGGCTCCGGTTTCATGTGGGCGCTGCGGAAGCGAGTTGATGCAAAGAATTCCAGAAGGAGTTTCGACTTCGACCAGAGTGGAAGTGTTGAACGGCGGCATATCTGCCTACCAGGCAGAAAGGGGTGGTGCAACTCCACCCCACCGTACCAGCCACATCTCAACAAAAGATGCGTGCACAATTTGACACGGATGTAGATGACTGAATGAGAATCTGCATATGCGGACGGTTCATGGCTAAACGCGGCCCGAAAGGTTATTGGTATTGCCGATTCTGCGATCGCTGGGACTGTGATCCTGCTGACAAGAACGAGTCAGCGCTCTATCAATATCAGACCCAAGGCAAATTCGCAATTTACCACGAGATCGTCCGAGTAAACACTATCAGTCTCCAAACTTTACGCAGACGCTTCCATGACATAGCGCGCCGAGATTTCCACCGGTTTCTCAAACAACTCGAGACTGAAGGGAAGATTGAGATTCAACAGAGTGGCTTCGCCGCAGACAGTATTCACCATGAAAAGTTGGTTGTTGCACTATGAGCTCGCGAGCTAGAGGAATACGCGCTCGAGATCGACAGTGGATTCCGCTCGAGGAAGCGTGGACGGACCTTCGGGAGCGCTATCCAAAGATCTCGTTCAACGACTTCCTCTGGATCATGCTTGAGTTAGGTCTTACATTCTATCGAACCCTGCCTTTCAGCACGCAGGCAAAACTTTGGCAGCCGAATCAAACTTTCGCTCAGCAGCAGAGACTTCGGCTTAAAGTTGACCAGCGAGCCCAGAAACTGGCTGAAAGCTCGAAGATGAACGCCTTCATTGTCTTCCGAGTTCCATCTGAGAAGAAACGTTTGCTCCGATCGAGAGCTGAAGACGCGAAGATGGATGTCTCGAAGTTTATTCGTTCACGAGTATTGGAGGAGAAGGAAGATTGAGTGAAAGAGTAAGATGGATTTTGAGGAAAACGCGAATCTGTCGGAAATGCGGAGCGGTTTTTTTTAGCGGAACATCAGCCGGAAAATTTCTGCGGCACATTCAGGATTGCGGAGAGGAGAGAAAGCATGACTGAGAAGATTCTGTTAGGTGAAGGTGTGAAGCTTGATCTGCAGGAACTCACCACCGGACGAACTTTCTTGAGCTCTGTAACTCGATACGGTAAATCTTGGACGGCTAGACGAATCGTTGAGCAGACCTTTGGGAAAACAGGCATCGTCATCCTAGATCCTGAGGGCGAATATTCGACGCTTCGAGACAAGTACCCGTTGTTAATCATAGGCAAGGATGTGCCTCTGGTCCCTGAAGCAGCCGAGTATCTGGCTGATCAGATTCTTGAGCATGAACTCAGCGTGATCGTGGACCTCAGCGATCCTCAGCTTGAAATCTTAGCTGGACAAGAGTTTGTCTCCAGGTTCATCGACCGCTTCATAGCTCTAGAGACGAAGATGAGGAAGCCGTACCTCTGGATCCTTGAGGAGGCTGATGAGTTTGCGCCGGAGAAAGGCACTTTCAAGTCAGCCAGTCTTCAGTCAGTGATTAAACTGACGAAGAAAGGCGGCAAGAGAGGGCTAGGCGTCGTGGTCCTAACGCAGCGGCCTGCCTTCGTCTCTAAGTACGTTATCAGCCAATGCACGAACAAACTGATCGGACGTATGGAGTGGCCGGACGATATCGCCGTAATAAAGAAGTACCTTCGCATCTCAGACAAATCTGTTACACGCCTTGTAACAGCTGAGAAAGGAGAGTTCTACGTCTCAGGTGACTTCGTCTCGAAAGAAGGCTTCGTGAAAGTAGGTCCTGTTGAAACAAAGCATTTAGGCGCTACGCCAGAAGTTGTGCCTCCAGCGCCAACCGAGCTGAAGGAAACTCTCGCCAAGCTTAGCGCAGCTCTTCCAAAGATCGTAGAGGAGAAATTGGCGCCAGCTATTCCTCGAGAGAAGGAGATTGAAGCTCGAATCAAAGAGAAGTTCGAGACCGCTTGGCAGGCTAGGCTTCAGCGCATAGAGAAGGAACGGGACGCGGTCAAACGGAAAGTTGAAGCCAAGTATGAAACAGAGATTGCAAATCTGAAGCGAAAGCTCGATGAAGCTGTGAGGCACGCAGCACTCAGGGGTGAAGTTACCGATCTGCTAACGCATCCTCTCGTCCAAAAGAACTTAGAGAAACTCAATGCGAAACAGCGAGGCCTCATTGAACTTCTGGAGAGTAAGGGACCTCAAGATGCAGAGCATGTCAGCCTATTCCTAGAGATCAGCCCGAAGAATGCTCCCAACTTCATATATGAGGTCAACAGGAAAATCCCCAAGCTCATTGAGAATGTTCAAGGACGCTACGTCAGCCGTCTAGCTAAACTCTTCCCGGTTACAGAGGAGTTGAAAGCTGAAGCGAAGGAGATTGAATCGCTCAGAACTCAACTAGCTGATCGAATGAAGGAGATCGTGGACCTTAAGAATACAATCCAAGCGATCAATGCTGACTACGCTAAACTCAACCGGGACCTCCAGTTCACCATTAAAGAGAGGAATGATCTCGCAACAAAGCTGAAAAACGCAGAGTCTAAGATCTCTCAGCTTGAAGCACAACTGAAGAAAATACCTACGCCCAGCCAGTTACCTACCGCTCTACCTACAGCTAGACAATTACCTACAGCGTTACCTACCATCGACGAATCTAGAATCCGTGAGATCGTTAGGGAAGAACTCTCAGCGCGAAGCGGGTCTGGGATCCCTGTCGACGTCACCTTGAAGAGGACCCTATCGGAGTTCAATGTCTCCGTCAGCAAAGAGAAGTTCGAGGTGGACGAATCAAGCTGGGAGGGGAAGCTTCTAGCCCGTGGATTGGAAGGCTTCTTCGACGAGCCGAAAGGCATCGGCAAGATCATGCAGGAGCTTGTCAGGCGCTACAACGTCGGCGATAGCGGAGGCAATCGAACCACGGTTAACGATCGACTCGCCATGCTTGTAGATAAAGGGATCCTGGATCGAAGGCAGGAGTCCGGCCAATGGGTTTACTATGCGACTGAAGAGTTCAAGGAGAGGGTGAGGAAGGCGTGAACCTTGATTTCCATTGGAGATGGAGATACCTCTACCTCTTACCTGATTTTGAAGAACCTAGGTAGAACCTAGGAACCTAGGAAATAGATAGGTATGAAGAAACAGAAGAACGTGGAGCTCCCTGAAAAACTGGCGTGTGAATTTGAGCAGCGCTGCCTACGTCTCGGTTTGAAACAGAAGGAAGCGGTGGAGAAGGCCCTCTCCGACTGGCTTAAGGCTACTTCAACTCAAGTTCCTCTACCCACATACTTCCCACATGAAACCAATGTGACTATCCTTCATCCTCAAAACGTCAACATCGCCGTCTTCCAGAAGGCTGAGCTCGTAGTCGCAAGAGAAGAGCTGCAAAGGCTGCTGGGGATCCTTCAGAGAACCGAGGACTCTCAGTTCAAGCATGAGACTAAGGTTCAGTTAGCTCAAGCGCTCAAAAGATTCGAGCCGATCTACCGGCAGACAAGGGACGCAGAGCTTGAAGCCTTAATCAAACAAGTCGAAGAGACGCTTTGAACCCGGACTTACACGGCTAGTCTCCCGAAAGGTTCTGAACGGTGATCGAAGAACTCACCTTGGAAGCTATCTGACGAGCCATTTCGACATCCCAATCGGGAACCCTTAGTATCTTGTACCGCTTTCGACTAGCCTTCAGTTTCCGGCACGCCCAACGTATTTTATCAGGATCTCCGCTTCTCTCAATTTCAATCGCTTTCATCTCAGTCATCCGATCTATTCTACCTCGTCTTCTTCCAACCTTCACGGACACTTCCTTCTTCAAATGCGATATTACACTCCTTCGATATCTCAGTGAATTCTTTCGGAATATAAACCTCTGTTCCCTTTACCAAGTGAAACAGAGACCTAAACCAAACCGTTTGTTTTTGCGAACTCGTCGTAGTAGTCCAGCGCGTTGAAATACATAGGTGCACCTGAAATCGATAGCGGAGACACCGGACCGGAAACCATGAAAGGGTACTGTTTTTCTCCGTAGATTGCGGATGTCTGCGGGTCCCTGAAGCTTTGGTATAATTGCACATATGCTCCTCCTCCCACGAGATCTTGAAGCGTTCTGAGTTCAGTTCCCCACGAAAGGCCGTAGCCGATAAAGTAAAGTCTCATTTGGCGGAGTATCTCAAGATCCAGACTTGCGAGTGACTGGCTTATGAAGAGCCATCCTAGGCCGTATTTCCTAGTGGTCCGAACGCAATCCACAAGTTGAGCTTTTAACGCCTCGAAATCCTCATCCTGGGGAGTTTCCCTAGGAACGAATCTGTGTGCCTCGTCGATCGCCACTAGAAGGTTTAAGAATTTTCCTTCGCGGTAGTACCTTCCCCCGACGTCCTCCAGCGAGCCAATTATCTCCTTTAGCACTATGACCTTGACCTTTTCGTTCCAGAAAATCTGCCTTGTTTGAACCTCGCCGGAGATGTCTATGAAAATCACTTTTTTCCTATCATATGCCTCTGAGAGGATTTCGTCAACTGGAATCTTGTCTGGCTCTTCAGAGAAGAGTCTCGCAATGGGACTCCACTCAGCAAACAATCTGTTCCTATCACTAAGATAGTCTCTGACTCTCTCCTGCGGTTCCTGCGCAACATAAATCCTACGGAGGTTCGCCCCTACGTAGTCTGCAAGCTGTTCAAACACTTCCCGCTTCCAAGCGTTCTCAAGGGTTTTTATCCTTTCACCAGTTGCCAGCACAATCTCCTTGTGCCTCTGGAAGAATTCGATTGTAAGATCCGCAGCATACTCCTTGTTCTCGGCGGCACGCACACCAAGCATGTCCAAGAACCCAGAAACTATGATGATCCGCCTTAGCGCATCGAACCTCCTAAGCGAGATATGCGCGATATCATAGACATCAGCGGTTCTGCCTAGCCTCTGCATGAAACGGTTCAGGTTACCGCCTTCTTTTGTCTCTCTAGAATACTCGCCGGTTGAGTCCAAGATGATCATCGACATCATCTTGTGTTTCCCGTATACAGTCAGTAGCATCTTGGTGAGGACGGATTTGCCAGAGCCAGTTTTGCCGAATACCCCGAGATGGTACGCCTCTCCAAGTCCGCCCTCTTGGGGAGGTCCAAAATGTCGGAATATGGAAGGGAGGTTGATTTCGGTGTTGTATATTTTTCCTATGTAGAAGATTTCGTTCCGCTCCCGCTTCGTAAGCTCGTCTACGATATCTTGGTTCAAGAGATATGCACGGGTTCCAGTTGAGGGAACCGTTCTGATTGTTATTGGAGAAACTATCCCGTTGTCCCAGCAGTATGCAGACCCCACAGCCACTTCCATGCCTCTCACGTCGTGCCTCTCTCCACTCAGCGGAGGTGCCTCCCCTCTAACACTGACTATTTTGCGGACCGAATGCCTTTCGAGATACGGATTTGTAAGAACGGTGGTGATTACCTGCCCGATCGTGTATGCTGGTTTTCCGTCTTGTGTGAGTTCGACTACACAGAAGTTCCCGACCAAGCCCTTTTCGTATGCTCCCTCGATTACATCAATTGCGAACGCTGTGTTTGAGGAGGGGGAGCCGATTACCCCTATCCACTCGCTTTCTTGGACCTTCTTGCTAAGTTCATTTGACTCGTTAATCGTAACCACCTTCCGTTCTGTAATCTTGGAGAGATAGGAAAACGTCCGGAAACTCTGATCCTGCTATTTTGTCCACATCCGTGAGCGCTGCTTCCTTCAATTCCATCAGAGCAGAATAAGCGTGCTTTACAAACACGTCTGCAACGTAAAGTGGGTAGGGCTCGAGTATCCCGTGAATTCCGGCTTGAGCTTGTAGAGAATCAAATAGCGTCGACAGTTTATACTTGTTCCTAACGACATCTTCTCCGACTTCGATTCTCAGGGCTGGATGGCCTGAAGACGGTTTGAAGTAGAGAACCCGAAGTTTTGCTAGAGCTCCCGTGATTTCATCTCTGAGATTCTCAAGTCCTTTGGGTAAACCGCTCAGATGCCATGGACTTTCAGGTTGTTGAAGCCCCACTGGGCCAACAACATCTCCTGCCTTTAGGGAAACCGAAAGGAGACCCTTGTCATTCGATGTCTCGAGTATCTGATGTTTGAAACCATTCCGTTGTAACAATTTGATGACTTCGCTTTTAGAGCTGTATTTAGGAACCCCGACATAAAGGCGATCTGTCCTTGGCGAGGTGAGAACCGTGAGATAGTTCCGAAGAGTGATCTCGAGTCTCACCGAAACCTCCTTACAGAGTTCTTCTGGAACTGACTCACCTACACTTACAGGAGCCGTCTGAATCGCGGAAAGTCCCTGCCCCATTCCGATCAGCTGGCTAGTAAGAGACCCATCCATGAAGACGACTGTGTGTGGCGCCTTCGTTGCGAGCTCAAGTTCATAGGAAAACATTATCGCCCTGCACAACCTTTGCGTGTCAGCATGATGCTTGACGGGAAGAATACGGACGATGTGTTGAGGTTTTTGCCAGAGCCTCGTTTCCCTAGGTGGAACTAGTCCCTCGACCGCAACGGCCGCTAGACCCACGGTGTCTAGAGAGAGATGCCTGATGATGCCATAGGATCCGTCTACGCCCACCGTGGTGGGGTATCCCCTTCGTTGGATTAGCTCGTTCACATTTTTGAGTTGGTTTAACTCCTCGAGTTTTCTACGGATATCCATTTTTATATTCGCAATCTGGGAGATCTGAGTAGCAAGGCTTTCCACGACCTCTTTCTGTCTCGCCAACATTTCGTCCACCATCGCCTCAGGAAGAAAATCTAGCGGACTCGTATACTCCTTATTCACGCAAATCGCCTTGGCGCAGGTGCCTCCAGGATTAGAAGCTTTCTTCTCCCCCTGTTCGTACCTACCACTCTCCAGCCAGCTTTCTTAAAACAAAATCCAGGATCCGTGCTCTTGATCTGATCTGGTCTGACATAGGTAAAGAGACGCTCTCCTGACCACCTCTTCCTAGCAAGTTTCATGGCTTCTTTGATCAGCAAGCTTGAGAGCCCGGCGCCCTCATTCCTAAAGAGCGCGCACTCAACTCCACTCTGCCCATCCCATCTGATTTTGTTTAGGCGCCAAACGAAGAGTGCTTTCTTTTCAGGGGTGATGAGGACAAGCTTCTCCCCAGGACCGCAGAAGCATGTTGCGCCTCTAGTCTTCCGGGAATAGTGATTGTCGGCAAGCCTCCTCGCATCGGGATTAGCGTCTCGCGTCACCATCCAAACGAGCCTTCCTTTTCCTCCATTGTAATCTTCGCTCCAGCGGCAGAACTTCGTCTGGTTCTTCAGCGCACGCAAGACCGTGGGTTTACTTAGACCAAATTCTCTTGCTATTCTCTCGTATGAGAAGCCCCTTTCGCGCATGTTCATGAACTTCACCAAATCCGCCCTAGAGAACTTGACTGGACGGCCCTGTCCTAGGGACTCGGAGATTATGTCGATCCTCCTAGATCTCAAATAACTCAACGCCCTCTTGCTCGCGCTTTTCCTCGCCGTCCGCGTAAAGACGACTTGCTCGAGTTGGGGGCATCTTTCCAAAAGGAGCTTTGCGAGCCTTAACGTCAGAAAGCGGGACCGGATCTTCTTAGCGGTGGTTGGGATTCCTCTAACGTCTGCCAACTTCCTCACGACCATCGGGCCAGCGAACTTTCTAGTCGCCATTTTCCCATCCGAGCCCCGACAAGGCTAATCTTTTTTAGCTTTTTTAATCTTTCTTATCTAGCAGATCCTAAGTTGAGTGGCCTGAGGCTTGACTAGGTTTGCCAAAAAAGCGAGGCACCAGAGACGGGTTTTCTGCCCGCTTAAGAAGAAGTGGTTCGACCTCATCTCGCAGGGTAACAAAATTTGGGAATTCAGGAGCGCGACAAGCCAAGTGGGGAGGCAGTACCTCGCTAGGGCGGGAACCCGTTTCCATATCGAGTTCAGGCGGGGGTATTCGGGTGTCAGTGTCATGAAGACTGCCGTGGAGGTTCGCACCTTTCGTCGGCCCGAGAAAATCCCAGAAGATATTTTGCGTCAAGGTTGTGTTCGGCCCAAGGAGCTCCGCGGTCTGGGCATGACGGGTAAGGTCGTTGGCGTCCGTTTCGAAGATATGGTACGAAAAGTCGATACTAACAATTTGTACCAGGCGCAGAATTTTAATTGAAGAAGGTGCATTAGAGAAGCCGTGCGTAGCCTTGGACGCAATTGATATTATTCCACTGCGGGCGGAATGAACTGTCTTGACACCCGTCAACTCTCAGACCTGGGTCAGGGGCGAATGCTCGGCAGCCATAATAGTGGATGGTGATGACACTCTCTGGAAGACCCAGGAATTGTATGATAGAGCAAAAACCGAATTTGCACGATTACTAAAACAGCGTCATTTCAGGACACCGAACCCAATCGACATCTTGGATGATATTGATGCACAAAATGTCGCTCTCAGAGGCTTCTCCAATGAGCGATTTGTTGAGTCCTTGCTAGAAACCTACGCGCATCTATGCAAACAAGAAAATCGCCACGCGGAGCCAGGGATCGAGAGACAAATTCGGTTGATCGGGGCCTCTACTTTTGCACGACCCCAATTGTATGAAGACACTGTGTGGGCAATCAGCACTCTTGGTCAGCATTATATTCTAGCCCTAGCTACAAAGGGGGAACCTTCGATTCAAAATGCAAAGGTTGACGCGCTAGGTTTGCGACGATGTTTCCACAGAGTCTACTGTTTGCAAAAAAAGACCGAATACGAGTACTCTCAGATAGTATCAGATCTAGGCATTCCCAAACAGGTAATCTGGGTTATTGGCAACAGTGTCAAGTCCGACATTAATCCCGCTCTCAAGCTCGACTTGCGAACGATTCTTATCCCACGAGGAATTTGGCGGTATGAGCAGGAAATCTTGGATGACCGCGAGGTCATCATTGTCCAGTCGCTCAAAGAAGCCACTCGTGTTATCCTTACTCGCGACAGCACACAAGTCTAATATCCACGAGCCAGAAGGCTGGGACTGAGCGAAATATGAGTGCCAAAAGGTGTGAGTGGATCTATCTATTAGCCTCTAATGCGACAAAGGAGTACATTCTCGATGCGCTTGAAACCTTAGCCTTGCCGCGCGGATCGATCCAACATTTTCGCTATCAGTCAAAGTACGTCGATCCTGAGCTAGTCAAGAGGCTTCCTGTGCGTTCTGAGAGACGTGGAAGCGATGTCTTAGGATCTCAGGTTCTTGCATGCTATCTATATCAAGAGCGCTTAACAGTTTCCGGCGAACAATGGCAGTGGATTGCTATCTACCCGCTTCGGCGCGGAGTTTTGGTCGATGCTTACAAGACGGGAACAAAGCCCACGGATGTAGCGCACTTCTACTTTGAGGTCCGAGATTACTACGACTACAAGACTTCCTTTGAGATACTCCAATCAGCTGTCAAAGAATGCGTAGGTAAAGAGTGTCTTGAAAAACGGCGTTACGCTTCACTAGGAGAAGCATTCCGCATAACAACAGCAGATTCGGCAGAAGACGAATCGGCATTTCACTCATTCACAGAGGCAATGGATCCGCAGCACTTACGAACTCCTGGACCAGATGAGCAAAGACAGTACTACCCTGCGTTTTGCTTTATACGTGGTCTAAGGTCAATAGAGAATAGCAAACTTCCGTTGGAGCCATCATACCATGAAGCCTCTCACAAGTCATTCTATGAGCTGAAGGAAGGGTCAGCGTACACCTTCGAGTTAAGTTACTATTTTCCACGGACGCCACCTGACCCTACCTCAGAGATTTCGCTTCGTTATGATACCAAGCTCTTTACTTCCCCGCCTTATAGACCCGTAAGGGTGGCGTCCCGCTATGATGAAGAAGCTTGGTTGATCATACCCCGTACGGTACAGAGGGAATCCTGGTCCACCTTGGAGCTTCAAACTAACATCAAAGCACCAAGCAATCTCCCGGCAGATATTCTAAATCTCGAACGCTCGTTTCCACTACGAATCAAATCTCGGCGTCGATGGAAACTAATTGTTTTTGACATATTAGGCGACTTGGGCCTTGCCATAGGTACTGTTTCCTTGGCACTTTCATCCCAAATCACCTACTGGGTCCCGTTGACAATCGCTGGTTATGCGCTTTGGGCGCTACTTAAATTCGCATCGAGAGTCTTGAAAGTTTGACGAATTAACTTAAAAGAAGCTTCCATGCAACGTGGACATTTGGAAGGTAAAACCAAAGCAATGCCATCCGCCATCACTATTCAACTCGGTTCCGATGACGTTCGGAGATTACCGTTCGTTCTGACAGCGAGATACCTCTATGCGACAAAAGCCGGTAGCAGGCGAAAGAGAAAACTCTTCGTTCAACGCGCAGATGCGTTCTCAACCGACCTTATTTCACTGTTGCATGAGCTGCAATCAGGAGAAATAACCGAGATATCATTCCGAAACGAGTTGCTTGGCGACTTTGAAGTAAGCAAAACAGCCGACGGGAAATTGACCTGCACTTTTGCTCCCACTAGCGCAACAATGGCAACCGAACTTCAATCCAGACTTGCGAAGTTTGAGAAATGAGACTTGTCCTCTAGACATAGACTAGAGTACTTACCTGTTCACGGCGTGTGACATCGCCTAATTTGGTATTCAGATAATCGTGCCGGTTCCTTGGGAAATGCAAGAAATGATAAGTGCTAGGCGACCAAAAGGCTTGAGGCTTCTGAAACTATTCGCTACAACTATAAGGCAAACGAAACTATTCCGTCTCCTTGTTACTACAGGCCTAGGCTGGAATAGTCCTTGATTTTTCTCTGCTCCCATCCCCAGTAGGCTTTTCTCTCGCTTGGGCTGAGATCTGTGGAAGGGAAGGGTTCAGCATGCTTGAATTCTGGGCATGTGCTTCCGAACAAGATAACGATTTAGGCTCGTATCTTTCATTGTAGGGATCGATGGTGTTGTATGGTTAGCCAAAAAATGAAGATAGCAGCGAGAAAAGCTTGGAAGAAAATTGCACCGTCGGAAGCTTGCTGGAGAAGGAATCTCGCCAAAAAATACGGAACGCGCCTATCCCAAATAATACCTCATCCATCACTCGATATGATGCTCGAAAACAAAGGGAAAATTCTCTTCTTTGAAGTCAAGCCACTGAAAGGATCAAGACGGCAAACAAAGCTAAACCGCAAACAGAGCGAAACAATTCGAATGATGTTGCAATCTAAAGTCGGCAATTCGGCACAGTTCTACTTAGCACCCTACTCAGGAGAGAAGAGAATAAGGACGAAGAAACCGATAAGAATCACACTCTGGAATATAGACAAGTATAGCTACAAGAAAGGCTAGGAACCCTAGGGAGAAGAGAGATCTCTACTTATTAGCCATTTGTCGAGTTTCTCTGGGTTTGAGATGTAGTTCGGGTCTGGTACGATGGAGTCGACCAGCCTCTCAGCTCGCTCTATGCATCTGCAGCATTCATAGGTCAAGAAGCGTCTCTTAGCTGGACCGTAGACGCATACCTCACAATCCTTGCCTAGCCTTCTCAGAAGATCGTCTAGAACATAGACCCTGACTTCACCCAAGCCGAGCATAAGCTTCAACTATATAGCGACTAACTTGAATGAGACTGATAGCTGAAAGTGTCGATTCAGCTCAGGAGAAAGACTAACCAAAGGGTCCTACAGTAGACTCGAACAGTGTCTCGTAATGACCTTAAGATGATCGATCGGGTTGGATATGTGTGATGTCGGATTTGAGATCCGAATCAAGTTCGTTCAATACCCCTTGAAAATATGCTACAAGGTTCTGTCTTCTTGAGGCGTCCGAAAGACTCTGAATGCGAGTGCTTCTAACCCTCCAGACCTGATTCTGCGAAAGCCGTTACCTCTTTACTTTATGAGTACAATAATTTTCTTGACGGCTAGTCGAATATCATCAGACTTGACAGTCTTTCTTCTGGCGTGAGTTGCCAGCTCCATGGCTTCTTTTCCTATTCTGACTCCAAGTTCCTCTAAGACTTTCCTCAGTTCTTCAACAGCATCGCCACCAACCCTAGCTGCACCTGCCTTTCTGATGAGCCTGTGTATAGCTAGTGGTGAAAGTCCGCCTTCTTGCATAGAGCGCACCCAGAGCTTACGCTACCATGCAAAACTGTATAAGAAATTTTCGAACACGGCACCCGAATGGATGTCCAAAGACTTTGACGTCGCATAATACCGTAGTTCAAAAACCCTTTAACTCTTGCTGAACTACTAATAGACCATGAAGCGTTGCAAGCGGCCAACTAGCATAAAGATTGACCCTGAACTCTGGAGAGAATTCAAGATTCAAGCGGTGCGCGAGGGAAGAGACATGTCAGAAATCTTAGAGAAACTCATTAGGCAGTATTTGGAAGAAATCCAGAAATCTATTATGTCTAAGAGTGGCTCAAAACGAGGTTGATACATCACGCGGTCTTGGCAAACTGCAAGTATCGATTCAGAAGAGACTTGAATTCATCTAGCGTTCGATGGATTTGCAAAGGGTGCATAATGTAGTTTCTTAGATCCCAATCCCTGATCCTTCCGTGGTAGGCGCCAGGAAGGCGTTTTCCCACATATGCTTGTCTTTCCATTTCCTGCTTTGTTATATAGCCATCCACCTCTAACCATCCTACAGTTGCATTCAGTTCGAAGTCTTCTAGGTCCAAAGCTTTGTTCATCAGTCGAAGAAGAAAATTCTGATTGAGGTGAGGCCTAACTGCAATATAGATAGACCCTGGCCAATTCCATTCATTTTCAGGAACCGCAAAAGAAAAATATCCCGCCGTGGATTTGACCGCAATCTTCATGTTTTCAGGTAGCGGAATGTCCTTCTCGACTCCATCCATCTCAACTAGCATATGATCAAAGTCTCCTTGATCCCGCATCTGTCCGGGTTCAAGTGGCTCGTAGTGCGGAGGAAAAGATATTCCATAGACTTTTTTGCAAAATTTTGAAAGGCCTTCCTCAGCGAGCTTTCCGCGTATCTCGTCCTCAACTTTCCCAGTGAAATTTCTGTCTCCCCGCATGCCTTTCTTTCTAGGTCTCCTCAAGACGCTTTGATATTCCTTTACGACCGTCTGAACATCTTCGTAGGTCAACTCTACAGACATGCTTTTTAGGTGCTCAAGATATTCGACAGCTTCCTTCTCAGAAATCCATAGTCTATTACCGCCGTTTGGCCTCTTTCTAAATCCCAGTATTTGATACTCGTTGCCATCTCTTCCATCAGCACGGCTATAGTCTCCTTCAAATCTAATCGTATCTTTGCGGAATCTAAGATGCTTTCCAGCAAGAGGTCTCCCGTTGTCCTCAAGGAACTCCGCAAATTCTTCAACTGTCATAAATTTAGGACTGTCTTGCCGATCCAACGTCACCGTTTCCTGTTTGGGCATCAGAACTCTTCTTGAGGTGTGGCTTTTACAAAATAACATGATTCGAGAAGTGAAAAAGTCTTCCGAACTACATCTTTATATAGTTCTAGAATTATACAACTACGTCACAATTGCTTGAGTGCGAGGAGGGCGCTTTGAGAGAAGTAGATGGATCGCGAAATCTTAATACGGAAACTCTTTCCTCTTCCTGTAGTATATTTGATGAAGCGGGAAAGATTCGGATGACCGACCTCAAGCTCAAGGTTGTTTCACTATTTTCAGGTTGCGGAGGGATGGATCTAGGTTTCAAGCTTGAAGGATTCGAAATGATTTGGGCAAACGACATTGATCATTATGCCTGCGAGACATACAAGAAAAACTTTGGAGACGTTATTGTTGAGGGACACATCGCAGATATTGATTTCTCGACGATTCCCGACTCCGACGTGATATTGGGTGGCTTTCCTTGTCAGGACTTTTCAGCAATATCAAGCATTTGGAACCACCCTGGGATATTGACGGAAAGAGGAAACATGTATAGACACTTCGTCAGAGCGGTCGTTACAAAGCAGCCCAAAGCCTTCGTTGCGGAAAATGTCAAGGGTCTGGCTAGTGCGAATAAAGGTCGAGCAATGCAAGTGATCTTTTCAGATTTCACAAGAGCGGGTTATCAAGTCTACACAAAAGTTTACAACTTTGCCGAATACGGAGTTCCGCAGTTCAGGGAACGCTTGTTATTAGTCGGCATTAGAAATGATCTCAAGCGATACTACTATCCGCCAGATCCGACTCATGGCCCCGGTCGAACACATCAATATGTTACTGCTGGAGAAGCTTTGAAGGGAGTTGAGAATGTGCCCTACAACAATGAGAAACACCGCATCAATAAGAGGACCATTGAGATCTTGAAACGAATTCCGGAAGGAGGCAACTTCAGTAGCATTCCTAAGAATTCAAAATTCTATGTCAAAGGGTTGGTGAGTCACGTCTATAGAAGGCTTGACAGGAACAAGCCGGCGTATACTATAATAGCAGCAGGTGGCGGAGGGACGTGGGGGTATCATTTTTCTGAGCCGAGGGCTCTGACGAATAGAGAAAGAGCTAGGCTGCAGACCTTTCCAGACGATTTTGTCTTTGTAGGGAGCGTTAGCGAAGTAAGAAGACAAATAGGTAACGCTGTGCCACCGGAGGGTGTAAGACCTATCGCACGTCGAATAAGAGAAATATTGAGCGGGTCTCAAATTCCTCAAGTAAGCTTGGATAAGTTCACCAATTCCGAGCATGAAGACTGATAGTTCGGAAAATGAGCAGGGCAGCAGGCATCCACGTGAAGAAGAAGGACGAATTTGTATTCAAGATTCTAGATTGGTTTGAAGAGAATAGACGTGACTTTCCGTGGCGCCGAACTGCAGACCCTTACAAGGTTCTCGTCGCGGAAATGATGCTCCAAAAAACGACTTCGAAGCAAGTGAGTGGCATATTTGAAGACTTTGTCAACAAGTATCCCGATCCATCTTCGTTATCTGCTGCAACGCTAGAAGAAATCGAATCAAAGATAGGATCCTTGGGAATAGAGCACAAAAGGGCGGTTAATTTCAAAGAATGTGCATATCAGCTCACAAACAGATATGGCGGTCAAATTCCATGTAAAAGAGAAGAATTACTCTCTCTCCCTGGAATAGGAGACTACATCGCAAACGCGGTTCTCTGCTTCGCATGCGGTGAAAAATTGCCTCTCGTGGACACAAACATAGTCAGGCTACTAGAACGCTTTTTTGGCATGAAATCCAAGAAAGCTAGGGCAAGAACGGATAAAACGTTTTGGAATGCTGTGGCAGAGATGATTCCGGCAAAAAGAGCAAAACAATTTAATCTAGGTTTGCTTGACTTTGCAAGTTTGGTGTGCTCAGCTAAAAATCCCAAGTGTGGAACGTGTCCGCTACATGAAAAATGCGACTTTTACAAGAAATACGATGATGTGGAACGACCTTGAGAAACATGGAAGTATGCTCGTGCAGTGTGAAAAGTCACGAATAGACTGCATTTCATAAAACATTCGAAAAATTGGCAATGTTGTGTTCATGGAGGAACGGGGAAGGTTATCGAAGTCTATTTCAGAAAGACAATTGGTGTTCGCGAGAAGAGTTGCCATTGAAGATAGCAGACCTTCGTTCCGGGATGGATCGAATCACAATAATAGGATACATTAGGAACGTCACTGAAAAGAGAATCGTTGAGACAAGATTTGGAAGTGCATATAAGGCTACAGCGACTCTCGAAGACGAAACAGGAAGGATAACGTTAAACCTCTGGAGAGGGCAGATTGATGCGGTCAAAGCGGGGGATGTTGTGAGAATTGAGAATGGATTCGTGGGGAGCTTCAAAGGGAATCTAGAACTTAACGTGGGAAGTCGTGGGAGAATAGTCGTGTTATAGCGCATCAGAAAATAGCGCACTGGTAATGTCGTGTTAAACGGAGCAGCACTAGAGACAAGTTAAAATATCACTCTTCGCCAAAATCGGTGTCCATCTTCAACGACGAAATCGCGAGATCCTCTGAGGCGGTTACGTGACTACTATTAGTAAAACAAACAAGAACGACGAGGTTATATTATTCGAGAAAAGTCTCACGAAGTCCGAGAGAAGAGAGCATGTGATACGCGTCCCATTTGCATATCGCCACCTATTTCCTGAGCAGGGAGGCTTCACTGTATTGATCGCTAATCGCGAGGTAGAAATGAAGATAGATAGAAGTAGCAGGGTCAACCCTGGCAAAATCTTGTGGAGTGAGTTTAAAGAATTACTCGATTTCGATGAAGCCCGCGATAGGCTTGTGTTCGCCAAGACGGCTGGTGGCAGAATTATCCTTCGAAAGAGATAATGTCGCGACAACAATTTCACTTTAATCCTTCTCGTAGAAAGTATGATTCTGTCCGATCTTTGGTTCGATGTTAGATTCTTCCGGAACAGAAACTGATATGTAGCAGTCTATCATCAACTTGGAAGTGCACTGCTTCTCCTCACATAAGATTGCGAATTCTTTTCTGACAGCTCTCCTTACGAATCCGCTCAGATCTTCTCCTCTAGCCCTGCATATCTTCTCCAGTAGCTCTTTGCCGTTAAGAGCGACCACTAGTTGTTTTCTCTCAGTCGACTAGGTTAAGCAGGCTCGTAGTTCTTTCTTTAGGAAGTAGTTGATCTTCTCTGAGTTAAGCCATGAAAGGAGAGTTGGAAGCCTGCGTGAATAATAGGATTTAGGTACTCCCATGTACTGCATACTTCCGATTATCCATCTGTCGACGTTCTCTCTAAGGTGCCGGATGATGTCGGCTGGATAGGTGATGTTGGGGATCCAGGGTTCTATGCTTACGAAGGTTCTGATGCCGGTGTCGTGAGCTTTCTTCAAGGCTTCGATCCGCTGCGTGTTGCTTGGTGCGTGTCGCTCCCACTCAGGAATATCGTGTAGCGCAGTGATGGTGAAGCCGACCTCTACGTTTCGAAACCGTTTAATCAGATCGAAGTCCCTAGTTACCAGTGGGCTTTTAGTTAGAATCAGAACGTAGAACTCTGAGTTCAAGATGATCTCGAGGACTCTTCTAGCCAACCGGGTTTTCTCTTCGATAGCCTGATAGGGATCGGTCATGCTGCAGAACATGATCCTGCCCGGAGGTTGCTTGATGTCGCTCATCGCTAGGACCGGCGCGTTCTCGACGACTTTAACCTTGGTCCAATCGAAGCCGGGGCTCCAATGCAAAGTCATCAGCCTAGCATAGCAGTACTTGCAGTTATGAGAGCAGCCGAAGTATACGTTGCAGTTGTAGAGGAGACTATGCTTTCCGGTGTGATTAGGCCACTCCACTTTGCTAACGTTGATCAAGCTATCTCGAAGAAAAGAGTCGGGATCCACGGTTTCACACATCTGTCGCAGCCTCCTCGATCAACTGCTTCAATATGAAACGGTGGCAGCGTGTAGTTCCACGTTCCCAACAGAGAAGGGTAACAGTTTCTCCATAGCAGCCTTGAGCGATCGCGGAGATGTAGAATTGTCGAAAGAGACCTGCCATCTCTCTCCGATACGTTTCAGCGAACTCTTCCCATGAAATGCTGTTTCGACGATATCTTTCCAAGAGCTCTGGAGAGGGGCTGAGATCCTTAATCCAATTCCGAATCTGAAGTCGAGTTCCAGTCATTCCTCTAGGCCACCGTCGCATGACCAAAATCCGAGATCCATCCTCCGGCTCAACAAGATCATAAACCGATTTCGTCTTAATCGCCACCAAGTCAACTCCCTTCAAATGTCAGACGGCTTGAAACCAGATTTCTCCTCCTCGAGAACCGCTCTCAGATGCTTGCAGGACCCTCTGAATCTGAATCCTAGACAGGTGCAGCTCCTCTCTCTCGCATCTACGACGTAGGTTTGCCCTGGACGACTGGTGCTCTCCACTTCATAGAGCTCCGGTTCAAGAACCTTCATCTGCATTGATGTCACCACATAGGTACCTCTGGAGTCATCCAAGGCTCTTGCCTCTGCAGGGCCTCTAAGATCTCTATTTGAATCAGTATCTTCATGACGGCTAGAGTCGTAATCTTCTGCTCTCGCCTGTCGATATCTGGAAAGACCTGTTGAACAAAAGCTCCGGCCAGCCTGTAGATGTTCATCAGTAGAGTTAAACCCATAGTCTTCACTCCTCGAGAAACAGTTCTTGGTCTCTTTCTGGGTTCAGACTAGAACCTAGGCGGTTTCCTGCCTCTGACCGATTCACTCAGTCAGATTGAAAAAAATTAAGATAGGTCTATGATGTCTAACTTGTATCGAAAGATTAGGCCGCAGATATGTTCTTGTTTCTTCTTGCAGGAGGTGTAGATATCGATTTCTCTTCGTTTAATGTTGATCGTGGTGACTTTCAAAGGTATGTTATGGATGGGACATCGTGGAATCGATTGTTCGTTGATGACAACTATTTCGTTCGGCAAGGCCGATCACTCCGCTTCAATTCTAGGCGCTAGCCAGAAACATAGATCCCCAAATCCCTGGGCGTCAGCTGACAGTTTCAAAGGCATATCCTTATCGAACTCAAGGACCAGGACATCGCCGATCTTTCCGAGAGCCTTAGCGATCTCTTCCAGATAACTCAAGCTGTATTTCGAGCAGACCTCGGTTCCATCGTTCTTCGACTCCACACTCAAGCAATCTTCGTCTTGAGGAGTATATTCGACTAGGCAGTCTGAAACCTCGCTGGCTCCATGAAGCTTCAGAACTCTCTCCCGAATCCCCATTTCCACTTGATCTGAGATATCAGCGATATCTCGAATCGACTTGTTCAAGGTTGAGGCAACGATCTTAGCTTTGACAGCCGGTTGAATCTTGGGTTGCGGGACTTCCTCTCCGCTGGCCTCCAAGGTCGGCATGGAATAAAGTTTCCTTCCGAACTTGAAGATCAGTTTCTCCTCAGTTCCCCGCCAAGACAACTTCAAGGATTCATCACTGAGATTCTTGAAGAACTTGAGAACCTGCTCCAAGTTGAAACGTATCTTGAAAGGCACATCAGGTCCAACTTCAAATTCTTCAGCAGCCTGCTTCGGGAACCTCCAGGCCACCATGGCCACATGGCTCGGGTCCATTTGAGTGACCTTGAAGCTCTCGCGATCTACGATGAAATCTACTTCGTCGACCAAGACATGAAGGTTCTCTAGAATTCCTTTGAACAGCTTGGTGTCTGAAATCGTAGCCTTGAACCATTGATTCTTCAGCCTCTCAGCCCTCTGCTGTTTCTCCCGAGCAGTTTTCCTTCCTCGAATCCTTTCAGCGCATTTCGAACAATGGATACGGCGACCGGTTCTCATGTCGGAATCTTCGCCTTCTATGATCTGCTTATTACAGGTTCGACAGTTCCCCTTTCGCTGATAGTTCCAGTCATCCTCAAATTCCGCTCGGAAAGTTTCTATTCCGACTGGTAGCATTGAGAAATCCCAAGTCTCCTCGACTGGCTGAATCGTTTCGCCACTTCCAGGGAGTTTAGTTACGGCTATGTAGTGTTCTGTTTCCAAAATAGGCTCGGTAGGCATCGAAGGTTTCTCTTCTACCTGTTGAGGTTCTCCATCGACAACATGGACTTTGATGGGCCCGGTCTCCGCTGCCGGAGTTTCAGCTGGAGGCTTCGAGCTTTCTTGAGCTGCTTTCTTGGCTTCTCTATTAGCCCTGATCGTCTTCCATGCCTCTATGGCTTTAGCACTTCTAATAGGGTCAACCATATTCTCACTTCCAGAAAATCAACTGGCCTCTTTCAGTCTAGGCATCCTTAAGACTGCGCGGTATCCTGCGCCCTCCCAGATCTCCCGGAAGGCTTCGAGAAAATAATCAGATAGGTGTTATCAGGGATAGAAGGTCCTTAATGATTTCCACGACGTAGTCTTTATCCGACTTATGGAGAGGTCGTTTCGCAAGTATTCTTAAGGCAACCTCGAAGCTGCCCAAGATCCCTCGAGTCTCCATCTTCTCCCATTCCTGCGCGGAAATAAAAGACACTTCCAATTCTCTCACTCTTCTTGAGGGACCGGAGGAGAAAGTTTCACTTTGACTCCGAACAATCGCTCTATATCTCCCACAGCTTGTTCGAGTAGAGGTCCTCCACCGATGGTTCTGATACCGTCACCTTTCTTCTCCAGTAGGAAAACATGCTTGTATTCTCGGGCTGCTTCTTGACCTTTCCACCATTGAATAACCACGTCGTAGTCGCCTAGTTCTCCCTGATACCATTTCCGGCAGGAAAGGCGTCTCTCATCCTGACCGTATGTTAAGACCAGTTCGTCGACATCAAAGCTTACAACTCCAAGATCTGTCTTAACTGATCTCATAGACCGCGCCTCCTTGCCTCTTCAAGAATTAGGTCTGTGGCTGCTTCGATTCCATGCTGCTGCTCCGTCAAGGAAAGAGTCACGCTGATTCCCCATTGTTCCGCTAAATGCATAATTGTTTCTCGATGGGTTTGCCAGTATTTCTCCAAGTCTTTCTTCATCGCGCCGGAACCTCCACTAGGATCTCGGGCCTTTGGAGAATTCTGTTCGCTAGTTTCTGATAGTTTTCTTGAGCTATGGGCTTTCCAGGCAGGTCATGGGCTGCAAACCATGTTATCGCATTCACGACGTCCAAGGCGGTTAATCCGTCGCTTGTCTCTAATCTGTTCTCGATCTTCTTCTGAACCATGGGTCCAATCTCTATGCGCTTTAGAACTGGCTCTAAATTCTCTTGGAGTCTAAGCTTCGCGGCTTTCTGAATCAACTGCTCGAAAGCTGTCTGCTGTTCTCTGATCTGCTTGATCGCGTCTTTCAGCCAATCCTCGACTCTCTGAATTCCCAGATGGATATGGGTTACAGCCATCTCTCGGGTCCATGCGACCATGCCGTTACTGCAGACCATTCGTAGCGCTCCGAATCCGGCGCCGACTGAAGTTGAACCATCATAGCTATTCCAGAATCTCAGGCCTACTCGATAAGCGTCTCCCCGCAGAGGTTCAACTTCTTTCGGAGTATAGGCGGTTATCCACATTCTGGAACCGTAGTCCCAGGTCTTAACGTCTCCCTGCATATCGTCTAAGCCCAATTCCGCTAGGCTGCTCACGACTGATTTAATGACATCTCCGTGTTTAATCACAGTATAGAATCGGCTTGCCACTTGAAAGATTCTCTTTCCGCTGCAGACCAACTTGAATCTCTTTGAGTTCTCAAAAGACTTTTCCAGATCCTGGTAGGCGTCTAATGGAATCGAAACCGCTTCCGGAATCCTATCCGCTGTCCTCAGTAGTTCATCAAGGTTGTTGAAATCCAGTCTCTCAAATCTCTCCAATTCAGTTCCCTCCAAGCCAAGCCGTCAGCTTCCTCTGCTTCTTCAATTCCTCGGGCTCAATGTATCTACCGTTGAGGAACGCATTCTTTCGCAAAGAATACACCTCTCTTCGCAAGCAGATCCTCTGCAGCTATACAGATCTTCACCAGATAGAAGTCAGGTAAGACCTCCATCTGTTCCTCCAAGTCCCCGACCTTCACGTCAGGAACCAACTCCAAAACCAACTCCACTTTCATCTACCTCCCTCCTTTTCCATTGGCTCAGCTTTGCGCTGAGCTGTCAAAGAAAAAGTAGAAATTCAGGCCGCTCCATCACTGGCCACCACTTCTATCTCTCGCGTCGTTCCCAACGCATAAATCGCAGGACCTTTACAGCCGACATCTCATGGCTCTCCGGCTGCTGATCCGTTCCTTCCCTAACCACGACCAACCATTACAGGCTTCACTGCTTCCTCATCGCCCTCGGTTTCCCTACGGCTCTCTCTAGCCCCTCGGTTTACAGGTTCTCAGCTCTGCCTTTCCTTTTCGACCGTTCGGGTCCAGATTCGCCTTCCCTCGGTTCCGACCCTTCATACCCAACAAACATTTTCATGTTCACGGCCAAATAATAATAGGGGGCTCCATGACGTGGCGTTTTGAGGTGGCTGAAACTAATATAAGGCGACCGAAACTATTCGAGGCAGAATTAAACCCGAAAACCCAAGGAAACCTGAAAAACAGCCCTTTTACCTCTTCAAGAAAGCTGAGTGCTACGCCACTTAGTGGCATAACGGGAATCAGCTGGGGAACCGGGAATAACGGGAATAAGGGCCTTCAAGTTTCCCCGGGGAAACTCTCTGCCCGGCATTCGGAGAGTTTCGAAATAGAGTATAGCCTACTCGGAGGCTTTCTTAAAAATAGACTTGCATATTCGGAGATTCGAGGAAGCTCCCTTCGTTCGCTCCATAGCTCGACGTTGAGCTGGATCAGTTACGCCGATATGGCAGAGGCACTCGCAGTTAGGATCCTTACATTCCTCACGGTTAGCAGCACACATCATCGCGTCCATCTCTTTCACTAGCGTCCGAGAGCTTTCTTCTCCTCTTCCTTTAGAAACGCCATCTCAGCAAGTCTCTCCATGAGAAGAGCCCTAACCGTACTTGAAAGAGCTCCTTCACCCCGAGCGACCTGCAGACTCTCGAGGATCCTCCACAGTTTCACTGGGAAACTGATGGAGCGGGCTTCAAACTCATTCCTTTCGACCGCTATCCCGATGGGCCGACCCGGGCCTCTGCCATTGTTATTTCTACTATTCCCGGAGGCTCCCAATAGACATCAACCATCAAGATTGACTATCAATAATAACGATTGCCCATTATTAACCCGTTGTCCTTCTCAAGACTTCTTTTATAATTCCTCTTGAGAGCTAGAATTCGGCCGCTGAGATGCTGATGAGCGTGGCTGATTAGGATGCCCCATAAACCCAAGCCTGATGCGGAAAATCTACATATAAAGCGCTACGTTCGAAAGGACGGTGAACTCATCTACATCGGCGGTAAATGGCGTTTCTTCACAACTGGCGAAGTCGTTGAGTCGCCGAGACATCTTTCTCCTTCACATGAGGCTTGGGTTTTAGCGCAGCTCCGCTATGAAGCCTATCTTCGATGGCTTTCGAAGCAAGAGTCCAAGTTCTAACCGCCGACATAGCCGCGCCGACTGCCGATGATAGGCTTACCCAGCCTTGAGGCTCAGTTTCACAGCGTCTTCAGCGTCTTGAGGTTTTTTAGTTGAGTGAAATAGTTAGAAAGATAGGAGAGAAACATAGCAGGGATGTTTCCCGGCTACTTGAGTATCCAAACGTCATCTTAGTCTACTCGATATTCCAAGAGAAGATCACGAAAGGTGAACCGACTGGGATTCCTTGTATTAAGATTCGTGTCTCCAAGAAACTTCCCATATGCGCTTTGAAACCTGAACAAATCATTCCGGCTATGATAGAAAACATAGCAACCGATATTGAGGAAGGCCAACCCGTAGTCGCATTAGTCGATGAAAGTGAGCATAGAAAGAAGATCCGGCCGATTCAAGGTGGAACATCATGCGGTGCAGCCGCAGCCTACCAAGGCGCAACGGGAACCCTCATGCTTCCGAAGGTGAAAGACAGAAAGGACGGCGCCATCCGCGCTTTAACCAACCAGCATGTCGGCTGGATACCGATTTCATGCGGTCAAGGTTCGAAGAACCAAATTCAACCCGGACTAGCGGAGAAAAGTCAGGAGCAAGACCTCGTCTTCGGCACTTTCAAACGTGTCTGCGAGGATAAGTTGGATCGACCTGACAATTGGAACCAGCTGCCAGAATATGCGCCTAAACAGCACCACATAGATGCTTGCCTAATCACGTCGAATCCCAGTCTAGTAGATAAGAATGTAATTCTTCATAGGGGAGATGTTACTGGAAAACGGGTTGTGAAGATTGGCGAAGCATGGTTCAAGACAGGAAGAACCACTAAATGTACAGGTCCCTTCAATATCCAAGATGATGATGCGGGCCTCAACGTTCAATACATGAATTGCATCAATCAGATCTACGTCAAAACCTTCATTCACCAAATCCTATTCGAGAATCCCAATGCGGAAAACCTTGACGCAGGCGATTCAGGAAGCCCTCTTCATGATGCCCTAGTTATGATCGGAGGATTATGTTTCGCAGGATCAAGCGGAGCCAACGGAGTAGGAGTAGCCCATCACTGGTCTGATGTTGAACAATTCGGTGAACTCGACTTGATTGTTGAGGAAGCTCCGCCTCCACCAGAATGCGAGGAAGGATCAGTTGAAATAATTGAATACTGCTCCGATGGAGTTACTTGGAAGAGAAGAAGAGTCTGTATTGGAGGGACTTGGAGAGAGGAAAGCCAAACATGTCCAGAAGTTCCGCCACCTCCACCTAAGTACAAATGTCCATTCTGCGACTTCGAGGATATTAGAGAGGAAGTTAAGAAGCATATTCTTGCTGAGCATTGTCCAGCATGTCCTCCGCTTCCAGGCACCGGATACTGCCCGAAGTGGCTTAGAAGCCTGCTTGGCTGTGAGATACCCTAGCGGTTACAGTTGGTGGGTTCGAATCCTCCCGGTCCGAGATTCAATCCTATAAAGGTTGTTTTCATCATTCGCGGAAAACTTCTTCGAAAGTCGAAGAAGAATCCCGGATAGTTCTTCGAGAAATGAAGAAGAATATGAGGTTCTGATTGTGGAATCATTGAAGTCCCGAATCGGTTTAGTTGCTTACATAGTGCTGCTCTTAACATTGATGGCGCTCGCCCTCCACTACTACTTTCTATGGCTACCGCTTCAGAAGTCTCAGCAAGACTTCTTTGCGATATTCCTCTACGATCTGCAACATCATTGGAATGAGGTTTGGGTTGTCAGCGCCGGCTCGACAATTATGAAGCCTTACGCGCTTCTAGCATTCTTTGCGCTTCCAGTGCTCTTCGTTGTCCAGAAATTCTTTCTAACCAAACGTGGGATCTTCCTAGTCTGGACCAATCCATGGTTTCTGATCTACACGGAGATCAGCATCATCATCGCTCTGCTTGTAGCTTTAGCGGGGCAGTATGAAGGCTGGTATTGGGATCCTAAGCTTGGAACAGCCGGGCAATTCGATGATGTCAGCCACTTCCTCTCTGGTCACATGATTGCCGTCATTCTCCTGAACATTAACTTCAAAGATCTCTTTCGACTGGCCGGTCGTTGGGGCAGGGTCGCCGAGGTCGTCTTCATCTGGTCTATCATGGCCTTCGTAGCAATCTATTCAGAATGGAATGAGAGCGTTCATCCTGAGCGTTACTGGTCTGAGTATTGGGATAGCCTCAAAGACATGAGTGAAGACTTCAAAGGCGCCTTGATCGCGACCGCCAACTACAATCTCGTAGTTCCATTCGAGGAATGAAGAGATGTTTGAGATATTGATTCAACTAGCTGCAGGAGCCTTCGGAGCCCTAGTCCGGCAGATTATCAGTAAAGCCGGGATCATTAAGCTACCTCGAAGACTGGACTCTGATTTAGATCTGGGCATAGTCGGAGGCTGCCTCGTCGGAGCCTTCTGCGGGATGCTCTGGGAACTATTCTTCCCGGGTTTAGCTGTTGCCGGATACGTTGCAGCTGCCCTCGCCGGATACGGTGGCGCCGACTTCCTCGAGAACCTGTATCAGAGGGCGAAGAGCTGATGGCTGAGAACATAAGCGACCATGACCGCCTCATTCGTCTAGATGAGAAGGTGGATCATCTCATTGAAGAAGTCAAAAAGGTCTGCGGAGTCGTCGAAGACTACCCCTTGACCAAGGACAAGCTGAAGGAGCACTTGGGCAATCATAAGGCTCAGCAGAGGAAGCAGCTGACCTATCTCTCCGCTCTCGCCGGATCGATCTCAACCGTCCTCTACATTGTATTCCGATTGGCATCCGGCTCATGACTTGAATCTGCATCATCTGCGGCCAACCGTTCGAGACGAAACGTTCAAGATGGATTTGCGGTCCCTGTAAGATGGAACTGTACGGCCATACATGAGGTTGACGAGAATGCCTAAGACTTGCAAGATCTGCTTTCACCCTCGAAGAGCCGACATTGAGAGAACGTATGCTGACGGGACCTCTTGGAGAGATGCTGTTAAGAAGTTCAAAGTTTCTAAGAATGGATATTACCGTCATCGACTGCACTACCTATTGAACCGAGATGAGATTAAAGCTAGTGAAGTGATCCGGCATATCGATGAGATGGGCGAGCTTCTGAAGACTTTCAATCTAGTCAACGGCACAGTGAATCGTCTGCTGAGTCTCCCTGTCACTAAGGAAATTCTGCCCGCTACGATTCGAGCGTTGAATCTGCAGACACGGATCCTGGAGACGTTTCTTAAAGCAAGAGGAGTCTTGGAGCCTCCTAAAGTCACTGAAATCCATGTGGAACGCGAGTACACTATTCTCGCCAACTTGATTCTTGATCTTCCTGGAAAGTGGAGGACTCTAATTGTCGATAGGCTCAAGCGGGAAGCTGAGCGGGAGCAAGCTGCTGCAGGTGCTTCAAGCGGAGGAGATCAAACGGGATCCTCTAGCACTTGCGAGATGTCAGTTCCCTCAGATGGATTGGGAAAACTGGCATCTGAAACTGATGGCAGACAACATTCTAAACGAGCTGAGAGCTCTCCTTCTTCTGCCTAGATTCGGCGGAAAATCGACGCTCACAGGCACAATCATTCCACCTTGGCTTATCGGTAGAGATCCGGAGAACGAGTCGATCTCATTCGTAACTCACACGCAGGGATATAGTGAAGCTTTCGTTCGAGCGACTAAAGACATCATCAACTACAATCCTTACTATCGCGCAGCCTTCGGGAAGCTTGAGACCGTCAAATCTAGCCAGAATGAAGTTGTCTTAAAGCGGAAGGTCGAGAAGAAGATTCCTAGCCTGTCGGGGCTCGGTGTTGGCTGTGCAACTCTTGGACCTCATCCTAGAAGATGGATCATCGACGACGTGATAGATCGAAGGAAAAGTATCAGTGAGGCTCAGACAAGAGATATCAAAGACTGGTTCAAGTACGAGCTTCTCCCAGCAGTTGGAAGAGACCAGTACGTTACCATCGTGGGAACAAGATGGAGATTCAACGACCTCTACGGCGACATCATCAAAGAAGGAAAGTTCAAGGTCATTCACGTAGAAGCAATCGGTTCCGAGAAGACAGAGCTCGGAAAGACATATCTTAATCAAAGTTACTGGAGGAAGATCTGGCCGCTAGAAGCCTTACTCGCAAAGAAAGCGGAGATCGGAATCCATGCCTGGATGTCTCAATATCAAAACGATCCCAGCCTAGAAGAAGGCGCAACCTTCAATCCGAAATGGCTCAAATACTATGGGCCGGGAGAGGAGGAGCAGCTTCCACCTCGAGAGAAACTTCGAATCTTTCAAGGTGTAGATCCTGCTGTCGGCAAGAAGTCAACCGCCCACTACTTCGTGATCGTGACGATCGGAATCTCCGAAGAAGGCAACATCTATCTCCTCGACTATTATCGTGAACACTTGAATCCTGCAGCTCAGATCAAAGCTATTGAGAATCAAGGGACCGCGTGGAAACCTGAAGTCATCGGCATCGAGTCAGTCGCCTACCAGGAGGCCCTTGTTGAATTCGTGAAGCCTCTGATGCTTCCGACAATAGGAGTTCCTCAGAGTCAAGATAAGATCCTTCGGATCCAGGGACTCGCTCCCTACTTTGAAGGAGGGCGCGTCTTCATCTCGAGAATTCATGAGCAGTTCATAATCGAGTACAGTCAGTTTCCAAGAGGAGAATCTGAGGTCGACGTGTTAGATGCTTTCGAGATGGCTGTGCGATGCGCCTCATCCCATAAGCGAGGCGGCGGAAGGCTTCCAGCTGAACCTGTTTCAAGAGCGGTTCCATGGCAGCCTCCTGGTGAAGAGATACCTTCAGTCGATTGGAGAGAATGGGTTGAACATCCTGAAAAGGACCCGGGTTTAAGATGAGCAATCTTCCAGATCGTGTCCTCCGAAGATTTGGGCTTCAACGCTACCAGAAGCCTGAGATCAAGAAGGTGAAGCCTGAAGAGATAGAGAAGGAACTTGGGCTTTTCAAGAGCCCTTGGATGGTGGGGCTTGAAGAATATAATCCGGATGAGGTTGGGCTCAGCAAATATAAAGAGATGATCAAGGACGCTCAGGTGAAAGCTGGCTTAGACCTCATCGAGATGGCTATCCTCTCTAAGCCTTGGCATATCTATCACCCTGACGCAGAGGTAGCCAAGTGGGCTGAACAAGTCCTTGAGAATCTGAAAGATCCGGATTTCACTCAAGCTCTTCATGAGATGCTTTCAGCCATCTGGGCCGGCTTCAGCGTCACCGAAGTAGTGTGGGGTTACGATAAAGCGAATCAGAAAGTCATCATTCGCCCTCGAACAGGACTGAAGGTACTGGATCCTGAAACCATCACTTTCAAAATCGCGCCCAAAGGCGCTCTTGAAGAGATTAAGCAGACAATGGGCGCGGAACCAGTCACACTCGATCCAGGACGAACTCTCATTTGGAGTTTCCGCAAGAAGTTCGGCAACTACTACGGGGAATCTATTCTCCGACCTGTCTACACGAACTGGTATGCGAAAAGATGGTTGATGGGCTTCTCCAACATCTACATGGAGCAGTTCGGCTCCCCGATCTACGTTGGAACCGTGAAGGAGCCCGGCGACATAGACGCGATGGAGAAGACTCTGAAAGGGCTACGGGTCTCCGGAGTCGCAGTTCTACTCGAAGGCTGGAAGATCGACGTCCTAGAAGCCAAGTCTCGAGGAGACGTTCCCTTCCTCGATTACATCAGATATCAAGACGAGATGATTATGCGTCGCCTACTCATCGGCAGCCTAGTCTTAACGAAAGAACGGGGAGGAGCTTTAGCATTAGGCCAAGTCCACTTCGACGTCTTCCTAATGAGTATCGACGCAATGAGAGGAGACCTAGTCAGCCTCATCAACGCCATCATCAATAAGCTCATCTCCTTCAACTTTGAGACTGAAGCTCCAGCTCGATTCGCATTCGAACCCCTTACAGAGGAAGATCTCGAACGACTCTCAACCGTCTTCACAGCTCTGATCGAGGCTGAAGTCATAGAGCCGGATGAATCTTGGATTAGAGAGCGCCTAGGTTTTCCAGCTAAACCTACGCCTGAAGAGATAGCGACTGAGAAGAAGCCTCTCTCAACTGAGGAAGAGAAGGAAGTGAAACCTTCGAAGGAGACCTCTGGAGAAGCAAAGAAGATGACTAGGAGACCGCCTCGAATCTGGTGGCCATAGATGACCGAGGAAGCGTTAAGAGCTCAGTCTCCAATCGGGAAGAGAATCTACGACAGCCTCCCGAATGAAATCTTACTCCTCGAAGAATTCGTAACCGGTGTAGGAAGCATAGTTGAAGCCGACCGGCAACCTCACGACATAGATATCCTCTATCGCCAGGACACTAGGAATCAGTATCTTGAACGGAAAGTGGGAGAGCATATCCCTCAAGACCTCCGGCCCTACCTTCACATAATCTACGATTCCAGAGGGAAGCATGGTCCCGGCCTGCCCTTCTACGACCTTGTGCTCAAAAAAAGAGCCATGTTAGAAGTGCTGCCTCACGCCTACAAGACTCAATTATTCAAGCCGATTCCGATGGCTAAGCCGGTTAAACTGGAACCGGTAAGATTGGAGGAGCTCTCGTAACTTACAGCTCCCGTTGTAACGTATCGCTTGGTCTCAGGTTGAGTGGACTTCTTTGACCAGATGGATCGTCGAGAAGGTTCCTTCAGACGCCAGTAGATTCATGATTCATAGACAACTTGATGAAGCTCAAGCCTTCGGCGAGAACGGCGCAGCGATCTCTCTGAGCCCTAAGATTCTGAATTCAATAGCTGAGATCAAGGAGCCTTCGAAATTCATTATAGACGGCTACCTTGATCAGGGGGGCCTTTACCGAATCTTCGATATCTTATGGTGGGAGAACACTGAACTATTCGATTCCCCTCTTGAGCATCGGAAAGGCTTCCTCTCAAAGTGGCCTGAAACTTCGCACATTAAGATTCTACCGTACTATCGCTGCAACGATATCTCTGAGATCAAAAATGCCATCGTTGAATTAGGAGCCTGCGGAACCGATGAGATTTACCTGATCCGAAGGGCAGAAGGATTCTATCCACTCGACGGGAAAGCTGAGGATTGGCATTACTTTCAATGTCCCAGAATGATGGCCTCAGCCGGCTCGGATAAGCGAATCCAAGAGCTCGTGGACTCCGGGAAATGGCCGGAGCTGAAGGCTGAGGAACGATTTGAACTCATGATTCAGAGGAAAGGCTTGGAGCCTCTCTATCCTTTCGCGCCGCTGAAAACCTCGAAGAAAGGCTATCGAATTCAAGAGCTCTGGACCTTAACCGGAGTCCGAGGCTTAATGCAGGAATGGTTCGAAGGCCCAGCGACCGTCGCAGTTGAAGTGAAATTCGATGGCTTTCGAGTTGTAATTCATAAGAAAGGCGCGGAAGTCAGAATCGACACCGAGTCCGGAGACGACATCTCGAGGAACCTACCTAACCTCTCCGCCGATGTTAAGACGTTGATGTGTGAAAGCTGCATCTTGGACAGCGAGCTTGTTCCCTACGATGAAGAGGGAAGAGCTTTAGGCCGCCGGAAAGGCGCTGAAGCTAGAGGCAGCAAAGTCATCGACGACTCCTATTGGATCGCCCATGTCTTCGATTTACTCTACCTTGATGGGAAAGATCTGCATCGTGAACCCTACTCGAGGCGTCGGGAACTACTTAAAGGCTTAGAGCTTCCAGCTGTTGATCTCCCTAAAATTCCGCCGAAACCGAAGTTCCATCTTCATGAGAATTCAGTTAAACTTGCGAAGAACGTGGATCAAGCCCTCCGCTTCGCAGGAGAAGTCTCGAAAGTCAAATACTCTGAAGGAGCGATGTTCAAACTCTGGGATGGAGACTATCCGCTCAACGGAACCACTTTAACTTGGGCGAAGATGAAGAAGAGTTTCGAGATCGACTGCATTCTCCTCGCCAAGTTTCCAGCCGTCCATAAGACGGGACCGGAGAAAGGGAAGCCGATTGAAGGCAACTATGTCTGGCTAGCAGGAATCGGTCCACTCGACGAATCTCAAATCCCTGAGGACGGGAAGGCGCATAAGATCTCATGAGCCAAACGGAATCCGCTTACTTCGATGAAAGCTGGAGGATCGCGACTGAGTTTAAGCCTCCGGCTTGGGGAGTTGAACCCGACCCAGAGGTCCCTGAGAAGTTTGAGCAGCGAACTCAAGCCCGAGACGCCTTGAAGAATCATGAGACTATTCTTGAGCTTTATGCTGGAAGAGGCTTCCTAACTGAACGAGTCTATAAGGGCCATGGGAAGCTGCTCGTGCTCGTCGACGATGAACAGAGATTCTTGAAGCAGGTGAAAGAGAAGATTCGAGGCCAGAAAGCCCACCTCTACTACATGGATAACATGCACTTCCTCGATCGATATGTCCGCCGCTATCCTGAGATCACTCTGGTCGACTTCGATGCTTACGGCAGTCCAGCCTTTCAGATTCAAAGGTTCTTCGCTCGATATCCAATCAACCATCGCGTAGTTATCTCGATCACTGATGGAATGATGGCTGGTTGGCCTACTCTCAGCAAGGACTGGGAGGGCAGATATTTCGTTCGCCCGAAGAAACAGCCGGGGAAAGAGGATTTTCCCGGCTTCATGGATTCCCTGATGAAGACTATGGCTAAGCAACATCACTTCGACTTCAAGAAGATCAACGAAGTCTGGAAGGATCGAGCAGCCACCTACTACTGCAGCTACCTCATCTCGCCTCCTGAAGACTCAACATCCAAGGGAGAGAAGATTGAGAGAAGTTAAGATTGAGGACGCTGACTACGTCCGCTTCAAAGGTGAATGGTTCAGCATCCTCGGGAAAACATTCGTCACAGCGGATCCTCTCAAAATAGGCGATATCGCCAGAATCAAATGCGATCAAATTCGAAAGGTGAATCCAACCCTCTACAAATGGATTATCGCGAAAGTGCTTGAGGTGAAACCTGAACCTGGAAGCATGGACACCCTCGCGGTAGCTGAAGAGATCGCCCGCGCGACGAAAGAGATAGTTGAAGAGGAGAAGAAACGGGCTGAAGGATTCGAGTCAATAATTTCTGTCGCGAAAGCTGAATTGACTTGGTTCCTAACTGAGCTTCCCTGCAGGGAAGAGGAACCGCTTAAACTTCAGATGGCCGACCTACTGGTCTACCCAGATGAAAGCAAGGAATGGCTGTTCGTCGTTCAAGCTCATATACGAGGGCTCTCAGCTCACGGCGACAATCGAAACGAGATCTCAGAGATAAAGCTAGTCGGATGGACCTGGAGCATCATCAAATCCCTGCTTCCAGAGATGCTTGCCAAACACGTCACTCCTCAAGAACTCTCTGAAATCGATGTAAAGCTTTCAAAGGAGGAGCTGCTGAAACTCGAAATCGATGAGATGTCAGAGAAGATCCCGGACTCTATTAAGAGGAAGCTCAGCAGCATCGTCGATGAAATGTCTCCTAGCGAACTTGAGAAGATCATAAGAGAACGCATCCCTGAGATTAAGAAGTTCCTTGCAGATCCAACTAACAAGATCTTCACCACCACGAAGGCTACGGAGCCTCATGAATGGCTGACATTCCAAGGGAAAGTTGAGCCTGGAAGAGTTGGAGCTACCAAAGAGCATCCCGGCTTCTTTATCATTCTTGACAAGGGTAGAGTTGAATTCGGCTGCCAGAAACCTTACGCTCATGAATATTGGTTCCATGGAGACGTCTTCAACGGACATTTCTATATCAGGCAGATTGCACGTCGACCTGAATGGGAGAAAGCAGGCCGCCGCGGTTTAGTCTGGATGACTTTCAGAGCCCGCGATGAGGCTCCACCATACGTTCTCTCATCCCGGGCTGTCGAAGAAGGTTGGATTCCGCCGCCCGGGATCAGCTGTCTCCCAGAGAATATTCGCAAGCAGATTCCGGATCAATACAGGTATTGGTTAAAAAAGGATCCTAAGAAAACCCGGGATACACTTGTCGCGACACTGAAGAAGAAAGAGCTCGTCTTAAAGTTCGCGGCGCCGAAACTTCAGTTTCAAGTGAAACGATTCTGGTGGAAGGGGCCGACTCAAATCCGCGGTATGCCTCAAATCTTCTGGGCGATCATCCTCCACGACGGCGAGGACGTCAAGGAGTTTTGGCATTTCGACGAGGATCCCACCGAGCATCTAGGCATTCTGGCTACAGTTGAAAGATTCCGAGATCCCAAACTCATCGAAGAGCAAGGTGAATTTCATAGAGGCCACGCCTTAAACCCCAACTTGAAGCTGCCTCTCTACTACGACACGATCGATGAGGGACCTGCAGAGATCATCGCTGAATCCTCAAGTCTATTTCGAGTTAGATTGAAGGGAAAACGGCTCTCCGGACTTTTCGTCTTCCTTCGAGAAGATCCGAAGAGCGAGATGTGGAAATTCCTTAAGTCCGAGCTGCCGAAGCCGAAGACGGAGGCTTCTGAACTTGAAGGCGAAGAACCTCAAGGGTTCCTCTCATTCATCACGGATATTGAGGAGTTCGATCCCTCGAAGGCTCCGGATACCGAGCTTGCCAGAAAGAGGATGAGGGATGATTGGAGGCTCACGATGGCTTGGTGGTCCTCCAAACGCCAAGGGAAGCCGATTCAACACTCCTACGATCTGATCTTCCAGGCCGCATTAAACCTCGCCCGGGAACTCATCAAACGGAAATGGATCAGATTCCATCCTGAAGAGTACAAGCAGCATTCGAAAGAACTCTTCGAGAAAGTCGTCAAGCAGCTTGAGAAAGAAGGCATGGAGATTCCGATCGCGGATGAAGAGGCTGCTAAACGAAGCTTCAGCTCCCCAGACATTAAAGTCATCCAACTTGAGAACATAGCTGTAGCATCAGGCCTCGCCATTAAGGAAGGCGAGATGATCGGCATGGATCTGAAACCGACTTTCTTCCCAGCCGAGGTGATCGATCGAACCTTTGGACAGATGACTGGAAAGCCGATCTCTCTAACGCATGGCGAGAGGAAGGGAGATGTCGTCGGCTATGTTGAACGAGTGAAGACTGGAGGAGGCCGAGGATGGATAGATCGAGGGATCATCTGGGACCAGGAGACTATTCCACTTCTACTTGAGCAGCAGAAAGGTACGGTTCCGCCTTTAGGTTGGTCCGTAGAGGTTTACCCGAAGACGATCTGGGATGAGGTGAATCAACGCGAAATGGTTGTGGACGCTGGATGGCCGGGAATCGCCTTAGTCCCGAATCCAGCTTGCGGCAAAGAATGCTTAGTGGCAGACGTGAAACTTGAGAAGCCTTCCGGAGGAAAGATCGAGGAGCTTGAGAAAAAATTCGGAGAACCCCTCCGAGAATACCTTAAACGCCGATACCTTCAAGATCAAACGAGCACGGAAAACCTAGCTGAAGAATGCAGAGTAACCAAGCAGACGATTCTAAGATGGTTCAGCGAATTCAATATTCCAACTCGAACTCTCTCCGAAGCTGCTTCGATCAGATGGGCGAGGGAAGAGCAGGATAAACGAAAGTTCTCTGAACCGATCCGAGTAACAGTTCTAGGAACCGGCTGTGAAACCCCAATCCCCAAGAAAGACTGCAACTGCCCTCAATGCCGGGAAGCCCGAGAAGGCGGCCCCAGTAAACGAGGATCGTCCAGCCTCCTGATCGAAGCTGACAGCGACCAAATCATCATCGACGCCGGCCCTGACATCCTCGATCAACTCACCCGACTGAAACTTCAGCCCTTAACAATAGTTCTTACTCACGCTCACCCGGATCATGTAGGAGGGCTGGAGGATCTCAAGATTAAAGACTTGAAGATCTATGCAAGCCGAGATACTTGGACCCGCGTTGAGAACCTAAGCGAGATGCCTTTCAAGAAACTCGTCTTCACACCGGAACGGGCCTTCCGAATCGGGAAGATCAGAGTTCTCCCCTTCCCGGTTGAACATTCAATCGTCGCTCCGGCAGTAGGATTCAAAATCTCCATCGGCGAGAGATCTCTAATCTATGCTCCCGATGTCTTAGAGATTCCTAATCGAACAGAGATCCTCCAGGACGTCGACTGCTACATTGGAGACGGCAGCTCCCTCTACCGAGACCTTGAACGGGAGAGAGACGGCAAACACTTCGGACACGTCTCCATTAAGAAACAGATCACTGAATGGGGACATGAAGCAGAGATCCCGGTGAAACTCTTCACACATATCGGCCATCTTGAATTGAACCATGCGGTTCTGCAGGAAAAAGTTAAAGAACTCTATCGAGAAGCCGACATCCTCAAGGATGGGGATAGCTTCAATCTCTCAGGCTCAAACCCAGGCCTCTACCTCGTAGCCCCTCACGCAGAGATGCTCTGGTCCGGCGAGAAAAAGATGATCGTGAAAGCCAGACCTTTCACTCGGTACTCGAAGCAAGCGATCCCATGGTGCGACCGAAACCTATGCTACGGCTACTTGGTTATGGGGCTGCCGGAAGGCCCGTTCAAAGCTGACATAGTCCTCAAGAAATTCAGAGATCTCCATAGAATCACCGATAAAGAGTGGGCTGAATGGTGGCCTAAAGCTGAACAGGTTTGGACTTATCGACCGAAGATCGTTAAACGATTCGATCCTCCCAAGAAATGGCGTTGGGTCCCGTTCACTCAAGTCTTCATCCCCGATGTGATTCTCCTAGAGTGACGTTACCGTTACTCGAGTTCCGTTTGGCTTATATGAGGTCGCAAGCGGCTCAGCTCACTCAGGAAAATGGAAGTGCCATCCAATTGAGTACACAAGAAAATACGAAAGAAGAGATTCTAGAGTTCAAGGAGAATCCAGAGGATTCAGAGCAGAAGGCTAAAGGCCAGTATCCTTCAGTTGGACCATACGGATACCCGAAAGTTCCATGCCGCAGAGTGAACACTGAGAA
>Ga0209725_1000196_pt1 | contig 37053 bp, 41 predicted proteins | sample I18A1metaG_FD_184145 | JGI IMG/M metagenome (GOLD analysis project Ga0209725, IMG submission 184145) | Lake sediment bacterial and archeal communities from Gulf of Boni, Indonesia to study Microbial Dark Matter (Phase II) - ​I18A1 metaG... | ecosystem: Environmental > Aquatic > Freshwater > Lake...
GTCAAATTTTAATCCCAAACCCAAACCCAAACCCAAAAGGTAAAGACTTATTTAGTTCACAGCAGATCTTTACCTGAGAACTCCTGAAGATATGCGCGCGTATTCAGCGGCAGTGGGTAACCGTTATCTGAAGGGTTGCGAGGTCTGCTATTAAGTCGAATATATGCCCCATGTCGTTTTCGTCGTAGCCCCAAGTATAATGGGCGATTATTTGGTGATTTTGACAGATTAGAGTGTCTAGTCGACGGAGTACTTTTTCTCCCATTGTTCGGATGAACGTTGCCTCTGCTATCTTTCGGGCTTCTTCTTTGGTTAAAGGAGTGGTAAGGTCTACTTGCACAGTTAGGTCTGGAGCGTCATTCTCGTTGACAATTACTTTAAAGGTTAACGAAGATGTAAGATCTTCTGCGTCGCGGATGGTTAATGTTTGTTTCCAAACTACTGGTGCGAATGTCATGATTGGAGTATAGCGGAAATTGCCTTCCTCGTCGATATTCAGTATATATTGGACTATGGAAACTTCGACGTGATATTCTCCAGGTGTAAGTTTACCGATGGGTACTAAAACGAGTGGGTTGGTTAACGCTTCGGTCACCATGACTCCTTCACCGGGATCGGTAAAATTGACATGGAAGAGGAACTTCACAGGGTAGGATTCCAGCCAACTGAACGATTCAATTTGAATATTGTACCCGCCTGTTGGTTGATCTCCACGTGAGAGGAGGATGCTTATGAAGTCTTGGTCTGTGGCTGCAGTGGTCTCAGTTTCCAAGAGCATCTTCCAGTAGTCGTTGGCGACTTGAAATTCCTCTGATAAAGTGCGTGGGTCTTGACGAGTCGCGAAGATGTGAATTCCTTGCTTGAATAAGCCAACTCCTCCATAATAATCGTACACGTAATTGGGACCGTTTTGGTTGTTCCCATCAGGGAGGGAAGTTTCAACCGTTGCGCTGCCACTTCCCCATTCAGGTGAGGCTTCGACAACGACGTGGACAACGTCACCCTTGTTGAAGCTACCAACATCCAACCTCCAAGTTTTCGTCTCACCTCTAAATATGACTGCATCTTCAGAGCTTCCATCGGCCCATGAGTAGCGGGTATCGTTCACAGAAACCGCTTCAAGTAACCCTGATTCATACTCGTAGAGAATAACTTTGAAGGAAACAGTTCCGCTCGTCCAAACTGTGAGGTTTTGCACTTGTAACTGGATACCTGGAATCGGAGTCGGAAGCGGAGATGACGGTGTCGGAGTAGGGGTACTTGTGGGTGAAGAGGAATATGGTGGTAAAAAATAGATTCCCACTATAACTGCAATTATGATTAGAGAAACTGCCGCTATCCAAAATCGAGATTTCATTCTCTCTGTCACCTAGTCTAACTTAGAGTCTATAACATAAAATTCTATGCAATAGAACAGTATGTACTATGTATTAGAACAGCGCGCGCCGAGGGCATGCGATGGTGAGTTCAATGTTATAAGTTTGGTGCTCAAAGCTTTTTGGTGGTCATGAAGAAGAAAAAGAACAGGCCAAGCAAATGCTCGAGTTAGCGCGCGCGAATACCTAGCTTAACCTAACTTATGAGTCAAAGTAGTTACTAAACATCCTGTGGAAAGAGTTTCTTTGCTTTATCTGTATATTCGATAAGACCCAGTTGTTTCAATAGATCCAATTGGTCTGGGTAAAAGTTGTAGTCTGTCCATCTTTCTACAGCCTTGCCATCAACTATACGACAGACTACAAAAAAGAAGGGAAAAAGAAGGGAAAGAGAAGGAGTTAGGTCATTTCTTCAACTTTATTGTGGAAGTCATTTCGTCTTCTTCAATATGTGACATATCAGAGGACACTTCAAACCCGAACTCCTTAAACATTCCTTTGCCTGCCTCCATGCCAAGTTCTAAATATTCCTTCAAATCGAGCTTAAGACCTGTTTTTTTTATTATGTCCCTATACTTTTTTAGCATTACGGAATTCTTTGTTTTAATCACTACTTCTCGGTCAGAAAGACTGACGAGTTCCGTGTTGGACAATGGCTCCGTGACTTGACCATCTTTTAAGATGCCATCGACAAACATTTTGAAGGCTCTACCTGGTGATAGCGTTTTAATGAACTTGAAGGCATAACCCATGATTGATGGCATCAACTTTTTAAAAACCTTCATCGAGTAGTCCAAATACTTATCTGTAAGCCCCATCTCCTTAACGAAAGCCCAGGCTATAACATCTGTCATGACGTATTGGTCGTAGAGCTTGTCATACTTCTCTTCCAAAGACATCTCTTTAATTTCCAAATCTCTCACCTCCCCTTTATTAAAATCAATTCTAGTTAGCCTTTTTTTAACATTTAATGGTTGCCACGAAAATTCGGATGAAAAGTAAACAAGGATTCATTAGTAAGATTCATGCTTTCTGTTTAGACTTCCAGGCGTACCAGACAATCAGTACTAGAAACACAAGCCCTACAACTTCAATAAGTATCTTAGAAGCAGAATAAGCAGATTGTATTGTCAGATACTCGCCAATAGTCATGAATGTGAAGCCGACAAAGACTACGCCCACAATGATGTTTACCCAGCGATTAATCGAATCCTTCAGGGCAAGGGAAAGGAAAGCCATAACTGGACCAATCAAAAACAAAATCGCCAATGCCAGCATCAGCTCTGGTGTGATCTGCATCCCTGCCAGTTCTCCTGCAATGAGTCCCTCTATAACACCTGACTCGTACAGCTCCAACATATTTCCAACAATCGCAGAAAGTTCGGCAACTATCCACAGCGCTGCAATCTTTATCTTCCAATCCTCCAGAATTTCACCTCCCATATAATAATGGTTTAAACATCTGCGATTCCAAAGCATATAAAACTTCATACCTACCTCAATGCTCCTAAACAGATAATAGCGCGCGCCGCTTGACGCACTAAAGCGCGCGTAGCCTATCTCTGTCACTGAGTCACTATAGCGCGCGCGAACATATTAATTAGGCCAAATAGCAGTGTTATTTGAGGTAAAAATGAAATGCCAATAGTTCAAGTTTCTGTTTGGGAGGGCATGAGCCCTGAGAACAAGAAGAAAACAGTCGAAGGGATAACTAAAGTTTTTGAAGATTTAGGGGTTCCCAAGGAAGCAGTCCACATCGTCATTTATGAAGCGCCAAAGAGCAATTGGGCAACAGGTGGACAATTGCATTCAGAAAGACACGCGCATACACGCGCGCTATAGGTAGCGCCACTCCCTCAGCAATAAAACCAGCGCGCGCTAGCTAGCTAAACAAAATTAGAATCTATAATAACCTACATCGTGAGTGAATATTAGTTATCCAGTTCACTCTACCCGTTCAAAGAGAAAAAAAGCAACAGCCTTTCCACCACCCCACAATGTTGGAGGCGTCCTCAACTTCAACCGATTACCTGATAATTCAAAGAAACGTTCTTGCCCCTGTCCTTCCCAGTTAGGAAACAGAGAACCTTGTATATTATGAATAACAAAGCCCTTTTCCATATCAAATTCGTAAGACCCGTAATACGATATGAAGCCCTCATAATTTGCTTTGATCTCTTCCGGTGTTCCCCTCATCTGATCTCCAGATGCAAATTGGGGACGATCAGAACGCATCAAATGCACTGAAATGCGACCAGACCTGGTATAAATGAGGGACCCTTGTGCATTTTTTCCGAAAGGATAGACCACTTCACCATTTTCCTTTTGGATCTCAAATGAAATGAGTTTCCAAGTACCGATTATAGGTATACGTTCCTGAAGCCCTTGATCCATAATAATCTCCGCGCGCGTTCTGCCGATATGTTATTACACTAATCTAAAATATATTAGCGCGCGCTATTGAGCTCTTCAACCAAGCTTTGCAGTTTGGTTTTGTAGGAGCTTGCATCATTGCTCAACCTCGTTATTCTCTTGGATAATTCAGTCGTATTAGAGATCTTTTCCGTAAGTCTATTGTTGAGCTGATCTAGCCTGCGTTTTGCATCTAATAGAGTCTCAGGATGACTTTCCAGCAGAGATGCTACGTATTCAAGTTTCATCCGGTTGGTTTGAAGGCATTCTTGGATTTGTTTATGGTTTTCTAGGTGTTTCTGAAGGTAGTTTGAGCACCTACTCAACTCTTCCTCAGATTCGGCTACATCAGACAAGTGAACATCAATAATTGCCTTGTAAGCTTCGCAGTGCCGACCGTATTCATTTTTTAGACTCTCGCGACTAGGTCGTTGCGACTCCAACTTGGGAATTCTCGAACCAATGACTTTCAATTTCTTGGTAACTTCCTCTTCAACAATCTGTATTGAACCGCTTGTGCTTTCTTTGTTCAGTGACTCGATCTGATTCTCGATCTGTAACAATTCACGTTCAACATCTTCTATGACACGGTTCATCGGGTCAGTCATTTTCCCCACTCACCCAGTGCAGTTCGAGACTGCATTAATGTCGCCACCTCTCCGCACTGCATTATACTGTTCTCTTTCTAAGATAACATTTGCGTGCATCGCGCACGCTACTCGTTTGTTCATGTTTTCGCAACCTCTGGTCATAGCGTCATTCAAATTGAATCTTGAAGATGCATTGAACTCGTCCATTGTTTCTGGCAGTTTTCTAATCGTCATAGGCACATATTCAGTTGCTATGAAATGAAAGACGGTGAATAGCCTAGAAATTGCAGAACTTTTTCGGGTCAAACACTGTAAAGGTTGTATTCCGCAAAACTTTCCCGATTTTCGGAATTAATCCCGCAGCATCGGTTCCAAGTTTGCACACTAGCGCATGCTCAAATATACCTAAAGGTTCTACGCTTATCACGTCTCGGTCTAATTCAGTATTTTTTAAGGTTGACAAGACATCATAGGCAGGCGCGCCCAAAATTATTAATCTGTCCAATAGAGAGTTCTGCCAGTTTCTGTATTGGTTAAGCTGCTTTTCTGATAGTGCAGCGTCTATGTGGTTTTTCTCTTTGTCAATGCTGAAAACTTTGATTGTCAAAGGCAAGTTTTCACAAAAGCCAAAAAGTTCAACTATTTTTTCCATGGCAAGTTTTCTTCCATCCGCAAGTTGAGCCTGCAAATAACACAACGATATGGTTGCATAGACCGTGCTGGGCGAGACGACTCCTATGTCCACGCAAATTTCGTCTCTGCCCTTTTTTAGTGCCGTTATATATCCTTTTATTGTCGAAAATCTTTCCACGTTTTCTAAACTTGTTGGGCAAAACCCTATCTCTTCTGCCAGATGGTTTACTGCTATGTTTTCGTCTTCGCCTGAAAGCTCTATCCGCATCCATCCGCCGGATGTGTCTTCGAGAATTCTAGCTTCGACTTTTAGCCCTTGAAGTAGCGACCTTAAAACTTTTCCACCTTTTTTCACTTGGGCCTTGCTGTAGATTTTTGTCAGCAGCGTCACTTTTGGCATTTGCAGTCGCCGACTAAAGTCATTATTTCTTTGTGAAGCCGTAGCACTCTTTCAGCGGCAGCAGGCGACAATTCCTTTGAAAACTTTTTTATGGTGACTTCTATTGGCACCCTATGAGCTCCTTCTGTTAGCTTGTCCGCATAAGAAACAATTTTTTCTTCAAGAGTCTTTGGGACATAAACGTCCTTTGGCCATCCCAGCCTCTTAGCCTCGCTTGCAATTATTCCGCCTCCAACATGTCTCTTTATTATTGAAACGATTGGTTTTGGTAAGCCTAGCGATTTTGCCATTTCTGCTCCTACAACTGCATGATGAACTGTATGGGTTTTTGAGCGGCCAACATCGTGGAGAAGTGCGCCTATCTCAACAAGTTCTAGATCAACATTAAGTCCTCTCTCTCTGCATGCTTTGGCGGTTTCCATCGCAAGTGAGGCCACGGTCTCACAATGTTTTATAACACTTGCCGAACACCAGCTCTTATGAAGAAGTTGCAATGCTTGCTCTCTTGATGGGAGCCTTTCACTCACCTAGTTCCTTCCTTAATTGTTCAACTTTTCCCGACAATTTCTGGACAATCGTTTTGTTTTCGTAGTGCATCAACGGCTTCCCGCATGTAGAGCAACGAAAAACAAGCTCTACAGCTTCTTCGAATGGAATTCGCTTGCAGCCCGCATTGTAGCAATAGTAGAAGTCATGGTTTTTTTCGTATTTTAGCCGAACGTTAAGCTTTTCTAGTACTCGCCGTTTTTGGCTCAAAATAAAGCCTTCCAACTGGTCCGGCTGAAGTTTCCAATGGAATATGAACCATCCAGTTTTTGGGTCACGCGTTCTTCTTAGGCTCACCAGTGAGTGATCATAGAGCTTGTAGAGGATTTTTCGGACAGAATTCAACCTTACACCCGTTTTGTTTGCTATTTCGTCATCTGTTATTTCTTCGGAGTTCTTTAGAATCTCAACTAGCTTAACAGCTTCCTCCTCACCTAACGCGGCAGCAACCTTAATCAACATCGCATCGTCAACCGCTGATAACATAATCATCCTTTCTTAACTATACTATTATCCTATAAGCTCCAATAAAACTCTTTATAAGCCATCAAACAAAATTAACATTTCACCGTTGTTTCTTTGCCTCTCTTTTGAGGGATTATCCTTATTTTCGCATCTCTAAACTTTTTTGTTAATTCCTTTCCTTCGAAAAAGCGGTCTAAAAAAACGGCTAAGGCTGCACATTCCGAATGGGGCTGATTTCCAACAGCCGCATTCAAATCGGAAACTCTCTCTGAGAAAAATTCTTTTGGAACTTTTTTGCTTCCAACAATGACTAAAACGTCTTTTCCAGAGTTTTTGATTCTTTGTAATACGTCGCTCGTCTGGATGTTCTCGCCGTAAGCTGTTAAATGAACAATTAGGCCGCCTTCGGCCTTCCAGTCTTGCACAGCTTTTTTCCACGAAATTCCCATTTTGAAAAAGAAGCTGCCTCCCCATTTTTTCATGACTTTTTCTATTGTTTCTTTAATTTTTAAGTCTGTAGTATCTGAAAGTAATAGGCCTGAGGCCCCTAAAGCACGTGCAGTTAATGCGACATGGGTTGTAAGTCTTGCATCCCTTTGGGGTCTGTGACCCCACCTTAACACAACAATTTTAGGCATGATTTTCCCTCTAACGAATTTCATTGCTTAATTTTCTCAAATTTCCCCTGAAATTCTTTCACGCGTTTTTCTATCTTCTCTACAAACCAAGGATTCGCCTCAAGAATAATGTGAGCCGTGCTGCCTGCGTAATCTATCTTTTGAACATCTGCGCTTTTGAAAAGCCATGATATGAACGGCATTGTTTGGCTTGCCAAAGGAATTGTGAGTGACGCGCGAACGTAATTTTCTAGCTTTTTCAATATTTCTTGTCTGAGCAAGTCAAGGTTAGTTTTGTAAAGCGCTGATATGGGAACGGCGCTTTGAGTTTTCTCCTTTAGCGCGCGCGATTTTTCGAGTCTTTCTTGCATTTCCAATCCGCCTAAGCGGTCGATTTTGTTTAGGGCTGTTATTATGGGAATACCCGAGGCTCCTATGCGCTCTATTGTTTCTAGGCAAACGTCAATTTTCTTTTCAACGGTGCCTATTGGCTCACTCACGTCGACCACCAGAAGTATCAGGTCTGAGTAGATAGTTTCCTCTAGAGTTGAATGGAACGCTTCTATTAGCGTCAATGGCAAGCGATCTATGAAGCCCACAGTGTCCGTCAATAGAAACTTCTTCTTTGCCAGTTTCACAAGCCTAGTAGTAGTAGAAAGTGTTGTAAATAAGGCTGTATCCACTGGAGCCTCTTCTTCTGTCAGAGCGTTAAACAGCGAGCTTTTTCCAGCGTTAGTGTAGCCTGCGAGAGAGATGGATGCAAAACCTAGTTCAGCTCTCCTTTCGCGATGTAACAGTCTTTTTTCTCGGCTTCTTCTTAATTTCTTGCGAATGGTATGCACTTGTCTCTTAACTGCTTCATAGTAAACATCCACTTCGTATGCGCCAAGGCCCATAAATCCGGGTTGTTCCCCTTTCTTTGCCAGTCTCACTTTTTCTTTTGCATGTGCTAGCTCATACCCCAGCCTTGCCAGCTGGATCTGCAACTGGGCCTCTGTTGTTGTGGCTCTCTTTGTGAAGATTTCGAGAATTAGCTGGAAGCGGTCAACAGCTTCTACACGTGTGATTTTTGCTATGTTATAGGCTTGAACGGGTTTTAGCGGATTATCAAAAATTATCTTTCGCACTTCTTTTTCTTTTATTAATGCAGCGAGTTCCTCCACTTTGCCGGCGCCTATTTGGTAGCGAGAGTCTGGCTCCCTTACCTGCTCTATTTCAGCGACAACAGTGTATCCTGCTGATTCAGCTAGGCTTCTGAGTTCTTCTAGGCTTGATGTTTCAAAGGATAGTCGGCGTTGAACTATGATGACTTTCGTTCCGCAGGCTCCTCCTCGCCCTTGTTTTTCTTATTCATCTGGACGATATCCCCTAAGGTTAGCTCGCGGCTTATTGGTCTAGAAACTACCGCATGTGGAATTTTTTCCTTTGAGAATGGAACGAGCAATTTAGTTTTCAAGATGTGCTCCAGTTTTGCTGAAAGCACATCGTTCGGCCTCATTTTACCAGTTTCGATTTTTCTAAGCACTGATACTTTTTCGTTTATTCTTTTGCCGAGTTCCTCGTGGGAAAGCCCCAGTTTTTCTCTTGCTTGTCTTATTTTTAATTCGAAGTTTTCTACGAGTTCTTGAGTCGTATCCATTCCTGTTTCTGTCGGCCTTTTTTTCTGAATTTTTACTTGTGCCGCCGCTATCACCTGTCTCGGCACTGGGAGTCTAGGTTTTGGTTCTTCTTCCCAGATGACTTTTCCATGCTTTGAGCACTCGCCGCACACTGTTAGCTTTGCTCCTTCAATTATGACTTTGAAGGGGCTATCGTGGATTTTGCGTCCGCATACTTCGCATCGCAATTGTTTGCACACCTGAACTGTTTTTATTTCTGCGGTTGTCTTTATACTTGTCGAATTGAAGACACCCAAAATCAGTGGTGCCTAGATTTGGAGAACGCTCTTAAACGAATTAGAAGTGTTGCAGACTACCAATTTGGAAAAGGCAGTGGCCTTAGGCTACTTCCAGAAAACGTAGAAATCCTTCATTCCAAAAAAACGGGCAGGATTCGCTACGTATACTTAGATGGTAAGCGCCTCGCAACTCTTCGTCCAACAGACGGCTTATTCTCACTAAGTATTGAAGGCGCAAGAAGAATTGCTGAGAGCGCGGATTCTGCAAAATGTTTTGTCACTGTTCAGAATGACGTTTCGCAGTTCATTGCTAAAGGCGGCGACGTTTTTGCTGTGCATATTGTTAGTGCTGATAGTGAAATTCGCTCAAAAGATGAAGTTGTTGTCGTTGATGAGAGGAACAAGGTTTTGGCGATTGGGCGTGCCGTTTTATCAGGTGATGAAATGATGGCCTTTAAAACTGGCGTTGCCGTTAAGGTTAGGCGCGGTTGCATGAAAGAAAGTTAAGTATATGAGTTTCTATTACTAAATGTGAATTGAAGGCGTGTTCTATGCATAGACGCATCAACCCCCGCGAAGCAAAGCGCATGATGCAGCGCATGGGATTGAGTATGGACGCAATCCCAAACGTTGAACAAGTAATCATAAAGACGAGTAGCAAGGAAATCTCCATAGAAGACCCTGAAGTTGCAATTCTTGAAATGCAAGGGCAAAAAATCTTCCAAGTAACCGGCGGAAAAATCACGGAGAGAGCCCCCGAACGTGGGGCGGCGGCTGCAACGATACCTGAAGAGGACGTGAAGCTTGTCGCAGATCAAACGGGCAAAAGCCTAGAAGAAGCCCGCAAAGCTCTAGAAGAATGCGAAGGCGACTTGGCAAAAGCAATACTTCTGCTTCAATCATGATAATTTGAAAATGCTCTTCTTTTATACCAGTTATAATATTATCTGTGCTACTGGTGGATTTCAATGACCATGCAAAACTCTCAAAACTTTGACATTGCTGTAATCGGTCATTTCTCTATTGATTCCATCTCATTGCCGAATAGGAATACACCTTTTGTTGTTTTAGGCGGTCCCGCGGCATATGTTTCTTTTATTGTTAAACGTTTAGGCGGAACGGTTTCTGTTGTCTCTAAGATTGGCATTGATTTTCCAAGTGCCTATTTATGGTGGCTTATGCAAGAAGGCATTGATTTATCGGGAGTAATTAAGACAGAAAATGCGTGCACGACAAGTTTTGAACTTGAATATAGCAGCGACTTGTCCAATAGAAATCTGCGATTGAAGAATAAAGCGCCGCCAATTGTTATAGATGATTTGCCAAAATCTCTGTCTGCCAAAGCTGTCCACGTTGCGCCTATTGCCGGCGAGATTCCATGCGAAGTCGCTGAACAATTGAAAGGCTGTGCCCAAGTTATGTCTTTTGATCCACAGGGTTCATTAAGAAATTTTGACGGGAACGGACACGTTTCGCACGGTTCGCTGCATGATAAGCACCTGTTGGGCCTCGTTGACATTTACAAATCCTCTTTAGACGAAATTACTGCTGTAACGGGATTATCAGACCTTAATTCAGCCATAAGAGCCGTTCATGATTATGGTGTTGAGACAGTTATTGTTACTTCAGGTATCAGAGGCGCCGTGTTTTCCGTTGAGGAAACTCTCTACAAGGTTCCAGCGTACAAGCTCGGGAAGGTCGTTGATCCTACGGGTGCTGGAGACGTTTTTATGGGTGGCTTTCTGGCTGAATATGTCCGCGATAAAGACTCTTTATGGTGCTGTTGCGTGGGTTCAGCAGCAGCCTCGCTTGTTGTTGAAGCTGTTGGTCCAACATTTTTTGGAGAAAAAGAAGAAATTTATCGAAGAGCCCGCTGGCTTTATGAAAAAGAACTTAAGGAATAACGCATATTTTATTGCGTTAAAGCTATGGAGGGGCATCAAACCTTTGGGACGTGTCGATAAAGGGGTCAAATGTAGCGTGTCTGGTTGCAGCAAAGAAGCTGCGCGTTCGCTTTCGGTAGAAAAGGCTAAATCTTCCGGCTTGAATCTTGGCAACAACGAAAGGCGTGCTTATTTGTGCAAGGAACACTATAAAGAGTATAAGAAAAAAACAAAAAAGAACAAACTGATTGATAAGTGGCGTTATAGTGCCTAAAATGGTGAATATACATGCGAATATTACAGTTACATTCCGATTTCATTGTCTTCGTGCCTGTTCAAAAAGAAATAGCAATGGCCGAGGAAGCTGAGAAAAAGGAGAACCGGTTGGAAGAAGTCGTTGTGTTATTTACGGCGGTTGAGGAAGGCGATAATATAGCCGTGGTCCAGAAAGCCATCGACGAGGTTGAAGCCTTTCTTGAAAAATTGAAAGTAAAGCGAATATTAATCTATCCATACGCCCACTTAAGCAGCAACCTGGCAAAGCCAGCCGAAGCTATACAAGTAATTAAGGATATGGAAGCCTACGCTAAAGAGAAGGGCATAGAAACGTACCGGGCACCTTTTGGCTGGAACAAACAGTTCACTATATCAATAAAAGGGCATCCTCTTGCAGAGCAATCCCGCGTATATGTGCCAATGCCAGCCGAGGCGGTGGAGGCGAAAAAGGAAGAAACAGTTTCTGAAGCTGTGAAGGTTGAAGAAAAACTCCAGTCTTTTTGGTACATTCTCCAGCCAGACGGAAAATTAGTACCAATTGAAGAATTCAATTTCAAAGACTATGAAAACCTTGAAAAATTTGCAAAGTATGAAATAACAAAAGTCAGGGCAAGCCAGCAGATGCCGCCCCACGTGTCTTTAATGAAAAGATTGGAAATAGCTGACTATGAGCTTGGCAGTGACCCTGGAAACATTCGCTGGTATCCAAAAGGCCGATTAATCAAGTCTCTTCTTGAACAGCTCGTCACTTCCAAAATGGAAGAATACGGGGCCATGGAAGTTGAAACCCCGATTATGTATGACTTTCACCATCCAAGCCTGGCAGACTATCTTAACCGCTTTCCAGCCCGTCAATACCTGTTAAAATCAGAGGATAAGGAACTCTTTCTGCGGTTCGCCGCGTGCTTCGGACAATTTTTGATGGTTCACGACACGCAGTTCTCATACAAGCACATGCCCCTGAAGGTTTACGAATTAACTCGGTATAGTTTCAGGCGCGAAAAAAGCGGGGAAGTTGTAGGTTTAAGGCGCCTAAGAGCTTTCACCATGCCTGATTGTCATGCTTTCTGCGCAGACTTGGAGCAAGCGAAAAAAGAATTTGTAGCACGTTTCAACATGTGCATTAAAGTCTTAGAGGTAATAGGCCTATCAAAGGCGGATTACGAAGCAGCAATACGGTTCACAAAGGAGTTTTACGAAGAAAACAAACGGTTCGTTGCCGATTTAGCCAAAATTTTCGGCAAACCCCTATTGGTTGAAATGTGGGCAGAACGCTTCTTCTATTTTAGGCTAAAATGGGACTTTAACTTTGTAGACAACCAAGATAAAGCCGCAGCTCTCTCAACAGATCAAATAGATGTTGAAAATGCAAAAAGATACAACATAACATACGTGGATGAGAAAGGCGAGAAACGTACTCCACTGATCCTCCACTGTTCTCCAAGCGGAGCAATTGAAAGGTGCGTGTGGGCTTTATTAGAAAACGCCTACAAGGAACAGCAGAGCGGTAAGGCGCCGATGCTTCCACTGTGGCTTTCGCCAACACAAGTGCGCTTGATACCAATGTCGGACAAATACGCAGAAAAAGTTGAAGAACTGGCTGAAGAAATATCAGCGCACTGCGTGCGCGTGGACATTGACGACAGAGCCTTCACTTTACAGAAAAGAGTTAGGGAAGCAGAAACCGAGTGGGTTCCCTACATAGTTGTTATAGGGCAAAGGGAAGTCGAATCAGTCTTTCTTCCCGTAAGGGACAGAGAAGCTCGTGAAATTCGCAAAATGAAACTTGAGGAACTAATGACAGAAATCGAGGGAAAACTGCAAGGCACGCCCTTCAAGCCGCTTCCTCTACCACGACATCTTTCGGAAAGACCGCAATTCTACGGTTGACAATGGTGAAAATGGCCAATTTTCTGCAAAAAACATATCAAGCCTTGACTGGATAAACTGCTTCTCCTGTCTGGAGACTAAGAATCTTGGAAACAGAACTGTACGTCTACATAAATGGAGAATACTTTCCAAAATCAAATGCGAAAATTTCAGTCTATGATCATGGGCTTCTATATGGAGACGGCGTCTTTGAAGGGATCCGTGCATACGACGGCACCGTATTCAAACTTAAGGAACACATCGACAGACTTTATAATTCTGCCCATGCAATACTGCTGCGAATTCCGTTAACAAAAGAGGAGATGATAGCAACGGTTTTGGAAACGCTGCGAAAAAACAAGTTGAAAGACGCTTACATCCGACTAGTGGTGACAAGGGGAGTGGGAGATCTAGGACTAGATCCCCGAAAATGTTCTAAAGCATCGATAATTGTAATAACTGATACAATTACGCTGCACAAAGATGAAGCAAAAGAAAAAGGTGTTACAGCCATTCTCTCATGGGTCAAAAGGGATCCCGTTGACGCTACAACGCATGAAATAAAATCGCTTAACTATCTCAACAGCATAATGGCAAAAATCGAAGCAAACATAAGCGGCGTTGACGAAGCAATATGCCTTGACAAGAATGGTTTCGTATGTGAAGGGGTAGGAGAGAACATATTCATAGTCAAAAATGGAAGAATATCTACACCGCCAAGCTATACCGGTGCACTGCCGGGAATAACAGCAAAAGCGATAATGGCGCTTGCCAAAAAGCTAGGTCATTCAATCGTAGAAACCAGCATAACGCCATATGAGTTGTTTAATGCGGATGAAGTATTCTTCACAGGAACGGCTGCGGAAGTTGTGCCAGTAAGGGAGATAAACAAGAGACAAATAGGCGACGGAACTCCGGGTCCGATAACCAGAAGGCTGATGGAAGAGTTTTCTAGGATGGTTCGAGACCAGAACGAAGGTATACTCATATAGCAGTATACTCTGTAGGGCAACAAGCTGGTTGGAGTTTTCTCTCTTTTAAAGACCCACCGTATTTGTGATTATTTGTAGGGATTAATGGCAATTCCATGCCTTTCAGATGTAGAATTGTTGAATTGCACCTAAAAAAATATATTCACCCTGAAATACAAAAGTGATTTCTCTGCGAAGTGATCAGAGTTTGGAGACTCTAATACTAACCGATGACGAGGTCAAAAAGCTTCTCTCAATGGACGAAGTTATGAAGGCCGTTGAATTAGCCTTCAAAGAAAAGGGTCTAAAACAGGTGCAGATGCCCGCCAAGCTTTACCTCTTCTATCGCAAGTATGATGGCGACTTGAGAGCGATGCCATCCTACCTCGAAGCCCTCGACGTGTCAGCAGTGAAAATCGTTAATGTGCATCCAAACAACAGAACAAAATACAGCCTTCCAACGGTCATGGCTGTCATAGTTCTAGTAGACCCGAAAACTGGCGGTCCAATGGCTATAATGGGCGGCTCAACCATAACCGATATGCGAACAGGGGCTTCAGGCGGAATAGCTGCAAAATATCTTGCAAAGAAAGACTCGAAGACTGTGGGTTTAGTTGGCGCGGGAGCTCAAGCTAGAACCCAGCTCATGAGCCTCCTTGAAGTTTATGGGAAGTTGAAAGAAGTCAGAGTTTGGAGCCGAACCAAAGAGACGGTTAACGCCTTCATAGCTGAAGCAGAACCAAAGTTTAAGAGCAGGTGCCAGATTGTCCCACTAGAGACAGTCGAAGAGACAGTCAAAGATGTCGACATTGTTGTGACAACTACGCCTTCAAAAAAACCTATTGTTATGAAGAGCGCCATTTCTTCAGGCACCCACTTCAACTGTATAGGCGCAGATGCTCCTGGAAAACAAGAGCTAGACCCAGCAATCCTGAAAGGGGCTAAAATAGTGGTTGATGATTGGGAACAGGCATCCCATAGTGGAGAAATAAACGTTCCCTACAGCCAAGGAATAATAACCAAAGAAAACGTTTGGGCCGAAATAGGCGAAGTTGTGGCCGGCTTGAAACCAGGCAGAGAGAGCTCAGATGAGATAACCGCCTTCATATCAACAGGCCTAGCAGTCCAGGACGCCGTTACTGCTAAAATTGCCTACACTAACGCCACAGAAAAGAAGATGGGAAGGTTCTTCAAAATCGTATAATTACCTTCTTTCTGTTTGTCTTGAGGAAAGAAGGATTTGTTGGTTTTACCAGCCTGTTCCCTGCCAAGAGTCTTCGACGCCTTCGTTGGTAACAACAGTCACTGTTATTTTTTCACCTACACTCCCTTCCCAGTTGAACAGGCAGAGCAGAGCAACCTCGTCGTCTGGTCTAATCACTAGCTGATTCTTGGGAAAAGTGTATTCCAGTGGTTCAGATTGATTTTCGACAATTATTGTTACCTTTGATATTGCCACGTTCCAGACAGAGTATCCAAAGTTTTCAACGGTTATGTTCAAGTATTTTGTGTTATTGATAGTTGTGTGAGTTACGTTTGTTATATCAATTTCTGCCGTTGGAAGAATGAACACGAAATCAGAAGTGTATTCCTCCAATTTTTCAGTAGATATTACGTATACAGTCAAAGTCAAGTTTCGGCCGGCGTTTGCGGTCCACTTATTGATTTTACAGTTAAGAGATATTATTTGACTGGGTTCTACTGGTCCATAAGGCAATTGGGGTTCTGCATCTGTGCCATTTATTATTTCTATTCCCCCACCAGGGGTCTTCGCCACTATTTGCGTTATGTTAATTGCTTCGATTGAAGCTGGATGATTTTGCAGCGTAATGTCAAAGCGGTCTTGATTTTTCAAATTAAAAGTTTCATTTTCGCTTAAGACCCTAATCATAACTGGAGGCGGAGTTTTCGCTGTGTAGTTGTCAGTTTCAAAATCTTGAAACAGAGAGACAGTAACGTTAATATTTTTTTCTCTGTATTCTCTCCAAAGCCAGTCAAACCTAAACGTTAAAGTCGCGTTTGGCATTATGCCTGCTGCAGAGTAATCCCTTTGAATAATTGTTCCGTTTTCAATCGTAGCCATAATTTTTGTGACATTCACATAGTTGGCTGATTCAGCAAAATTAAAAACCGTCACGTTGAAGTAATCGGTATTGTTTTCGTCAAAAATTATGTTTTGAATTTTAGCATAGGCTTTTTTCAGCATAAAGTTTTTGGAAAAAATATATCCTTCTCTGGTGGAAATCTTCAGTGTTGCGTTCTCCAATTTATGCCAATTTCCGTTACATGTGAAGCGAACAGTTTCATTGATTGCCACGCTTTTGGGTAATTTTGGTGATATATCATTTTCGCTTAAGTCTATTCCGGGAACCGCTATTTCGCTGATAGTTAGATTAATCTCTGAGTTAGGGTTCGTTACTGTTAGATTGAATTTTTTAAACGAAATTTTGGGGTCAAAATCCGCCTTTGACAAGTTAAGCTTGATATCTGGCAAGGTTTTTTCGATGTTCGCAGCAAGGGCGTCGGACGAGAAAACGTGTATGGTGATAGCTTCTCCTGCAAATTCTCCGGCGATTTCCCCCCAATTAACACTGTTTCCGTCTTTCTTGACCGCAAAACATGTTATGTTTAGGGCCATGTTTCTGGAAAGGGCAATTCCGTTTCCAATTTCAGGTTCGATCTGTATAACATCGTAAAGTTGCGATGCTCCCTTCCGGCTTATGGCGATCCTTGTTATCGTCGCGTCTGCAGGCGAATAAGACGGGTTCAGAAGACCGATTTTAAATGAGCTCGCGTTTTCCTTGTCGATGTAAACGTTCGTTATACTGATAGCTGTTCCTTCAGGTACTTGGATGAAGGGGGCGATTGTGAACATATAAGTAATCAGCCCAGCTATTATTGCGGATATAACCAATAATATTATTAATACAAGAATTGATGCGCCCTTTTTGTTTGGCACTTGCAAATCCTATTCCTCGGACATAGTAATTTTGTTGTATCTCATATTCTTATGGTATAAATAAGGGTTCTCTTGCAGCAAAAGTTTGAGTTGAAACGGGTAAGCTTAAATTTGATTGTAATTCAACTAGTTACTTCGACGTTTGAAGGGAAAGTGAGTGGCAGAATAGCGCGCCGCGCGCGAATATTAAAAGCAGATTCCCTAGGAAGAATTGCAGCAGCGCTATACAATGGCGAACAGTACGCTTTGCTGCATGGCGATAAGCGCGCGCGCTAAAGTTTAAAGTGAGCGATTTAGGCATAAAACATAGAAACATTGAACGTGAAAAGCTAGTGATCTAGATCGCCTAGTTTTTCATTAATTTTTTATTCTACTTCTAGGTAATACTTACGTGGTCATTTTGGTATAGTGATGCACATGTTTGGTTGGAACGGTACTTTTTTACAAGTTAATCTGAGCAAAGATAAGGTCGTTGCTGAACCCTACGATACAAGTTTAGCCATAAATTTTCTTGGTGGCAGGGGATTTGCAGCTAAAACTCTCTGGGATAAGCTCACACCGAGAATTGATCCGTTGTCACCTGAGAATAGACTAGTTTTTGCCGCGGGCCCATTAACCGGTCTTGCTTTGCCGAGCAGTGGCAAGCTTGTTGTGGCCGCTAAGAGTCCATTGACTGGCGGTTACGGAGATGGCAACATTGGGACTCATGCTGCCGTCCAAATGCGTAAGGCTGGTTATGACGCTGTAATCGTAGAGGGCAGGGCGAAACGGCCGGTGGTTCTATTTATTGAAGACAAAACTGCGGAGTTTCTTGATGCAAAAGATTTCTGGGGCTTAAGCTCGTTTGAAACTGAAAAGAGATTTAGAGAACTTTATGGAGCTACAGCTGGCATTCTTTGCATAGGTCAAGGCGGAGAGAACCTTGTAAAATTTGCGAATATTGTTTCGCAAGAAGGTCGCGCTGGCGGCAGGCCAGGAATGGGTGCGGTTATGGGCTCTAAGAATCTGAAGGCCGTGGTCTTGGCAGGTTCTGGTGATTTGTCTGTTGCTTATCCCAAAGAAATGAAAGAGTTAGGTGCAGATGGCTACAGAGAGGTTCTAACTAAGCCTAATTATGCTTTTTGGAAGAGACAAGGCACAATGATGACGATTGAGTGGAGCCAAGAAAACAGCGTCCTCCCCACATATAATTATCGTGAAGGCGTTTTCGAAGAGGCTGAAAAGATAAACGGAGTCACCATGGAAGAGCTGAAAGTTTCTAATCGCGGATGCCCTCAGTGTAACATGACGTGCGGTAACGTCATCAAGGACTCTGACAGAAAAGAATCTGAGTTAGACTATCAAAATGTTGCAATGTTAGGTTCAAACATCGGCTTAGGTGACCTCAGAAAAGTTGCTGCTCTTAATAGATTCGCTGATGAATTTGGTTTAGACACAATATCATTAGGCAATGTTCTTGGCTTTGTCATGGAGGCTTCGGAAAAAGGACTGATACAGGAAAAAGTTTCTTGGGGAAAATTCGAAGAAACAAAGACTTTGATTGAAGACATAGCTTATAGACGTGGTTTAGGCAATGTTTTGGCCGAAGGCGTCTGCTCTGTAGCTAGAGAAATTGGCGGAAAATCAAGCCGATGGGCTATGCATGTTAAGGGTTTAGAAACTTCCGCTTATGATTGCCATGCTACACCAGCTATGGCTTTAGCTTACGCAACCAGCGCCATCGGAGCCCATCACAAAGACGCATGGGTAATTGCATGGGAAGTTCAGACAGGACGCGAAAGCTACACCGAAGAAAAAGTTGACAAAGTAATAGAATTTCAACGCATCCGCGGAGTTTTCGAATCTTTAACTGTTTGTAGACTTCCTTGGATCGAACTTGGCTTTGAACTTGAATGGTATCCGAAGTTTCTTCATGCAACAACAGGATTGGAACTTTCATGGGATGCTTTAAGCGTAATTGCTGACAGAACTTTCAATTTGATTCGTGCCTTTTGGATACGTGAGTATGGTCAAGACTGGATCAGGGAAATGGATGTTCCACCAGCAAGATGGTTTAAAGAACCCTTAACCCAAGGCCCATTGAAAGGTAAGAAGCTTGAAAGAATGAAGTATGATGTCATGTTACAGAGGTACTATCGGAAAAGAGGATGGAACGAGCGCGGAATACCCAAAGAAACAACGCTAAAGAGCCTAGGGCTGGATGGTGTGGCTAAACGGCTCAAGAGTTACGTGACGTTGCCAAAATAGATGCTCTTCAGCAAACTTGTCTTTTCCACTTCTATAATTGTTCAAAATCAATGCAAATTTAAAGACAAGCTAGTCTTTGTCAAGGAAAATTTGGAGCGATAGCTGAGAAATAGTATTCTCCTGTAAAAGGATTTATTGAACTGCGCGCACGCTTGTAGAATTCAGGGTTCGAGGCTTAAATTAAGAAAGTAGCGGCTGATAACCAATAGCCAAAGAAATTAGTAGGCTCTGGCGAAATAAACTACTTCTGTTGCCTTTTCACCGCAGTAGACGCAATTTGAAAATGTTTTTTCCTTTGCAAATGGTATTAGCCTAATTGTGGCTCCGGTTTCTTCCTTTACTTTTTGCTCGCATTTTGGATCGGCACACCAGCAAGCTTTGATGAATCCGCCTTTTTCTTTCAGTGTTTTCTTGAATTCCTCATAACTATGCACTTTCATGGTTTTTTCTTGCAAGAATTTTTTGGCCGTGGCAAAGAGGTTATTTTGGATTTCTTCAAGAAGTCTTGTAGCGGCATCTACTGCTTCCTCTTCTTTTATGTTAGTTTTTTCAAAAGTGTCGCGTCTTGCAACAGTCACTTGCTTTTGTTTCACATCCCGCGGGCCTATCTCTATTCTTAAAGGCACGCCTTTCAGTTCCCAATGGTTAAACTTCCAGCCGGGAGTATAGTCTGCTCGGTCATCCAGAACGACTGCAACTTCTTTCTTTTTCAGTTTTTCGAAAAGTTCCTTGGACTTTGCCAATATTGAAGTTGAATCCGCATCTTTGTATGGTATTGGAATTATAACAACTTGTACTGGAGCAACTTTTGGAGGCAACACAAGTCCCCTGTTGTCTCCGTGAACCATGACAAGGGCGCCTATCAGCCGGGTGGACATGCCCCAAGATGTTTGCCAAACGTAATGTTCCTTCTCATCTTCACCGATGAATTTTATGTCAAAGACCTTTGCGAAATTTTGGCCTAAGTTGTGCGATGTTCCCATTTGCAACGCCTTTCCATCAGGCATCATCGCTTCTAGGGTTGTCGTGTAGAAGGCTCCAGCAAATTTTTCGCTTTCTGTTTTCATTCCAGCGAGCACTGGTATCGCCAAGTAGCTCTCCATTACATCTTTGTAGTGGTTTAAAATTTCCATTACTTCCATGTCTGCTTCTTCTTTCGTTACGTGGGCTGTGTGGCCTTCCTGCCAGAGAAATTCTCTTGTTCTAAGGAATGGTTTGGTGGCTTTTGTTTCCCATCTTACGATGTTGCACCATTGGTTCAGTTTTATGGGCAAGTCTCTCCAGCTTCTAATCCACCTCGCGTATGTCGCATAAATTATCGTTTCAGAGGTTGGTCTTACAGCAAGCTTCTCCTCTAGTTCGCTGTCTCCGCCGATTGCGACCCAGGCGACTTCTGGAACAAACCCTGCAAAGTGTTCCGCTTCTTTTTTCAGAAGGCTTTCAGGTATAAATAGCGGAAAGTAGACGTTTTTATGTCCGCTTTCCTTTATTTTATTGTTGAAAATTTCTTGGATTTTCTCCCACATAGTGTAGGAGTGCTCGCGGAAAATCATGCATCCTTTTATTGGTGCGTAGTCTGCCAAGCCTGATTTTATGACTACTTCTGTGTACCATTCCGAGAAGTCTTCAGCTTTTTTAACGGTAACTCCAACATCTGACATGGCTATCTCTCCTCTTGTTTAACATTAGTTGAATATAATTTTAGTGTGAAATTGTTATCTGCGCTACCTAAAAGACGTAAAGATTCAGCAATGTGGAACGCAATCGCCCATTTCAACCACTTTCGTTGAAAATACAAAAAGTAACTATTAAACCTTTTCTTATGGTTTATTTTCCTCAGCTACTGAATTTGCATTAGTCTCCACTCTCTGTAATCTGTAACCACTCTTATGTAGCCCCTGAGCATGTTGTCCACTTTAGCATCGCCTGTGTCAATCCTCAACGCTTTTCCTTCTATGCTTTCAAGCTTGCCTTTTGTTGCAGCAACAATTATATGCTGTTTTCCAACGCGTTTAATGACATCAGGGCTTATCTGTTGGTTTCCTCTGCCGAGAAGGATTCCTTGGCGGCCGATGGGTGAGAGAATAATCCACGTGTTTTGCCAATCATCTACTTCGGTCAAAATTTTTTTCTCGTCAACATCAAGTATAGCTTTGCCTTTCTTGAATATGTCCACGCCGAGAACAGTTTTCTCCACATTTAATAATTCTGCAATACGTTTGACGGTTGTTCCTGGCCCAAGTATGTACATGGCTTCGCTATGCATTTCTTCTATTATGAAACGCGCTATTGCCGTCTGATTCTCCTTCTCGTCAATTGTTTCTGGAGTTACTTGTTTACTTCCTTGAATTCGCATCGGAACGAACGGCCCTTTCAGATAACCATAAAGTCTCAGCGAAAACGCATTGCTTCTTATTGCCTTCTCATCGGCATCCATAATTTCTAATTCAGCTATTTCCGCTTGCTTTTCAGCAAAGGCTAAAACAACATTTACAGCCTCTGAAGGATTTATTGCGAAAATCCCGCTGTACATTTTGACTCCAGAAGGTACGCCCAAAACTGGCACTTCACCTCCGCTTTGCATGGCGTCAAAAATGTCTCTAGCTGTGCCGTCGCCGCCAACAAAAACTATCAAATCCACCTTCGCCGAGGTCAATAATCCAACTGAGGTTTTAGTATCTGCTGCACTTGTTTCTTTTCCAATTTTCATGGGCAAAACTTGAACTGGGAAACTCGCGCTTCGAGTGTCTTTCTCGCCCATTATTCCTGGGCAAGTTAGAACTTCAATTTCAATGTTGTCTTTGGTTTTCATTAGTTTTTGTAAAAATTCCTTGGCCCTTTTTGGCGCTACTGCTTCTGCGCCTCTTTCAATAGCTTCTTTTAAGACTCCATCTGTTCCCTTTAGTCCTACCTTTCCACCCATTCCGGCAATTGGATTAACAATAAAACCCATTTTCAAGGTTTTCATCCTATGAATGATTGTCAATCGTGGTATAAACTATTTCAGCTACTCAATAATTATGTTAAGCCATGAAAGAGATGAACTTGTATGAAAGAGTCAGAGGCCAGCGTATTTTTCGGGACGTTCTCCATATTGACCATCTCGCCTGATTCTAAACTAATGGGTGTGGCTGTGGCCTCAGGCTCTCCATCTGTGGGTGATAGGGTTCCTCACGCAAAGCCCGGAATTGGTGTTGTCGCCACGCAAGCACATACAAACATCATTTACGGCGTAAAAGGTTTAGAATTGATGACCCAGGGTTTGTCTCCTCAGCAGACGCTGGACAAACTTTTGCGGGAAGATTCCGAGAGCAAATTGAGGCAAGTGGCGATTATGGATTTCAAAGGAAGAACAGCTGTCTTCACAGGTGCCTTGGTTTCAGGGCATCATGCAGAGTTTGTTGGAAGAACCTGTGTTGCTCTTGGAAATATGCTTTCAACAAGAGAAGTGATTGACAGAATAGTGGAAAAGTTTGAAAATACAAACGGCGATTTGGCTTTGAGGCTTGCCGATGCGTTAAAAGTTGGAAGCGAAAGCGGTGGCGATAGACGCGGTGAAATTTCAGCAGCACTAACTGTCGTAAGCTCTGAGAAAACTATAGTTAAAATCAAAGTTGACGTGCATGCTAATCCAGTTCGGGAATTACGGAACAAACTGAAATTTCAACGTTAACACCTCATTTTGAAGCTGGTTTTCTTCTGAAAATCTTATATTTTAAAGAACTTCATTTTTTCACACCACAATGAGGTTGCCAAATGTCTGATAAACCCTTGAAGAAAATTCTAGTCACTGGAGCAACCGGTCAAATTGGTTCTGAACTTGTGATTGCGCTTCGAAAAAAATACGGCAAAGGCAACGTTGTTGCAGCTGGCCATAAGAGGAAACCCGGCGAGAAACTATTAGAATCCGGTCCTTTCGAGTATGTTGACGTTACGGACAAAGAGAGTGTTTCGAAAGTTGTGAAAAAATACGAGTTCAACATAGTTTATCATTTAGCCGCGGTACTTTCAGCTACTGGCGAAGAAAACCCACAGCTTGCTTGGAACGTGAACATGGGCGGCCTTTATAACATTCTTGAAGTTGCAAGGGAAAATAAAATTCTTAAAATTTTCTGGCCCAGTTCCATTGCAGTGTTCGGCCCAGAAGCGCCCCGCATCAACGCCCCTCAAGACACCGTTTTAATTCCGAGGACGATATATGGTGTTACAAAAGTTGCGGGCGAACTACTTTGCAACTACTACTTCCTTCGTTTTGGCTTGGATTTGCGGAGCGTCCGTTATCCGGGCATAATAAGCAACGAAACACCTCCCACGGGAGGCACCACAGACTACGCGGTGGAAATGTTTTACGAAGCCATCAAGACGAAACGTTACACATGCTTTGTCAGGGAAGACACTGTTCTGCCAATGATGTATATGCCAGACTGCATAAAGGCAGCAATAGATCTGATGGAAACAGACCCTTCCAAGGTCAAACATCGCACCAGTTACAACGTCGCTGCCATGAGCTTCTCAGCTGGGCAACTTGCAGCCGAAATCAAGAATTACATCCCCGAATTCAAATGCGAATATAAGCCTGATTTCAGACAGAAAATTGCAGATTCTTGGCCCATGTCAATCAACGACAGTGTAGCCCGCAAAGAATGGGGCTGGAAGCCAACTTATGGTTTGTCTGCCATGGCGAAGGATATGATTGAAGCGCTATCGCAGAAACTTAAGGCGGAAACTTGATCAAGAAAGAGTTAAGAGAGTGAACGAGGAATTAGGAAAACGAGGATGTGCAGTATGCGAAATCCCACAGCTTTTTTAAGAGAAGAATACGAGGGTCTGGTCAAAAATGAGCTTGACTGGAGACTTCGTGTTCTGCAGGGGCCAAGCACGCCCTGGTGTACGGTTGATGGAAAAAAGGTTTTGATGTTCTGCTCTAACAACTATTTGGGTTTTAGTAATCATCCACGGTTGAAAGAAGCAGCGTTAAGAGCCGTTCAAACTCACGGCGCGGGCTCTGGTTCTGTTCGTCCCATTGCTGGAAATATGGATTTGCATATTGAGCTTGAACGGCGGCTGGCAAGATTTAAAACTGCTGAGGCTTCCCTTGTTTATCAGACTGGTTTCGCTGCTAATGCTGGTTTAATTCCTCAACTAGCTAGTAAGGGCGATTTAATAATAAGTGACGAGCTTAATCATGGCAGCATAATCGACGGTGTTAGGCTATCACATGCCGAAAGAACAGTTTACAAACACGCAGATGTGCAAGACTTACAGCGTGTATTGGATGAGGCAGACAAACATTCACCTCATTATAGGCGAATTCTAATAATCACAGACGGAGTCTTCTCAATGGACGGTGACATTGCGCCTTTGGACGAAATAGCCAAGCTAGGCGCAGAACATGGCGCAATGGTTTACGTGGATGACGCCCACGGCGAAGGCGTACTCGGCGAAGGCGGAAGAGGTATCGTTTCACACTTTAAGCTTAGCCGGGATAAGGTTCATGTTGAAATGGGCACTTTCTCTAAAGCTTTTGGCGTCGTAGGCGGGCACATTTCAGGCTCCGCAGACCTAATTAACTTTGCTTATAACAAGTCGAGAACTTGGCTTCTTAGCGGTTCTCACCCGCCGGCGGTTGCGGCGGCCTGCATAGCTGCCATTGAGGTTTTAGAAACTGAACCGCAGCACGTACAAAACTTGTGGGAAAACACTAGATACTTCAAAAAGGTTATGAAGGAATTGGGCTTCGACATAGGCCACAGCCAAACACCCATAACGCCAGTCATAGTTGGCGAAAGTGGCGTTGCCAAGAAACTGAGTGCACGACTTTTCGAAGAAAATATTTTCGCTCTGCCAATTGTTTACCCGATGGTCGCGCGGGACAAAGCCCGCATAAGAACTATAATGAACGCTGCCTTAACAAAGGAAGACTTGGATTTTGCCATAAAAGCCTTCGAAAAAGTCGGAAAAGAAATGCGCATAATCTAAGGCTTTTCCAACCCGTTCCCCGCTTTATTCAACTTTCACCGAAGCCGGTTGGAAAAGTATTGGATATTGAAATAGCCAAGTAACTGCTCTGGGAAGAAATATGGACAAAACTTTAGCTCAGCAACCAAGATTTCCACTTCCATGCTAAGAGCGCATTCCAAATTCTGCCAGGTCCGAAAAAGCTGCGAAAAACGTCAGGCTTTTAAGAACGTTACAACAAGCCAAGTGATATTTGCTAGCCCAGATTACGCGGGCGCTGTATGAAAGGGAGACTAGACTATGCACAGAGACCTGTAAGCTACTCCTGTTCACTCTTAGCAAGATCCTAAAGATAGCAGCGCCTAAACGGTGTCTTTGCGTTAGAAAATCTTCTTAGTCGTCTAAAAAAGAAAAGCCAGATAAAGAATGCCAAAGTCCATAATAATGATTTCAAAAGTTAATCTAGAATGCAAAATCAAGGAAATTCCAAACAAACCATGGTCTCCAGTGGAAGTGGCGCGAGTAAAGGGTTACATTCTCAGAATGGCACTGTTTCACGGAGAATACCACTGGCACAAACACGAAAACGAAGATGAAATTTTCTGTGTATACAAAGGAAGCATAATAATTCAAGTAAAAAATCAACCAAACATAAGGTTGAATGAAGGCGAAATAGCTGTTATTCCTGAAGGCACCTTTCACTGCCCAAAAAGCTCAGAACCCTCTTACGTTTTACTGTTTCAATCTTCTAGCCTGGACATAAGAGGCGATTAGGCCCTCTTTTTATTTGAGCCTCTTTGTTGTTCGAAGCGTCTTCTCCGCCGTCGAAACACAAAAGAGCAAGTCGTCTATAGTGGCAACGAAAGTTGAAAATTTTCCTTCACAGCGTATCTTGGTCAATACTCCATTCCCCATCCTCGTTGTTCTTACGGATAATTCTGACGGCGCTTTAAGATTGTCAGGAGAAACAGCATTAACAATGGCCTCGGCAGTCTCTACATCACTGTATTCAAGCAGTATTTCCGCTTCCATTTTTGTCACCTTTGAGCTGTTTTCCAACAAGCTCATTAACAATTTTTACGAAGGTGTCGACATTTTCTATTGGAACCTGTGCACCCGCCGCTATGTTGTGTCCTCCACCATTTCCCGCGCATTTCTCTGCCGCGGCCAGCATCACTTCTGCTAGGTTAACTCCCTTATTTGTTACGATATCTATAGTTCTAGCAGAGAATTTGGCCAAGTTTTCCTCCTCCACATTAGCGTAAGCGATCAGCGGTTTTTCAGGATTCGGAAGGCTTGATATCAATATGGAAGAGATGGCTCCAACCATTTTGTCATCCATGAAATTTTCGCCATAAACAACATAAATATTCTCAAACTCCTTCATCCTTTCGGGCTTCTCCATAACCCAACCAAGATACTTATTAATAGTTCTTCTATACTCCTCCAACACTTTGCCTGCTTCCTCAAGGGCTGAGCCTCTGTCTCCCATGCAAACGGCCACGCCCAGGCTCGGCCTGTCCATGCGGCCAGTTGAATTTAGCAGAACAGCAAATTCTCGTGCATCTCTAAGCGGAGTCCAAGGCTCTTCAAGGTTTAAAATGTAAATATGTCCTATGAGATTTGCAACTTCGTAATGTAAACCCTTCGACAATAGACACTCGGCAAGGGCAGAACACAATCGTTTCTTTTCATCTTCTGAAAGATCTCTCAATGCCCGCCATTTCTCGCCATGCCTCGGCTTAATGTCTAAGCTAACCAAAAAAGCTAAACTTTTGTCCTCCTCTCCACTAATACCTGGAATGAAAGGACTGGTTGTAGACGCCAGGGTTTTATGAATTGGCCGCGTCTCTCTGCCAAAAAAAATCAAGTCTTTTTCAACTTGCAAAAGACCTGCACTAGTTGCATCTTCAACAATTTTCTCATTCAACCCACCCAGCTTTCTCTGATCGTATTTGTCCTGCATATCACCAATGGCACCAACCAAAGCTATAGGTGCCAAATCAACGTTACTTCTATCCACTGCCTTAGCCAAAAAATACGCGACACCGGAGCCGCTAATGTCGCGTGCGCCGTCTATGCCGTACAAATGTGGGTTTATGTGGATAAAATTGCTTTCCTCTTTACATATGATCTGATGGTGATCTAAGATCATAATTTTGAAATCTGAGACTTTCTCATTCAGCAAGTCAATATAACCACTTCCGAAATCCGTCAAAATCACTAGTTGCGGCTTTTCCGAAATAATTTCTCCAATGATTTTCTCATCAATCCACTGCGTTATCCTAACTCGAAACCTTGCATCAAGCCTAAGTAGGGTTTTCGCAACAATTCCGCCTGCTGCAATTCCGTCCGCATCTAAATGTGAAAAAATGTAAAAAAGCCCGCCTTCTTTGGCGTTTTCCAAGATTGTTTCAGCCGCCTTGGTGGTTGAATTTACAAAGTCTTCGGCTTGTGCATCACTTGAGGCCATAGTAACCACGCTTAGCTAAAAGAAGTGATTTAAAAATTTAAAGCTGGTGTTAAATACTATATGCGTCTCACTTACTTTTTTCAGTTCGTAAAGTCTGAAACTAAATTATGTTAAAGAGGCTATTTTCGGCTCATATTTCCAGTTTGGTGGCAAGATGCCTTCACGTTTGTAATATCTTGAAAGTTTGTGGATTTTTGCTTCTATCATCTGAAGGGCTCTCTTGTTGTGCAAGTCTTTCTTGTTTTTCTCAAGGTGAACGGCCATGCTTTCTGCCTTCTTAACTAGGCTTCCGAGATCTTCTGGCATTGCTAGCGCAAGCCCTGCGTCTTGGAATATCTTAGTTATTGTTTTTCCAGTTATCGGCTTTACCAGGGGAATTGCATATTGATCCCTGAGAATAGTACCTATTCGGCTTGGCGTGTTTCCTTCTTTTGCTAGCTTAATTACGAAAGCTTCCACCTCTTCAGGCTGATATTTGCACCAGCTCGGAGGCCGTCGGCTCACTGGTCTAATCGAGTGAGATTTTCCTTTTTCTTGCTTTGGCATCTTCTTATCCCTTAAACTTGTACGAGCGAAAATACACGAATATTTCAGAGTATATATTGTTTTCTTAGATTATTGACTTTTTCGTCATTTCCTTTCATAATTGTCCATAGCAGATTCAAGCTATCACATCAAAAGATTTCTTCAATTGTTTCGTCCATTTTTTGAAATAACTCTTCCAGCGTCCCATTATTATCTATCTTATGATCGGCACGGTTATATGACTCACTTATGTGAAAGATTATCTCTTCATTCAGATCTTGTTCTAGAAATTCGCTCCATGTTTTTGGATCCCTAGGCTCCGCCCTTGCCTTTAACCTTTGAAATCGTTTTCGTTTGTTAGCGGCGACGGATATTAGAATGAAATCGTCACGAAAATGCTTCTTCAAGGATGCAGCATCTGTTGGCGCCCGAATTCCCGTAATCAACATTTTTTCCCTATTCGAACGCTCTATCCGTGTTATCGTTTCATCAATGAAATACGTTCTTCCAAACTTCTCATAGTTTCTCGTAGTGATTTGCTGGAGGTTTTCTCTTGTTGAAGGTAATCCTTCACGTTTCGCTATTTCCCTAGTAATGTCTCCGATGGAAAAAATTGGTGTTGAACATCTGGTTGATGTGCAATTAACAATCGTGTCTTTACCGCTTCCAATCGCTTCTAATCTGCCCGACAGCGCCTATTACTTTCATCTTCTATCCCGATTTTAGAAGTAGCCTCGGTCTTATTGTTGAAGCTTCTTGTACCATTCCGCAAACTTTCGCGTAGCCTTTGAACGATGTGAAAATGCATTTTTCTCCGCAACATCCATCTTCGCAAACGTCTTGTTACTACCAAGAGGTTTGAAGACCGGATCAAACCCAAAACCGGTTTTTCCGTTTCCCTTTCTTTCTTCTGTTGTTATTTCTCCGGTGACTTCACCTTTAAAACATAACGGTAGTTCTGAATAAGCATTATAGTATGAAACCACAGATTGAAACTTTGCCCTCCTGTTTCCAACGTTTTTCATAAGACGCAGCAAACCTTGGTTGCCTATAGTTCTGTAAACATAGGCAGCGTAGGGTCCCGGAAAACCATTTAACGAGTCTATGAATAGTCCGGCGTCTTCCACTATTACTGGTAGTTTACACTTTTTGAAAGCTTCTACAACGCTTGCTTCTGCAATTTCTTCTAGGCTATCACTTTGAATTTCTACGGTTTTAATTCTTAACATGCCTGCGGATATTTTATGTTCGGCTAATACCCGGCGGGCTTCGTTAAACTTGTTAACATTGTTTGTTGCGAAGAATATGACTTTGCCCTTTAGTTGAAAATGCATGTCTCACGCGTTCCTTGTTCTTTGGTTTAAAGTGTGGAAAATTATGCACAAAACAATCTTAATAATTTATAGTTCCCCCTTTCTCTCAGCAATATAGCGTCCCCTTCTTTCTATTCCTCTTATTTTGTCTAAAACTTCTCTTGCGGTTTTAACTCCCAAGATTTCTGAATAGCCGTTGATTACAGCGCTGAAGCATTTTTCGGCGAATTGGTAATGAGTACTTTGCAAAGCTCTTTTCATCAAGTGTAAATCAACTCCTCTGGCTTCCAATTCCTTTGTTTTCTCGCCAAGTCCGAAATCAACAAAGAAAATTTTTCCTTCAGCGTCTAAAATCATGTTCGAAGTAGTCAGATCACCGTGGATTATGCCGTATTCATGAAGTTTGCCTATCAATTGGCCAATTTTGAGAGACAGATTTTCTCTTTCTGTTTTTGAGGCACTTCTAAATAGCTGCTTAATTTGTTTTCCTTCTACAAACTCCATTATTATTGTGGAATTCTTTACATCAACTAGGAAAATCGTTGGTGTTGGCACTTCAGCCTTTTTTGCCTCGGACATTAATTGGGGCTCATGGATTGTCCGATAAAGACGAATTTCCTCATCCAGCTTCAGGGGGCGATATTTTTTGGGTAACCTCCTCTTCATAACAACTTTCCTGTTATGCCATTTTGCGAGGTAAAGGCTGGCCTCTGCCCCCTTCTTGAGCAATTTGGGTGAATTTATTTTACCCATGGGACGTCAACCTTCTCCAGCCGCCACCTCAATTTCACGAAACTATCATCAATAGGTGTGACTGAACCATGAGCATAAGCCAATATTCCAGTCCATGCAATCATGGCGCCGTTATCCATGGCAAACTCTCGGGAGACAACGCCGAATTTAGCGTCGTGTTCTTCCGCTATGACTTTAATCATTAACTGCAACCGTTTGTTGGCTGCCACTCCCCCAGTCAGTAAGACTTCTTTTTTGTCCGTATGCGCTAAAGCCCTTTCTGTGACTTCTGTAACCATGGAAAACGCGGTTTCTTGAAGGCTGTAGCACAGATCTTCCAACGAGAATTTTCCTTTGTGAAGCAAGTTTATTGTGGCTGTTAACAAACCACTTAGTGATAGGTCCATGCCCTTCACCGTATAAGGCAGGGAAATCAAATTTTTCCCAGCTGCGGCCAGTTTTTCTACCGCCGCTCCAAAAGGCACGCTTTTTTTCCGATGTAGTCCGGCCTCCCTTGCAAAAACATCCAAACAGTTTCCAAGAGCAATGTCCAATGTTTCACCAAAAACTCTATAGTGCTCTACCTCATAGGCTGCGACCATCGTGTTGCCGCCAGAAACATACAAAGTTATCGGATCTTTAGCTCCAGTTTCAAGTTTTCCTATTTCAATGTGTGCAATACAATGGTTTACTCCCACAAGGGGAATATCAAGATAGGAGGCTAAGACTCGGGCGACTGTTGCGCCTGTACGGAGACAAGGCCCTAAGCCAGGACCTTGAGAGAATGCTATGGCTGACAATTCTTGGGGTTTTATTCCTGATTTCTTGAAGGCCTCCTCCAAAACGTTGTCAGCAACTTCTGCGTGGTGTCTAGCTGCCTCTCGCGGATGGATTCCGCCTTCTTCTGGCACGTAAGCGCTTACTGTGTTGGCTAGTATTTCCCCTTTAAAAGTTGATATTCCAACGCCAAAATCGTCTGCTGTCGATTCTATTCCTAAGCAGTATAAATCTTTCGATCTTTTCTTTCTCATTCCTCTAATCCTTCAAAGTTTTTTAAGACTTTAACGTACACCTTTTTATCTAAAATAGCACATATATTTAAATGGGAACTTGGAACTGGTGAAAATGCCAAAACGTAATGACTTAGAACAAAAAGCGCTCCAATTTGTAGTGAACACGGGCTATGAAGGCGTCCTTCAGTCGGAACTATGGCGCAACCTAGGAGGAAGCAGCAGGGAAGGCTCCAGAATAGCAATAAAACTCGAAGAAAAAGGTCTGATTCGTAGGGAGAGGGAGCTTCGGGGCGGAAGATGGACTTATAGGCTTTTCCCCAAAAGACTCCCTGCGTCTATAGAGTCAATAGCTGATTGCCCCTGTCTCATGTGTCAAGACAGCGCCAGGTGTGACCCTACAACTGCAATCTCGCCCAAAAACTGTGAGAGGCTTACGGATTGGCTTCTCTCCCTAGCTAAAGATGACACCCCCGTGTCAGGTGACAACAGCCTTGCCCAAGGCTTGGATTCAAGATAGAAAAAGAGATTATTATTATAGGAAGGCTAAAGAAGAGCACTATCGTTCTAGAGCAGCGTACAAACTACTTCAAGCTGTGGAGAAGTATCATTTTATAAAAAGGGGAGATGTCGTCGTTGATCTTGGCGCGGCGCCAGGCGGTTGGATGCGAGCTGCAGGAAAGACTGTTGGAAACAAGGGTTTCGTTCTCGGAGTCGACCTAAAGCCGATAGAGCCTTTTCTCCAAAGACATGTCAGGGCACTAGTAGGCGACATAACCGAACTTGAAACGCTTGAGCAGATTCGTGCTTTCCTTCCCAGAAAAGCTGACGTCGTAATCTCAGATGCTTCACCGAACATTTCAGGACTGTGGGAAGTTGACCACGCTCGGCAAATAGATTTGGCTTACAATGCATTGAAGGTAGCCTTTGAAATCCTTAGACCTCGTGGCAATTTTTTTGTGAAAGTATTTGAAGGTGACATGCTCACTGGATTCATTGAGACAGTTAAGAAAAATTTTGAAGCTGTCAAGCTCATAAAGCCGAAGGCAAGTCGAGGTAAAAGCTCAGAACTGTTCATTCTAGGAATTGGCATGAGATAATCAGCTTGCTAAAAACAGCAAAGCTAAATTCTGATGCACTCTTGATATTAGAGAAAGGTGGAACCATTTGAAGATTATTTCAGCGGATTCTTCAGCAGCCTTATTAGATGAAAGATTTGAACCATCCTCTATCATTGCATGTGCATCTGTTTTGGTATTTTCTCCTTATAGAGAATCGTGTGCGTGTTTGGCTGAACCTATCTTTGCGAATGTAGAGAGCGGGTACGAAGTGATAGTACATGAGGCTAAGCTCTGTATGGATTTGCTTGAAACAGTTAAGGCAGATGTTGTACATCTTGACTTGTCTTTGGGATCTATTTCAGTTGAAGAGTTATCTCCTGTTCAGTTTTCAAGCATAAGGCTTTCCCAAAAAGCGAAACAACATCTCCTGAAAGTTTTACCCAAGTTAAGGAAAATTGCAGGCGAGATCAGACGTAAGCACGGATTGACAGTGTTAGCCATAGGCAAAGAAAGCATTCCTGTGAGAATTGCGGAGTTAACAGCTGGGGCACACGCAATATTGTATGCTTGCGAAAAAGCGGTCAAGGAAGGTGAACTGGTTATGTTGGGTTTACCGTCCAAATGTCAGCCTAGATTAGCTGGGAAAAGCGTTTACCTTTATTCTCTCATGGCTGCTGAGCACGATGTTAGAGGCTACGCGGAAGATTCTAAAGAAATTTTGAAGAAAGTGAGTATCATTGAGATGTTAAATCCATGTGCCAGAGGCTTTCGAGCTTTAAAAATAGCTCCAAAATTTTAATGAGGCGCGCGCGTATTTGGAGAAAGGTGCTAACTTCATTTCGACGTAGCGATATTTGTCTCAACGCGATTCTTTGCTTATTTTTGTTATTTCTAGGCTTATATCTAGTGCTCTAGCGCTGTGTGTTATTTCGCCTAAGCTTACTATGTCAACTCCCTTTGAGGCAAATTCTAGAACATTTTCGATAGTTATTCCTCCGCTTGCTTCCAGTAGGATTTTCCCGAAAAATCCTGTTTTCTCTAGTAGCTTTATTGCTTCTTCAATCTGTATTGGGGAGAAGTTGTCCAGCATAACTATGTCTGCTCCTGCTTCTGCGGCTTTTAAAATGTCTGCGACTCTTGAAACTTCCACTTCAATTTTTTTGCTGAATGAAGCATTTTCTTTGACTTGCTCTAAGGCTTTTTCGATGCTTCCTGCAACTGCGATGTGGTTGTCCTTTATTAAAATCATGTCGTCTAAGTGAAATCTATGGGTATCGCCCCCGCCTATGAGAAGTGCTTTCTTGTCAAAATAGAGGAGTCCCGGAGCTGTTTTGCGGGTTCCTGCAATTTTCGTTTCAAGGTGGGCCTTTTTGAGTTTTTCTGTTAACCACCTTGTGGTTGTTGCTATTCCGCTCATGCGTGAGAGAAGGTTTAGCATTGTTCTTTCGACTGATAGAATTGTTTGGGTGTTTCCGGAAATTTTTATCATTTTTTGTCTCATTTCTATTTCTTCTCCATCTTTGACCATGGTTTCCGCTTTCAGTCCTAGGCTTTCAAGTAGGATTTTTGTTTCTTCGATTCCAGCGGCGATTCCAGACTGTTTGGCTATTACTTCTGCTTCGGCTGTGCTTTCCGAGGGAACAATTAATGCAGTGGTTACGTCTCCTTGTCCCAAATCTTCAGCAAGCATTTGTCCGAGTTTTTCTTCTAAAATTTTGCGCGGTATGAACATCGCTTTAACTCTCTTTTTATTCGGATTAAAGTATTACTTTCTGCTATTCTATTAATGCTTCGGCAACATTTTCCCAGCCATCATGTCTTAGGGTTCTCTTACTTGCCCTCTCCAGCATTTTGGACGTTTCATTTTCCAAGATCTGGTGACAACTCTTGATAAGCTTTCTTCGTTTCATCCTTCTTCCATGTTCCAACTTCTCACGTTAGAAACAAAGTGAACGTGTTGTGACAATAAACTCTGATTTAGAACAAGTTTTCATCCACTTAATCAACTGAAAGATCTTCGATGATGTTGACAGCTTGGTCTATGCCACTAAATCTATTTGAACGTTGGCTCAACATTTCTAAATTGGCTCTGTAAAAATGTTTCTCATTTTCTATTTCTTGAATAGCCAGTTTTAGTTGTTCTTTGTTTTTCACAACTACTGAACATTTCAGCTGTTGCATTTTCTTTGCATTTCCCATCTGTTCAGCCTGCGTTGGTATGCAGACGCTAGGTTTAATGTATTTTATAGTTTCGAAGCACGTTGCGTGTCCACCACTAAACACTATTAATTTGGCATTTTTCATGTACTCGTGGCGTTCTTCCTGCGAGAGCCATGTATGTATCTCACAGTTTCGAAGTTTTTTCGTGGTTTTTTTGCTTGGTTCTCCAAGGCTTACAATGCTCTTAATTTCAAGTGATCTTAAGACTGGGATTATCGTCTGCATTAGTTTAGCTCTTGTTCCATAAGGTCCACTTATTGGAGCGAAAATGTGCTCCTCCGATCCCCTCTCGGGTGTCAGGTTCAGGAAGCTGCCTACAAATTCAACTTTGTCTGTAATATGCATGTGGTTCAAGTCGCCTAAATTGTATTCGCAGAGGGTATGGGGGCGTGGGTTATCGGGCACAATTATCTTCGCACATTTTCTAACATAGCGTTCCGTAAATCTTTCACCTGGCATAAGAGCTGGAGAGAAGCCATAACTGGGTCGGATGATGTTGGTTACATAAACAGCTGGGATTCTCCATCTATGTGCAAGCCGGAGGGCATGTATGTCGCCATCGGAGATAATCAGGTCAGGTTTTATTTTTCGGATATGCTGCCGGAGGTCATAGTATCGATGAACCGTTTCTTCAGCGCTTGAGCTCTTGATTTCAAGCTCGTTTTTTTCTCGGTCGTAGCGCGGAAGAGGGATTAAAATATTCAAAAGCGACGCGGAAGTAATCACGCCGTGCGCATTTTCATACCAACCCACGGGCGTACAGAAATTAACATGATCAAACTCTTTTTTCAATAACTCGTATACTCTTCCTCCAGAGAAAAAGAATAACTCATGTCCTTTTTTCTTCATTTTCTTTCCTAGTAATATGGCTCGTGCCACGTGACCCAACCCAAGTTCGCCCACGTTAAAAAGAAGTTTCATAACACACAGAAAGGTGCGTGTACTTTATTATTTTTGCTCTTCAAACCATAAATACTCTACAGGCTAGCGCGCGCTGAAAAGCAGGCCTAATCATTAAGCTGAAAGGCGATTACAAGTTGCGTCGCTTTCTTAAGTACCCACCCAATAAGAAAGAAAAAATAGCTATAAGGGTTAACGTGGCCCAGATTGTGTCCTTGGTATATAGCAAGTCGATAAGAAGAAAAGTTATTGGACAAACCAAAAAAGGGCATCAATGATTAATTTATTGCGCATGTGATAATCTTGACGTTCCATGAATATTAAAATTTGGTGCGCTCGTCGCAGGATTTTCGCTGACTGATCAAGTGCGCACGCCAAATACGTAATACACGCGAGTTCTAGAAAAGACTCTAAGAGATGCGATAAAACTGGCTCAAGTGGCAATAGGTTTGCCTAGTGCGTCAACCATTTCTACTTCGCCCCTGGGAGAGATTTCACGCACAATAATACACTGGAACTTGTAGATTTTTGTGCCTTTTATTAGCCAGCCGTCCATTGATAACCCTGCTTTTGTGCAACATTGGCAAAGAAATTCTTCCTCGTCCCACATCCATTCTACCGGCACTTGAGGAAGAAGGAGACCCTTAAAGATGCCTTTTTCAACGATTAATCCATCTTCTCCAACTTTTATTTTTGACGGATATTCTGTTGGGTTTTTTACTTCTATAATTTGGGGTGGAGTAAGTACGCTTATTTCAAAAACCACCTCGTTGAGTTCGCTTAGAGAAAGCGGATAAAATCTTGGGTCTTGAGTTGCTGAGTTTATGGCCGAGTCGATGACTGCCTCTATGAGGGGATTCGTTGGGTATGGATAACCTATGCACCCTCGCAATTCTTTTTCTCCGTTTTTTGTGCTATTTATGGTGACGAAGACTCCGCTGTTCTGCAGAAGTTTTTCCGATGTGTTTTCTGGCACTCCTATGCATTTTCCAGTTTTCAGGTATTCTTCTACGGCTTTTCTTGCAAGTTGGATGAGGAATTTTGCTTCCTCTGGGTTTAGTTGAAATGGCACCTTTTATGCGCTCTCCCTTGGGTGAGGATAACCGTTAGGTATAGCCAACTGTTTGATTTATGGTTGTAAAAATTTTTTGGGTTTAGAATTTTATGGATTCTTCGGTTGTTCCGTTTTTGGTTATGATTAGGAAGTCTATGCCGTCGCCGCTCATTGTGTCTCTGCTTATGGCGGATTTTATTGCCCTTGTCACCAGGTCTTTCGCCTCTTCTGTTGCCATTTCTTCTTTGTATCCTTCTTCTAGAACGCCTACTGCGATTTCTGTTCCGGAGCCGACTACTGCGTATTTGTCTGGGATTACTGAGCCTAGTACGTCTAGGACGTAGATTGCTGAGCCTTCTTCGTCTACTCCACCGACGATGGTCTGTGTTATTAGCGGTGCCAGTCGACGATTGAAAAGCAAGTTTGACATGAGTTTGGCTGCTGACCGTACGGATATTTTTCTACCCACGTCCAAGTTGAAGAGGTTTGAGTAAGCTTCCACTTCCCTTATGAGGATTTGCATGTCTGAGACGAGTCCTGCGCATGCCGCGCCTATTCGGTCTGTTATTTTGAAAACTTTTTTGCCTCCTTTGCTTACGACGAGGTAGCCGTAGGAAACGCGCTTTTCAGAGGCCAATATAACTCCGTCTTGGCACACTACTCCGA